>Ga0209096_1001946_pt1 | contig 21091 bp, 15 predicted proteins | sample AD_UKC034_MetaG_FD_184407 | JGI IMG/M metagenome (GOLD analysis project Ga0209096, IMG submission 184407) | Active sludge microbial communities of municipal wastewater-treating anaerobic digesters from USA - AD_UKC034_MetaG (SPAdes) (version 2) | ecosystem: Engineered > Bioreactor > Anaerobic >... | reverse complement strand
GAATCGCCCACCAGGACGCGCCAGAAATAGCCCACACAGGCCAGCGCCAGCAGCCCGGCCACCAGCACATCCCTGCGCCAGTCAGGCCGGCCGCGGCGGTGCAGCCAGCCGGCAAAGATGTAGGCGGCGAGGAAGAGGAGGAGGAGAGTCAATGATAAGGTCATGGGCGAGAGCTCGAACGCGTTCTCACGCGTACGTCAACGCAAACACGGTATCTGTCAGCCGGCGGCGGAACGAGTCGTTGTCGCTGAACTGCTTGAACAGCTCGGTGTCGTCCTTCATCATGGTCACGATCACCCGGCCCAGCGCCTTGTCATGCTCGATGCGTGCATTCTGCCGGTCGGAGTTGCGGCTGGCGTTTTGATAGGCTGGATCTGCAGCGACTCGTTCGGGGATTTCTTCGGTGATCAATTTGCGGACGCGATCTGTGTCCGCCCAGGCAATGTCACCGAACTGGTCGTTGAAGGTGCGAAGGATGTTGCTGAGCCGGTCCAGCTCAGGCTCTGCGACGAAGCCGCCGCCGCTGGTGGGCACCGGACCGATCTCGGCATCGGCGTCGGGCAGGGCGATGCGCATGGCCGCTTGCTTCTCGACGCGGTAGCTATCCATGTCGATGGCTTCGAGAATGCCTTTGGACAGGTCCTGCTCCACCGGCGCCGGCAGCTTGGGCGTCAGGAAGTTGAGGAAGATCGACAGCTTCTCCCACCCGGCGTCGGTGTACGGCAGGATGGAGGCCAGAAAGCCGTAGGTGCGCGCAAAGGCCTTGGCCTTCCCTTTGAATTCTACCTGCCCATCCTCGTCAAGCGCTTCCTTGTAGACGGCAACACAGGCATCGAGAATAGGATCCAGGCGATCCCGGTCGGCGCCGGCCAGATATAGCCCGACCAAGGCGTCGATCTGGGCGGCCGCATAGACCTGGTAGCCGTCCAGATCGGCCTTGAGGTCGTGGAGCTTGTTGGGGTCGGTCTCCTCGCTCAGGATCGTGGTGCGGTAGTAGGGCTCGAAGGCAGCCTGGATCACGTCGGCATCGTTGATGAAGTCCAGCACGAAGGTGTCGTGCTTCTGCGGATGCGCCCGGTTGAGGCGGGAGAGCGTCTGCACTGCCTTGACGCCCGCCAGCACCTTGTCGACGTACATGGTGTGCAGCAGCGGCTCGTCGTAGCCGGTCTGGAACTTGTCGGCGCAGACCAGGAAGCGGTAGGGATCTTCCTGGATCTTGTCGGCGATCTGACTTGACGGGAAACCGTTGAGCGTGGCCTCAGTGACCTTGACCCCGCCGTACTCATGCTCGCCCGAGAAGGCGACGATGGCCTGGTAAGGGCTTTTGCATTCTTGCAGATAGTCCCGGATCGCGTGGAAATACTGAATCGCACGCTGGATGCCGGTGGTGACCACCATGGCGCGCGCCTGGCCGCCGATCTTGCGCAGGCCGATCACCTGCTCGTGGAAGTGATCGACCATGATCTCCGCCTTGAGGCGAATGGCGTAGTCGTGACCCTCGACGTAGCGGCGCAGCTTCTTCTGCGCCCGCTTGACGTCGAACTCCGGGTCGGCCTCCACGGTCTTGATCAGCCGGTAATAGCTGTTGACCGGCGTGTAGCTGCGCAGCACGTCCAGGATGAAGCCCTCCTGGATGGCCTGCTTCATGGTGTAGCTGTGAAAGGGGCGATGCTTGACCGGTGCGCCGCTGAGAAGTTGGACTTCCCGGAGAGGGTCAACTTCTGATTGGCCGAAGATCTCCAGCGTCTTGTTCTTGGGTGTGGCTGTGAAGGCGAAGTAGCTGGCGTTGGTCAGCATCTTGCGCGCTTCCATGATGCGGTTGATGGCGTCCTCGACGGTCTCATCGTCCTCCTCGGCGCCGGCCGCGGAGAGGGCCATGCTCATGGCCGCGGATGTGCGGCCGCCCTGGCTGGAGTGGGCTTCGTCGATGATGATGGCAAAGCGCCTGCTGCGGTGCTCGCTGCCGATCTCGTCCAGGATGAAGGGGAACTTCTGCACCGTGGAGATGATGATCTTCTTGCCTTCGGCGATGAAACGGCGCAGGTCGCCGGAGCGTTCGGCATGTCCCACCGTCGCGCCCACCTGGGCAAACTGCTTGATGGTATCCCGGATCTGCTGGTCGAGGATGCGGCGATCGGTGACGACGATGATCGAATCGAACATTGCTGCGCCAGGTTGCGCCGGGTCTTCGGACAAATCAGACATTTCCCGCCGCAGCCCGATCAACTGATGCGCCAGCCAGGCGATGGAGTTGGACTTGCCGCTGCCGGCCGAGTGTTGGATCAGGTAGCGCCGGCCCACGCCGTGCCGGGCAGCGTCGGCCAGCAACCTGCGCACCACCTCCAGTTGGTGGTAGCGCGGCCAGATCTGGGTGCGCTTCTTCTTGCCTGTCTTCTCATCCTTGTACTCCACGATCTGGGCGTAGTTCTCCAGGATGTCGGTCAATCCCTGCGGCGTAAGGATGCGCTTCCACAGGTAGTCGGTCTTGAGGCCGTCCGGGTTGGGCGGATTGCCCGCGCCGTCGTCCCACCCCTGGTTGAAGGGCAGAAACCACGAGGCCTTGCCTTGCAAATGGGTACACATCCTCACGTCGTGGTCATCCAGCGCGAAGTGTACCATGCAGCGGCCAAACTGGAAGAGCAGCTCGCGCGGGTCGCGGTCGCGCTTGTACTGCTCGACGGCATCCTCCACCGTTTGCTTGGTCAGGCTGTTCTTCAGCTCGAAGGTGGCCACGGGCAGGCCGTTGATGAACAGGGCCAGGTCCAACGCCAGTTGCGTCTCGTCGCGGCTGTAGCGCAGTTGACGGGTCACGCTGAAACGATTGGCCGCGAAGCGCTCCGCGGCCTTTTGGTTGCCAGGCGAGGGCGAGCCGTAGAAGAGCTCCAGGCTGTGCGAGCCATGCTTGACCCCGTGGCGCAACACGTCGATGACGCCGCGCTTGCTGACTTCGCCTTGCAGTCGGGCCAGGAAGTTGCGCCGGGTGGGGCTGTCGTGCGCCAGATCGACGGCCGCGGCGACCGCCGGCTGGGTGGCCTCCAGAAAGGCCTGCATCTGCACCAGGTCCACGGCGACCTCGCGGTCGTAGTCCTGCCAGTGGCCCAGGAGCCAGCCGGCGCCGCCGTAGAGCGCGCTGGCCTCGCCAATGGCGTCAGGCGCGACCGATCGCCCCGACTCTCCGGCCATGGCCGCGATGATGAGGCTTTCAAGGCCTTTTTCGCTGGTGTCGGTGGTTGTCATGCCGATCTCCACAGGGCTGATGTCGCGGGTCGCGTCGTCAGGGGGTCGCTATCTCGACCAGGACATCCCGAAACACCTGAAAGCTGTGCGAGCTGTTCCGCCAGTGATCGAGATGCGGCGCGATGCTTTCCGCGGCTTCGATTTTTCTCAAACCGGTCTTGAAGTAACCGGCGCTCTGCAAGACTCGTTCGAAGGCTTCCCAGGCGCCGCCGGCGATGGCGTCAGGGTCGCGATAAGGCTGCTTCCTGGGGACGTGGGGTGAAACACGGGGATAGGCTGCGCGCACTGCATTCCAGTCGCCGAAGTACCAGGCTTCCAGCTCCTCGATGGCGATGCGATTGACCACAGCAAATCGTCCCTGACTTGGATTACTGCGCGTGGGCAAGTTGGCTGCTGCCGCAAAGCTCTCCAGCTTGGCCTTTAGCTGATGGCAGTCGTCGTCATCCCGGTCCACGACCACAACCACTCGATAGGTATCGGGCAACCAGGCTGAGTAGCCCTTCAGCCGCGCTGGCAGGTGCTGAAGCAGCTCTTCTTTGCTGCGAAAGCCAAACACCTCGAACGATATCTCACCCAAGAGACGCGGCAGCACGACGCGCAGGAACTTCTCCATGGAAGGCTCTTCCACCTCGAAGCAGATGTGTTCGACGCTCATGGCTACAGCGGTCTTTTCACAGGCGCGCCGGCGTTGACCAAAGGATCGCCTACGCCAAAACGACCCTCCACCCAAAGCTGACCAAGGGTGGCGCCAGCATCCACGAACTCCGACACACCTTTGATGTCGGCAGTCCTTCTGGTCTGCGTATAGCCCTGAGCATCGCGAAAGAGCACGCGCACTTCATCTGGTCGCATGCCGTTCAGAAAGTCGGGGGAATGGGTGGTGACCAGGAGCTGGGCACGTTCGCTGGCGGCCCGGCACTCCTCCGCAAGTTCGGGCAAGAGGCGCGGATGCAGGAAGTTCTCTGGCTCCTCGATGCCGACGAACTGGGGCGGCTTGGGGTCATAGAGCACCACCAGGTAGGCCAACATCTTGAGGGTGCCATCGGAGGCAAAACGCGACAGGACTGGCTGCTCGAACGGGGCATCCTTGATCTGCAACAGAAGCCGGCCATCGGCCATCGGCTCAGCATCCACCCGCTCCAACTGCGGGACGCGCTGGCGTAGCGCCTTGAATATTCGCTCCAGATCATCAGGATGCTGCTCCTTGAGAAATTGGATGACGTTGGCCAGGTTATCGCCGGTGCGGGAGAGTTTCTCCTGAGGACCGGCCTCCGGCTGGCTGCGGGTGTCGTCAATGGACAGGTAGGAGACGTACCAATCTGTGATGAACTCGCGCAAAGCTGCCACCCGCGGATGTTCAGCGAACTGGCCCAGGGTATTGACCGCGATCAGATCGGGCGAACGCAGCGGTATCTCGATGCGCTTGTCTTGTTCGTCGGGCATTTCCCCGCTGATGGCGCGTCCCTGTCCCTCACGATAATCGAGGAAGCGAAATGGCTTGCCCGTCGATCCGCGCCGCCATTGCAACCACTCTTCGGCAACCACCGGTCCCTTTGCGCCTTCGTCGAGCGCCAGATGATAGGTGATCAACGGATGCTTGGGCTGTTCCCGGTACCTGAGCTCAAAGACCACAGAGCCAGCGGCTCCACGCGTCTTCAATTCCTTGGCCCTGCCGCGTCGGTCCCAGGCGTGGCGCAGGCCAAACTGGAAGCACTCTGAGAGAAAACTGAAGACATCAAAGACGGTGGACTTGCCGCTGCCGTTGGGGCCAACCAACACAGTCATGGGGGTCAGGTCGCGCAGATCCACCGATTTCAGCGCGCGATAGTTCTCCACGCGCAGCGACTCGATGCGCGCCGGCGCTTGGCTGGTAACATGGTCGATACGATTGGGTTGTTTCATGCTTGCGACCTCGTTCACTGCGCAGGTTCCATTGCGGAACCGAAGAGCGCTCAGGACAACAATTATACCGCATCCTCGATCGCTTCATCGATCTTGCCGTCTGCGAAAAGCATCAGTCAGCCAGCCATCACCTGGCTCTCGCCTTCCTCATCCTCGACCAGCTCCGCCTCCGCCTCGTCCAGCGCATCGAATTCCTCAACTTCCGCCGGCAACTGTGCAGCCGCGGCGCGCACGTCCACCTGGCCCGTCACCACATCGGCGATGAGGCGGGTGCGGTATTCGCGCAGGAGGGCGATTTCGCGTTGGGTACGTTCGATGGCTCGTTTCATAGTTGAGACGGATCGGCTCACGGCTGCGATTATTCGCTTCTGCTCTGCAATTGGAGGACATGGCAAGCGAACTCTCGACACAATCGACGGATTGAGATTCTCCATTGTTGCGCCAACTGATACCAAGCTCAAATACTCGCCAACACGTTTGCTCGAAAGTAACAACAAGAGATACTCAGGATCAAAGAAACCTGGCTTTGGCCGCAATCGCATGCTTCCAGTGCCGCAAAGCCAACCCACCTCACTCGCTCTGACCAGACCACACCGTCCCATTTCTCCACGTCGGCCAATGACGATATCGCCAAGCTCAAGCTTATGCCGCGATAACCTCAAAGCCGTATTCTCACTCACTGAGAATTTGGAGTCTGCGCAGATCTGTCCGCCCCGCAGATGGAGTGGGTTGATTACTGGAATCCCATCTTCAACGTAATCGCTGGCGTGGAGTTGGCTGCCGAATGGTCCTGTCTGCAGGGATTCTGCAACCTGTCCAACAGCAACTTCTGCCCAATGCTCCGGTACATCCCCCAGCCACTCAACCCCTGACGGCTTGTAGGCCGGGTAGGGCCGGCCGGTGCGGACGTCGATCTGCCCGGTGACGGCCTGGTGGATGACTGCCTGCTTCTGCTCCTCCAGCAGCGCGATCAGCCTCTGCTTGGCGCGGATGTAGCGCCGGATGCGCCGGTCGACGTGGTCGAGGTAGCGGGTGATGGCGTGTTGTTCGGGGAGAGGAGGGACAAGACACGGCAGATACTTGAAGTCACGCCAATCCAGATTTTGCCGCAGCCCAGACCCCAAGCCGTAGAACACTTTCTTGAGATCGTAGGCATGAAGCAGCAGATGGCCATACTCACGTGTCACCGAGTCTTCAGTGTGTAAGCAGATATACGCTGAAGTAATAATTCCCCGGTGTCGGCTCAACCCGAAGCGCAGGCTATTCCAGTCATTCTGTAGGTCGGTAGGACGCACGACGATATCGCCTGGGTCAATGATCTGATAGGTCTCAAAAGAAGCCGGAACCAGCCCATGTAATTTTTCCGGCGGCTTCACAACGACCTGACCGTAGCTCAGTGACAGAACAGTCGTCTCGCGCATGCCCGCGTTCGGCACCTTCTTCTCGCAGTAGCAGGCTCGTCCAGGCGCTTGCGTCCAATGCGCAGGAATCCTCCCCAGCCACGGCACGCCGGAGTCTTTGTAAGCGGGATAGGCAGGAAGAGCGGCGTTCATCACAGTGACGCGAACCAGTTCTTGATCTTGATCGCCATAAGCTTGCGGCGCTGTTCGAGGAAGTCGTCGAACTCCGGGATCTCACCGTCAAGCAACGACTCGGGTACGCAACTCATGCGAAGGTTCGCGCGCAAGCTGTCCATATCCGTGATGCCGCCGTATCTCTTCGTGCCGCCGGTGCATTGGTCGACCAACTCCCTAAAATAGCGTTCCGGTGGCTTGTCACTGATAGCGATATTGATTTCGCTTTGTGCAAGCACAAAATTGGCGATTTGGTTGTAGCGGCCGCGTGACAGCCCCTGCGCCATCAGATATTTCTTCGGATAGATGTGGTGTACGTCGCTGCGGTTGAGCAGCAGGTCACGCACCGTGATGTCCCGCGAAAGAAAGCCCTTGTCGCCAAGCTTCACTTGCGCCGCCTTATAGACGAGGAAATACGGACTCCGGCTGGACGAGGTATCCATGAGCTGAGGCAGCATCCCCGTCCAGAAACTCTCGGGCAGCTCATTCTCGATCACCGACTCCACAAAAACTGTCAGTCCGCGTGCCTCGATCTGACGAATGTCGAAGTCGAAAGTAGTCTCTGGGCTGCCAGTGTAGCGGCTGCTAAGAACCGACATGGCGTACCAACGGCGCACAAGGCGTTCGAGGTCGGCTGCTGGCATGCCCTCAGACCGTCCGCGCAGATAGATGATGTAGGCAAAGTTGATCGCATTGCGACCACCGATCAGGTCGCTTGTCACAAACCCCGCCGAACGTAGAATCATGGTGATTCGTTCGAAGTGGGTCCTGCTGATAAAAGCGAGTATCCCTTTTTTCAGCTTGGCGAACGACTCTTCGGCGATGACCTCCTCGAACTGCTTGGTCTCGAAATTGCGGCCCGAGAGCAGTGCGACCAGGTCCTGAAGCTTTCCGCGCCCAAACTCCGAGGTGAACGCGACTCGTAGCATGTCCGTATAGGTGGGGTCGTAGATATCGTCGTTCGTGTCTGCGAGCCAACGCATCTTCGGAAGGAATTCGGACGCGGCAAAGCTCTTGTCCGCATTTTCGATGCGCGTCAAGAACTCGGGCGCGACTGCCAGATGGCAGAAGTAGTCGATAGCCTTTCGGAGCAGGTTTCCTCCGAAAGATTCGTTCACGGCGATTTTCGACATGGCAAAATCGGCCTGGGATAACTCGGTGCCAGCCGAGTTCACGCGGATAAAAATCTCAGTTACGGTTTCAATGTCAAGATCATCCGCCAACTCAATCACACCGACAAAGTTGTTGGTGATCTTGCGCAGCTTTTCCAGTACCTCAAAGACAACGTCCTCGTCTACACCGGGGTTTGCTTGCGTGTAAGAGCGGGTGATCTGAAGGAGTCTCGCGTCGGGCGCAAAGATGGTGGCCACATCATCGATCCAGCCACTATCTTTGCTGATGGCAGGGTTGGAGACTTCAAAGCGCTCCTCTCGAGGATGGAAGGCTATGCGGATACGAACCGTTGCATAATCCTTGGTCAGCACTTCTTGGCCAAGGAGGGCCGCCATTAACGCCGTAATCCGCTGTTGTCCGTCGATCAGAATGCGCTTGCCGGCTGCAGAGGCGCCGTCCTTTAATTTCACCCTGGGATTACGCCACGCGATCAGATAGCCGACGGGAAAACCCTGATAGAGGGAGTCGAGCAGGTTACGTACCTTGGTTGCGTCCCATACAAAGGGTCTCTGGATCTCTGGGATAGCGATCTCGCCCGACTTAACCCAGGTAAGTAAAGTCTCGATGGGATGTGGTGTGACTGAATAGCGCTGTGGGGACATAGACTATATTCCCTCCTCGATAATCTCGAACAGCAACCCCTCCGTCTCCGCCTCCAGCGCCAGAATGTCCGCGCGGATCTCGGCCAGGGTACGCAATGGCTGCGGTTTGTAGAAATAGCGGGTGAAGCTGATCTCGTAGCCGGTCCTGACGCTGGCCGGCTCGACCCAGGCATCGGGCGCGTAGGGCAGCACCTCGCGGCGCAGGAAGGCGTCGATGCCGCCCGCTTCCAGGAGGGGAATCTGCTCGGTGTCGCGCAGGTCGGGGTCAGGCTCGTACTCGACAACCCGCTGCTTACCGCCGTCCTGTGTTGTGAAAAGACCGTGCAGTGGATCGGCCGCCGTGCCCGACCTGTGCAGCTTCTTGATTACCGGCGCAGCGCCCTCATCCTTCACGACCAAATCGGTCTGCAGGAGTCTCCTGCGTTTGGCGGTCAACTTGACCCCGGCTGCATCGGCTGCCGTCTCCACCGCTGCCAGGAAGATGTTGAAATCCCGGTGCGGTCCGGCGCCCAGTGTCGCCGCGACCTGGTCAATCACATCGGCCAGCGCCTCATCGCCCACGGCGGCAGATGCAGCCCGGAAACGCGCACGGTTCGGGTCCGTGAGGTCGGAGGTGAGCCGCAGCGGCCGCTCCACCGTCACCTTCCAGTAGCCGAAGGCCGCGTTGGGGAAGATCCTGGACTGTTCGCTCTCCTCGAAGCGCAGGAACACGTCGCAGATGCGATCGATGTCCTCCTCCGCCAGTTCACAGTTCTTCTTGCCCAGGTTTTTGCGCAGCGGCCGGTACCACTGGGTGGCGTCGATGAGCTGCACGTGGCCCTGGCGGTGGGCCGGCTTGCGGTTGCTCAGCACCCAGATGTAGGTGGCGATGCCGGTGTTGTAGAACATGTTCAGCGGCAGCGCCACGATGGCCTCCAGCCAGTCGTTCTCGATGATCCAACGCCGGATGTTGCTCTCCCCCTGGCCGGCGTCGCCGGTGAACAGCGACGAGCCGTTGTGTACCTCGGCGATGCGGCTGCCCAGCGGGGTGGCGCGCTTCATCTTGCTCAGCATGTTGGCCAGAAAGAGCATCTGCCCGTCGCTGGAGCGGGTGAGCAACGAATACTCGGGGTCGCTGGCGTGCGTGATGACGAAGCGCGGGTCCTTGATGCTCCCTTTGCCGCCCATGCGCTCCAGGTCGCTCTTCCAGCTCTTGCCATAGGGCGGATTGCTGAGCATGAAGTCGAACTCGCGCGCCCGAAAGGCGTCGTTGGCCAGCGTCGAATGCTCCGGCCCGCCCACGATGTTGTCGGCCGCGTCCCCCTCGCCCTTGAGCAGCAGGTCCGCCTTGCAGATGGCGTAGGTCTCGGCGTTGATCTCCTGGCCGTAGAGGTGGGTCGCCACCTGTTTGCCATGCGCATCGGCCAGCTCCTTCAACGTCTCCTCAGCCACGGTCAACATGCCGCCGGTGCCGCACGCGCCGTCGTAGAGCAGATAGGTGCCCGATTCGATGGCGTCGGCGATGGGCAGGAAAATCAACTGCGCCATCAGCTTGACTGCGTCGCGCGGCGTCCAGTGCTCACCCGCCTCCTCGTTGTTCTCCTCGTTGAAGCGCCGCACCAGCTCCTCGAAGATGGTGCCCATGGCATGGTTGTCGAGACCTGGGTGCCTGACTGAGCCGTCGCCGTTGTACACCGCAACGGGGCTGAGGTTGATGTCCGGCGAGAGAAACTTCTCGATCAGCGTGCCCAGCGCGTCCGCCTTGGAGAGCCGAGGGATCTGGTTGCGGAACTCGAAGTTCTCCAGAATGTCCTGCACGTTGCCGGAATAGCCATCCAGATAGGCTTCGAAGTCGGCGCGCAGTTGCTGTTGGCTGGCGCGGGAACGCAGGTCGCGCAGGGTGAAGCGCGAGGTGTTGTAGAACTCCTGGCCGGCCGCCTGGCGCAGCGCGCTTTCCTGGTTGACGATGCCGACCTCGTCCAGCGTCGCCTTCATCTGCAACACCGCCTGCTTGCTGGGCTCCAGCACGGCATCCAGCCGCCGCAGCACCGTCATGGGCAGAATCACATCGCGATATTTGCCGCGCACGTACAGGTCGCGGAGCACGTCGTCGGCAATGCTCCAGATGAAGTTGGTGATCCAGTTGAGTTGCATCTGCGTCATGGCTCTTCCGTGTGGCATGCATCAGACCGTGCGGGCTTTCAGAAACCCACGCGGTCCCCCTTACCCACCCAACCGCGCCAGCTCCGCCTCCATGATCCGCCGCAGGATGGCGATGCTGGTGGCGTAGGTGGCATCGACGCCGAAGTAGCTCAACCCTTTGCTGAGCAGGCTCTGCCGGCGGCTGTAGGGGGTGTCCGACGCGTAGTGCAGGATGCCGATGTCGTAGGGCGCGTTGATGAACAGGTTGACGATCTCGTTGACCGGATAGCGCTGCGGGTAGATGTCCTCGTAGATGCCGCTCAGATAGGGCCCGGCCTCCATCTCGATGTCGGTGTAGCCCTCCCGGTAGAAGACGTGCATGAACTGGCGGTTTTGCAGGAAGGTGCCGCGCACGGTGACGCTCTTCTGGTTGTCGAAAACATCGCCGTGCAGCAGGTAGGGACGCACGTCGCCGGCCCGGAAGCTGTTCCTGAACAGATAGGTGTTCTTGGAATGCTCATCGTAGACCACGTTGGGGATCATCACATCCCCCACCCGGCCGTTGAGCGAGGCGGCCTTGCCCATGATGTAGACCCCCTGAACGTCGGGCAGGTCGGCCGAAAGCTGCGAAAAGACCAGATAGGCCGCCATGCCCAGGGGATAGTCGATGTTGATGATCAACGCCTGGCTTTGCCGCAGTCGCTCCAGCCCAGGCATGGCCAGGCGCGGGTCAAAGCAGGCCGGGTCCAGTTTGGCCAGCTCGATGACCTGGCCGCTGACATCCAGATAGTGCGGCCGGTCCACGCGGTGGATGCCCAGGCGTCGTTCGTGCTGGGCATAATCGCGGGCGTGCTGCGGCTGAAGGGCCAAAAAGCTACGTTGCAGGTAGTAGAGCAGATTCTCCTGGGCGGCTGCCTGGCCTTGTTCCTCCAGCGTCTGCCAGGTGGGCCACAGATCGTCCGGGTTGTGTTCCTGCAAATAGGCCAGCACCTCGCCTTTGTGCTGCCGTGCATAGCCGTTCAACAGATTGGGCAGGGCGTGGGGGTTGCTGGAGACGAAGTAGATCGGCCGCTGATGGATGGGGCCGATCTCATTGACTTCGATCAAGCTGCGCCACCAGGCCTGCACCGCCTGACGATAGTCCGCGGCTGAACCGGCCAGCAGGTTGAGCTGCAAATCGGCCGGCTCCGTGGCTAGGCTGCGCATCGCCGCGAAGAACTCCTCCCGCCAGATGCGCTGCAGCCAGCGAAAATCGTCGGAACTCAGCCCCAGTGCGGTGCGAATCTTGTTCAGCCGGCTGTCGCTCAGCTTCTTCTTGCGCGTCTGTTGACGCAGCCACAGCCCGATCTCCGTCGGCTGCAAACGCTGATGCAGCTTGTTCCATTCGATCTGATAGGCTGTCAGAATGGGGATCAGGTCGTCGATGTCGCTGACGCTGGAGATATAGGCGGCCAGCAGGCCCTGGCCATCGAAGAACATCTTGCGTCGCCGCGCCGGGGCATAGACCTGCTGCCAGTCGTCGATGTTGATCCCGGCCCGGCGCAGGAAGACCTCCTCCGACTGGCCCAGCAGCACCCGCTTGACCTTGTAGATGGAAGGGGGCAGGCGCATGGCCGCGTAGGTCAGGGCTGCCACATCGGGCGCCGAATCCTCGGCCTTGGGGTGCAGGCTGGCGCGCATGCCGGCATGCGTCTCCTCCAGCGAGCGCACCCGCACCGCCTCGCTGCTGCGCAGCAGCGAATAATAGGTGCGAATGTAGAGATCGACTTCCTCGTTGATAGTTTCTGGGACAGTTCTTAGCATGATAGCAGATAAATTAAAAAGCTGAGAGATTGCACAACCCGTGAGCCGCCAGCTTCCAGTCACAGCTCACAGATTCCGAGTTACGCATTACGCATTACGCATTACGCATTACGCATTACGCATTACGCATCACGCATCACGCATCACGCATCACGCCAAAGTATAGTCTACGCCGCGCTTATGGTCAAACTACCGCGGCTTTTGCACGGCAAGAGGCCAGTGCTTGGCGGCAAGGTTGCGGCTGTGGTATACTCGCGGGCATGTCCACCCCAGAGTCCCCACTTTCGCCCCCTTCCATCCTGAACCCCCGGCGGGCGCTGATCCTGACCGTGAGCCTGCTGGCGCTGCTGGCGCTGCTGTTGATCCTGTCGCCGGCCGAACAGCAACTGGGCAACCTGATCAAGGTCATCTATCTGCACGGCGCGCTGGCGCGGGTCGGACTGTATGCCCTGATGCTGGCCAGCCTGCCGGCCTTGGCCTATCTGATCCGGCCGCTGCCGGCTTTGCTGCGCTGGTCCAACGCGCTGCAGGTGGCCGGTATGATCCTCTTCATCGCCCACTTTCTGCTGAGCATCATCCCCACCCGCGCCACCTGGGGGGTGTGGATCGCCTTCGACGAGCCGCGCACCCGCATGTCCTTGCAGATCATCGGCGTGGGCCTGTTGGTCATCGTCGTGCGTCACCTCCTCGACGACCGTCGCTTCAGCGCTGTGGCCAACCTGCTGTTGGGCGCGGCCGTGCTGCTGCTCAACCTGCGCACCGGCGTTCTGCGTCACCCCCTCAACCCCATCGGCGAGTCCACGTCGTCGGCCATCCAGTTGTACTACGCCGGCATCCTGCTGACCTGCGCGGCCCTGACCGGGCTGCTGACCTGGCGGCTGGCGCAAGGCAGCAAGACCGGATCTTCCTGACCTCACCCCTGGAGGAGCCATGTACTTCAGTCGCATCAACCTGCAGAACTGGAAGAACTTCAAGAGCGTCGAAACGTCCTTGCAGATGCGTGTGTTTGTCATTGGCCCCAACGCCTCAGGGAAGTCCAATCTGCTGGACGCATTTCGGTTTCTGCGCGACGTCGCCATGGATGGACTTGAGAAGGCCGTCGATGCACGCGGGGGAGTCTCGACGGTACGTTGCCTTTCGGCGTCACGCTACAGCGACATCCTGGTCGAAGTCGATGTCACGGATCCCGGAATCGATGTGTGGCAATACCGTTTGGTGTTCAACCAGGACCAACAGCGACGCGTCACGGTCAAGAGCGAGATCGTGCGGAGAAACGGCGCTGAACTTCTGGGGCGGCCCGATGCCCAGGACCAACGCGATCCGGTGCGACTCAGCCAGACAGCGCTGCAGCAGATCGCTGCCAACCAGGACTTCCGCGAGTTGGCCGACTTCTTCAAGTCGATTTCCTACCAACACCTGCTGCCGCAAGCAGTGCGTGATCCGCGCGGGTTTTCTCCTCTGCCAGTGCCGAATGACCCCTACGGTCGTGACCTGCTGTTGCGGCTGTGGCAAACGCCCGCCAAGACCCGCGATGCGCGTCTGCGCAAAATTTCGGGCGCGTTGCGGATCGCAGTGCCGCAACTCACCGAGTTGAAGGCGGTCATGGATGACGCAGGCACGCCTCATCTGGAAGGCGGCTACTCGCATTGGCGTCCGCAGGCAGCCAGACAGAACGAAAGCCAGTTCTCGGACGGAACGCTGAGGCTGCTGGGCTTGCTCTGGACAGCCTTCGACGGTGCAGGGCCCTTGTTGTTGGAAGAGCCGGAGATTTCACTTCATCCTGAGATCGTGCGGCGTTTGCCAGCCGTGCTCGATCGCATGAACCGCGAGCGCAAGGCTCCCAGGCAGACGATCATCTCCACCCATTCCGAGGATCTCCTGTCGGATCCCAGCATCGGCAGCGAGGAAGTCCTGCGTCTGGAGCCCAGCCCTGAAGGCACAGTGTTCGCCCCGACCGAAGAGGCAGACCGACAGGCGCTATTGGCCGGATTGACCGTTGCCGATGTGTTGATGCCTAAAGCGGCCCCGCAGGGTGTCGAGCAACTCGCCCTGGAATTCGGCTGATGAATATCGACATTCTTGTCGAAGGGTTGCTGGACGAAGCAGTCGCGCGTCGTCTGATTGTCTACACGGGCCACCAAGCAGGTACGTCCTTCGGCAACCGGGGCGTGTCCTACCTGCGGCAGAAAGCAGCTGGCTTCAACGCGAGGGCGCGGCACGGCGCCCCCATGCTGATGTTGGTGGATTTCGCGGATACCGGCCTTGATTGTCCACCGGCAGTGCCGTCGGCCTGGTTGCCGGACCGGAGTCCCAGACTTCTGCTGCGGGTGGTCGTCAACGAGATCGAAAGCTGGCTCTTGGCTGACCCATTGGGCATTGCAGATCTTCTTGGGGTTTCCAGTGCGATTGTGCCTGACGATCCTGAACGTTTGGACGATCCCAAGCAGACCCTGGTCAACCTCGCCCGGCGCAGCCGGCGAAAATCCGCTAAGGCAATGGTTCCCAACCCTGGTATTTCGGCCTCAGTCGGATCAGGATATGTCAGTGAGATGCAGGCTTTTGTAACGAACCGTTGGAACATCGCAGCCGCTCGCCAACGCGCATCCAGTCTGGATCGCTGCTTGCTCCGGCTCCAGGAACTGCATTCCCTCAATAGCACGAATATGCCATGAAAATCGTAACAGTTGCCGAAATGATCCGCATCGAGCAGGCGTCCGATGCGGCTGGGCATTCCTACGACGCCATGATGGAGCTGGCCGGTCGGGCCGTGGCCGCGGCCACGGCGCGTCACATGCACCCCTGGGAGAGCCCAGGCGGTGCGCTGCTGCTGATCGGCCCCGGCAACAACGGCGGCGATGGCCTGGTGGCCGCCCGCTGTCTGCATCAATGGCAGCCGCAGCGCCCCCTGGTCATCTACTGCTGGAAGCGGCAAGCCGAGGAAGACGCCAACCTCGAGGCGGTGCAGCGGCTGCGCATCCCCATCTTCCATGCCGATGAGGATCCCGGCTTCGAGCGCTTGCAGCGGCTGACGCTGGAGGCCGATGTGGTGGTTGATGCCCTGCTGGGCACCGGCGTGGCGCGGCCCATCGCCGGCCCGCTGGCCGAGCTGCTGGCAGCCGTGCAGCAGGGCATGGCCCAACGCCGGCAGGAGGAAGCGCTGGCCGCGGCGGACACGGAAGCAGTCGAGCCCTCCAGCGCACACAGCGCGGCCCAGGCGCTGCGCCCCGTGGCCGATTTCGACTTCCTGCACCTGCCCCCCTTCGGCCCCGCCCGCCTGCCCCAGGTTGTCGCCGTGGACTGCCCCAGCGGACTCAACTGCGACACGGGCGCGCTGGACCCCGCCAGCCTGCGCGCTGACCTGACCGTGACCTTCGCCCATCCCAAGGTGGGACATGTCGTGGCTGACGGGCCCGGCGCCTGCGGCCGGCTGGAGGTGGCCGACATCGACGTGGATCCTGAGCTGGCTGACGCGATCCCGGTGCGCCTGGCCACGCCCGAATACGTCCAGGCCCTGCTGCCGGCGCGGCCGGTGGATGGCCACAAGGGCAGCTTCGGGCGGGCGCTGGCCGCGGCCGGCTCGATCAACTACACCGGCGCGGCCCATCTGGCCGGCGCGGCCGCCTACCGCGCCGGCGCCGGGCTGGTCACGCTGGCCGTCATCCCCAGCATCCATCCCATCCTGGCCGCGGCCGCGCTGGAAACCACCTGGCTGATCCTGCCTGAGGAGCTGGGTGTGATCAGTCCGGAGGCCGTCAAGACGCTGGCCGGTAAGGCGGAGGAATATGACGTGTTGTTGGTGGGGCCGGGCCTGACCCAGGAGAAGGAGGCGGTGCAGTTCGTGCAACGTCTGCTGGGCATCGGCGAGCGCCGCCGGGCGGCCGTGGGCTTCGTGTCCAGCCCTGCCGCCGCGCCGGCCAGGCATGAGCAGAGCGCTGACCTGGCCGATGACGCCGGGCCGGCGGTGGGCTTTCTGGCCAAAGGACGGGCCCACGCCAGCGCCGCCGACCCGGAAGCGCTGCGCCGCCTGCCCTGGGTCATCGACGCCGACGCGCTCAACGCCCTGGCCCAGAGCGAGCAGTGGCAGCAGCACCTGCCCCCTCAGGTGATCCTAACGCCGCATCCGGGCGAGATGGCGCGGCTGTGCGGCTGCCCGACGCAGGCGGTGCAGGCCGACCGCCTCGGCCTGGCGCGGGCCAAGGCGGCAGAATGGAAGGCCGTGATCGTTCTCAAGGGCGCCTACACGGTGGTGGCCGCGCCCGATGGCCGCACGGCCGTGTTGCCCTTCGCCAATCCGGCGCTGGCCACGGCCGGCAGCGGCGACGTGCTGGCCGGCGCGATCACCGGCGCGCTGGCGCAGGGGCTGGACCTTTTCGACGCGGCCGTGGTGGGCGGCTACCTGCACGGCCTGGCTGGCGAGCTGGCGCGGCAGGAGCTGGGCGATGCCGGCGTGGTGGCCGGCGATCTGCTGGTCCGGCTGCCGGTGGCCCACCGTCAACTGCGCGCGGCTTGAGATTCCAGACGATCATCGCTCCATGTCCCGCTCCACAGCCCTCGGCGGCCCTGTGCTGACCAGCCTGCGCCTCTACTGCCTGCTTCTGGTTGGCCTGCACCTGGCCGCGCCGCTGTTTTCCGAGGCCAACGCCTGGGGTCTGTGGCCCTTCACCTATCCGGCGCGGGGCTGGCAACTGCTGCTGGCCGCGCTGGCAATCCTGACTATCCTGCCCAACACCGCCGCCGCCATTCTGCGCATAGCCGCGCGGCCCCTGGCCAGCAACGCGGCGCGCTTCACCGCTCAGCGCCGCAACGCCCTCTTCTTCCTCCTGGCCCTCCTCTCTCTGCTCCCCTTCCTCCTCCTGCGCATCGTCCACACCCGCTGGGGCGACGCCTATATCCTGGTCAACGCCATCGCCTACCCTGACCCGGCCCTGCGCCTGTTCACCACCTGGCAGGCGCCGCTGGACGTCTGGCTACACGCACGGCTCTGGGCGCTGGGCAATGCCGCGTTCGGCTGGCCCGACGCCTGGCCCACCTACTGGATTCTCAGCCCGCTGGCCGGCGCGCTCTACGTCTACACCCTGCTGCGCCTGGCCGACAGCGTGGGAAACCAGCGCAGCGAGAAGCTGCTCATCGTCGGGCTGCTGGGCACGCTGGGCACGATGCAGCTTTTTTTTGGCTATGCAGAAAACTACAGCCTGGCCGCGGCCGGCGTGCTGATTTTCCTCTGGCTGGCCCTGGAGACGCTGGCCGGCCGGCGGGCGCTGTGGCAGCCCAGTCTGGCGCTGGCCGTCGCCAACGGATTGCACCCCTCCACGGCGGTGCTGATCCCGGCGCTGCTGGTTGTGGCATGGCTGTGGGGCCGAAAGAGGGCGGGAGAGAAGGGGAGAGCGCGGGTGTGGGCCCAGACGGCATGGCAGGTGGTCTGGCCGATGGCGCTGACGGCCGGCGGCGTGGTGCTGTTGATGGAGCTGAGCGGCGCCGGGCTGGCGGCCCTGACCAGCAGCGACCGGCCGGGCGGCGGCGATGGACGCATGTTCGTGCCGCTGTGGGAGGCCACGACGCGCTGGGAACACTACACCATGTTCTCCTGGGCGCATCTGGTCGACTGGCTGAACATGCAACTGTTGACCGCGCCGGTGACGCTGGGCGGGCTGGCGATCGTGGGCGGCGCGCTGCTGGCGGAGCGCCTGCCTTCGCGCACGAACCCGCCGGCTGGCAGGGCGAAGCCCGCTTCCACAGGGCCGGACCGGCAGGCCTTGGTCTTTTTAGCGTGGTGTACCGGGCTGTACTGGCTTTTCACCTGGGTGTGGAACCCGGACTACGGCGGCCAGCGCGATTGGGACCTGTTCAGCCTGGCGGCGATCCCCAGCACCCTGCTGCTGGCCCGCGTGCTCCCCAGGGTATTGCCTGACCGGGGTCAACTGGCCCAGGCCGGGCTGATGTTGACCGCAGTCAGCGCCATGCATACAATAGCCTGGGTGTATCAAAACACACTGCCGTGGGAGTGGCCGTAGAGACGACACGTCAACTCCCGACAGCCTCAAAGGAAAACGATGAACGACACTTTGGCTATTCAATCGCTGCTCCGTGAAGCCGGCCTTGACGGCTGGCTGTTGTTCGATTTCCGCGGTATGAACCCCATCGCGGCCAGCATCGCCCCGCTGCCGGCGCAGGCCATGTTCAGCCGGCGCTGGGCCTACTGGGTTCCCGCCCAGGGGGAGCCGCAATGGCTGGTGCATGCCATCGAGCTGGCGCCCTTCCGCGACTGGTCGGCGCCGCCGCGCAGCTATGTGCGCTGGCAAGATCTGGAGGAGCAACTGGCGGCCATGCTGGGCGACGCCCGGCGCATCGCCATGGAATATTCCCCCCGCTGCGCCATCCCCTACGTCAGCCGCGTCGACGCCGGCACGCTGGAGATGATTCGCGGGCTGGGCGTGGAGGTGGTCTCGTCGGCCGACCTGGTGCAGGCGGTGGAGGCGCGGCTCTCGCCGGCGCAGGTCGCCGGCCACCGCCGTGCGGCCGCTGCGCTGCTGCGCATCAAAGATGAAGCCTTCGACCACGTCGCACAGGCGCTGCGCAACGGCCAGTCCATCAGCGAGTACAGCGTGCAGCAGTGGATCGCCGGCCGCCTCGCCGCGGCCGGGCTGGTGGCCGACCACGATCCCATCGTCGCGGTCAACGCGCACGCGGCCGACCCGCACTACATCCCCACCGCCCAGCGCCACGCCCCGATCGAGACCGGCGACCTGCTGCTGCTGGACCTGTGGGCCCGCGAGACCGCGCCCGACGCGATCATGGGCGACATCACCTGGGTGGCGCTGTGCAGCGACCGGACGCCGCAGCGCTATCAGCACATCGCCGACGTGGTCGCCGACGCGCGCGACGCGTGCGTGGCCTTCATCCAGGATGAGATGGCCACGGGCCGGCCGGTGCGCGGCTGCGACGCGGACGACGTCTGCCGCGGCGTGATCGAGCGGGCTGGCTATGGCCGCTATTTCATCCATCGCACCGGGCATTCGCTGGGCACGGCCGGCCACGGCAACGGCGCGCACCTGGACAACCTGGAGACCAACGACATTCGCCGCCTGCTGCCCGGCACAGCCTTCACCATCGAGCCGGGCATCTATCTTCCCGGCGACTTCGGCGTGCGCCTGGAGATCGACGTGCTGGTCCATGAGCGCGGCATCGAGATCACCACCCTGCCCTTGCAGCGGGAGATCATACGGTTGCTGTAGCCATGTCCATATCCACCGTTCCGCCTTCGACGGTTGCCCTCTTCGTCACCTGCCTGGTCGATCTCTACCGGCCAGAGGTGGGCGAGGCCACCGTGACCCTGCTGGAAGGCAAGGGGCTGGCCGTCGAATTCCCCCTGGAGCAGACCTGCTGCGGCGCGCTGGCCCATCAGACCGGCTGGCGGCCGGAGGCGCAGAGCCTGGCCCGGCGCTGGGTCGAGATCTTCGAGCCCTGCGCGGCCATCGTCTCCCCCTCGCCGGTCTGCGTGGCCCATGTGCGCCACGAGATGCCGCGCCTGCTGGCCGACGAGCCTGACTGGCAACGGCGGGCCGCCGCGCTGGCGGCCCGCACCTACGAGCTGAGCGAGTTCCTGGTGGATGTGCTGGGCATCACGGACCTGGGCGCACAGTTCGACGGCAAGGTTGCCTATCAGCCGGCCTGCCAGCAGTTGCGCATGTTGCACAGCGACGGGCAGGCCCGCGCCCTGTTGGCTGAGGTCGCGGGAGCTCAGGAGCAGCCGCTGGCTGACGCCGAGTCCTGCTGCGGCTTCGGCGGGCTGTTCAGCCTTCAGATGCCGCAGACCGCGACGGCGATGGCCAACCGCAAGGCCAGGGCCATCGAGGCGACGGAGGCCGCCGTCGTGGTCACCGGCGAGACCGGCTGTGTGTTGCAGATGGCCGGCGCGCTCAGCCGGCGCGGCAGTTCCTGCCGGGCCATGCATCTGGCGGAGCTGTTGGCCGGGCCAGCCGCCGACGCGGCCGAGAAGGCCCATGGCTGACCGCGACCAGTTTTGGAGCGTTCTGGAGATGGCCGCCATCTACCGCTTTCTAAATTCCCATGGGCTGGGCTGCCTCGTCGTCAGCCGGCCCGCGAGGCATCCATGACAGACATCACCATTCCCGGTTTTCATTTTGCCGGCGTGGCCTGCGGGCTCAAACCCCAGACCGCGGCCTACGGCGGCCGCGCGCTGGACCTGGCGCTGATCGTCAGCGATGCGCCGTGCAGCGCGGCTGGCGTTTTCACCCAGAACCGTTTCCCGGCCGCGCCGGTGCTCTATGACAAGGCCGCGTTGCAGGTCAACCCAACGGCCATGCGCGCGGTGGTGATCAACGCGGGCAATGCCAACGCCTGCACCGGCGCCCAGGGGCTGACCGACGCCGCGGCCATGGCCGCGTTGGCTGAGACGGCGCTGGGCCTGCCGGCCGGTGCGGCGCTGGTCATGTCCACCGGCGTGATCGGGCTGCCGCTGCCGATGGAGAAGATCGAAGCCGGCGTCAGCGAGGCGGCCCGGCTGGCTCGGTCGGAGACCGGCCAGAGCATGAACACCCCTTCTGCTGTGGCCGGTCTCCGACCGAGCCACGACGCAACCACCCCCGCCGCTGGGGCCGGTCTCCGACCGAGCCACGACGCAACCACCCCTTCCGCTGGGGCCGGTCTCCGACCGAGCCA
>Ga0209096_1001944_pt1 | contig 21124 bp, 16 predicted proteins | sample AD_UKC034_MetaG_FD_184407 | JGI IMG/M metagenome (GOLD analysis project Ga0209096, IMG submission 184407) | Active sludge microbial communities of municipal wastewater-treating anaerobic digesters from USA - AD_UKC034_MetaG (SPAdes) (version 2) | ecosystem: Engineered > Bioreactor > Anaerobic >... | reverse complement strand
GGCTTCCGGACGACGATCCCCGTCGACGCCGTGATACCGCGCCCACCGCCAGGAAAACGCTCCATGTCGAGCAACACCCCATCCTGATTTTCACTCCGCAGGAAAGTCTGGGCGTCGTCCCTTCGCTTCATCCACCACGTTCTGACGTTTCTCCACTCGAACTCATCCACTCCTGCCGCGTCGCGAAGCTCAGCGTCAGTGAAGCGCCTCAGATCTCCCGAGCGAGAAACCTTCTTGAGCGACTCGTCGACCAAGGCGCGAACGACCAGCCATGACGTGGACATTGAGTGGTCATGCTCCAACCACTTCCTTATCGCCAGCAGCTCATTCTCTCCTGCAAACACCGTTCCCCCCGGTTTTCCGTGGTTTTGCGCGGCGTCCGGATCGATGCTGGTGTCGCATTCAGCAACGGGAGCAGATGAATTGGCGATGGCGGACAGGTTGGATTTCGGCATGTTGGCAACGGGAATGATGGTCGGTATCAACGAGGTGGCGAACGGGCTCGAATGCGGATGCGTGTGTGCGGCGTGTCGCGCGCCGCTCATCGCCCGTCAGGGCGCGATTCGCCGCTGGCACTTCTCCCACGCGCCGGGGTTCGTGGCCTGCGAGACCGGTGCCGAAACCGCATTGCATCGGATGGCAAAGCAGATCATAGCCCAATGGGATGATGTAACCCTTCCGCCACTTGAGGTCCGAGTATCCCAGCGCAGTGTAACCGGACAAACCATCGCCCGCGACGTAACGATTCCCGGAACGCGTTTCGTCGCTGAAAAAGGCGTCATTGAGGCGCGGTGCGACGGATTTGTTCCTGACGTCTTGCTACACGGCCCGAAGGGGGAGTTGCTCGCCATCGAGGTGTGCGTCACTCACAAGGTCAGTCGCGCGAAACAGCAACGCGTCGCCGAACATGCGCTGCCGATGATCCAGTTTTCGATCGACCTGGCGGATGACTCGAGTGCCGAAGCAGCGGAGTTGGAGCAACGCCTGCGCGAATCGACCCCCGAGTGGATCTTTCATCCCAAGGAGGCGGAGCTGCGGCTTCAGCTGGAAGCCGAGGTCGAGGCTGCATTACATCAATTGCAGGATGAGCAGAAAGCAAGACAAGAAGAGCTTCAGCCAATGTTGTCCGACGGCACGACCGATCTCTTTACGGAGGTCGATCGTCGCCGAGGTGACTCGTCCCCCTTGAGGGCTCAGACAGGGCCTGATCAGTTCGAGGTTCTCGGCTGTCAGGTCGTCGTCAATGTCGCCACCACCGCAGGAGTCTGGGCCTGCACAGCGAGTCTGCCGCTGCAGGAGCAGATTCTGCATCAGATTACAGCCGACGCGGGTGACCACGGTCTGCGCGTGACCGCGCCCATACACACCACAAGTCACGGCATCGTCATTGTCGCCGGGGCTGCAGTCCGAAGTTGGGCCAGCGGGCTCGCGCGTCGGCTCTGTAAGGCATTTCCCGACAACGTCACACCAGAGGAGCTTGAATCATGAAGGAAGCCGCATCGGAATGGCTGTTGGTATTGCAGTGCTCGGCCCGGCTGCAGTTCACGCTCGGTCTCGGCACTGCGCTCGCCGGCTGCGTCTGGCTTATGTGTTGGCTACTGATCGCGAAGCATGCGGGTTCGGCAAACCCTATAACGGACGCGGTAATCGGGGCATTGGGAGCGTATCACTGGATACTGCCCTTGCTGGTGATTTTTCAGACCATCGGTCTGGTCAGCAAAGACTATGAAAAGGAAAAGCGGCGCGTACTCCGATGGTGATTCAAGCGATGGTTAAACATGCCCCGACTACCGGCGCCCGGAATCCACTTAGCGGGCGCAAAGGTCCGAACTGGCTGAATAGTTGAAGGCCTGCGCGGAGAAGATCCTCGCCAACAACGCGTGGGGGCTACCTCGCAGTATCTGATAGACACCGGCCCGACTACTATCCCCGGCTGGAGCAGGCCCACATTATCTTTTCAAGCTCAGTTCGAGCGCATCGGCAACGGATTCAGTGATGCTCCTTCGGCGACTGAAGGTCGGCCAATGGTGTCGCTCGATTCCGCTCTGCGATATGCGAGAGGAATGACCGGTTGCCGAAATCCCCAACTCACCCTAACGACCCACTGCGGCCATCCACGTCTCGACGGCCTTATTGGCAGGTTTCTGGGTTGAGCAGCCGCTCGTAGCCGTCAGGCCACGGACAGGTGGTCGGCCCTATGGAAAGCTTTCCATAAGGCCGATTGCAAAGCCCTTGATTATGGAAAACGTAGGGCACCCCACAAGTGCCGCCAACGTGAATTCGTCCGTCGCACCGGTCAGCTCGTGCAATCGCAGTCGGTCCAATTTCAGGATTGTTGCTACCGGTCAAGAATTGCCAGCCTGATGAGTGTATTCGGGTCGAACGCTGATCAGCAGTGTGAAGCGAAACGCATTGAAGTTGCAGTAAATAGTTCGGAGCCTGGCTGATCAATTTCCCTTCAGCGCGTCAGGTTAATCAGAGATCGGCGCCAACAATCATGAGGGCTCTCGTCCCGTCAGCCCGGGCCACAACCAGGCGGATGCCGAGCAACCTTCGACGAACTGCAAAACCAGTGGGGCTGAGGCGGCTTCACCACGCACGACCTGCATCTGCGGCGGCTCCGGAAAACTGGACAGTTGGATAAGCTAAGGCCGACCGGACAGTTGAGGCAGGAAACATGGGCGTGAAACGCAAGCAGCACAGTGCGCAGTTCAAGGCGCAGGTTGCGATGGCGGCGATGAGCGGGGAGAAGACCCTGGCCGAGTTGTCGGCCGAGTATGGGGTGCACCCGACGATGATCAGCACCTGGAAGCAGGAACTGGCCAAGCGGGCGGGCGAGTTGTTCGAGCGCGGCGCGAAGAAGGCCGAAGGCGACCAGCAGAAGACGATCGACGAGCTGTATCGGCAGATCGGCCAGTTGAAGGTTGAGCGGGATTTCTTGGCCGGGCAGCCCGCACTCTCCCGGCTGCTGAAAGGCGGGCGATGATCGCGCGGACCCCCAAGCTGTCGGTGGTGGGCCAATGCGCGCTGCTGGGGGTGGCGCGGAGCAGCGCCTACTACCGGCCGACGGGCGACTCGGCGGAGGAACTGGCCTTGATGCGGCACATCGACCGCATCTTCACGGACCACCCGATGTTCGGCAGCCGGCGCATGCAGGTGATGCTCGGGCGCGAAGGCACGTCGGTGGGGCGCCGGCGCATCCGGCGGCTGATGCGCCGGCTGGGCCTGTGGGCGGTGGGGCCGCGGCGCGCGACCTCCCGGCCGCACCCGGCGCACCCGGTCTATCCGTACCTGCTGCGCGGTCTGAAGGTCGAGCGCCCCAACCAGGTGTGGGCCACCGACATCACCTACATTCCGATGGCCAAGGGTTTCCTGTACCTGGTGGCGATCCTCGACTGGGCCACCCGCCGGGTGCTCGCCTGGCGGCTGTCGAACACGCTGACGACCGATTTCTGCGTGGTCGCGCTCGAGGAGGCCATCGGCCGCGATGGCACGCCCGAGATCTTCAACACCGACCAGGGCTGCCAGTTCACCGCGGAAGCCTTCACCGGCGTGCTCAAAGCGCACCAGATCCGCATCAGCATGGACGGGCGCGGGCGGTGCCACGACAACATCTTCGTCGAGCGGCTGTGGTGGACCGTCAAGCACGAATGGGTGTATCTGCGCCCGTGCGCCGACGGGCGAGAGCAGAAGGCCAGCCTGGCGGCCTTCTTCGACTGGTACAACCGGCGCCGGCCGCATCAGGCGCTCGCCTGGCAGACACCCGACGAAGCCTACTTCGGGCAACAGCAGGCCGCCCTGCGGGCGGCCTGAGAGGGGCACGGACGCTATGGATTTGTGGACAATTCGCCTGGCGCGCGAACCGGGGCGCTGGCCGTGGAAAAGTCTGACGACTTTCCCACCGCGCACCCCTTTGCCCCCAAGCTCCACAGCGCTCGAACCGTTTTGAATAAACTCCGGGAAAGTCAAAACCTACCCCCGGCCACCCGCCTTAGCTTATTCCGACCCGGTAGCTGTCCAGGCGACTGGAGCCACCGCAATCGGTGCCAACTGTCGGCGCGCGCCTTGGCGCTGATTTACAATTGCCGGAGTCTGTTCGTACGCCGAGAACCCCGGCGCGCGACACGAGGCGACAACCTGCCGGCCGTGGCTGACGTCCTCTGTCGGGTGCCGAACCGAGCATGAAGGGCAGACGATAATCACGCTGACCGTCCAGCACGACACTTTGGCAAAGCGCCCGCGCGGTGCTGACACGAGTGTCGAGCCAGCTCCAAGCGTGGGCGCTTTGCCGAGGCGGCGCAGCGGTTGAGCATCAAATCCATCAGGCAACTGTGTTGTGATCACCTCAAGCAGACATTGGCCGCCATCGCCCCCCCGCCAATGTGCCGGTTGCTGCCGAATCACGCAAACCGGGTTGGGTAACCGAGGTTTTTAAGATGGATGAGCGCCGCCCCTCCTCACCTCGTCCCCGCATCCTCTTCCTGATCAGCCACCTGGCGCTGATCGAACGTCCGAGCCAGTTGGCGGTCCAGGTCGCGAGCGTCGTTGCCGAATATGCCGAGCAGGCGGAGGTCGAGATCGAGGACTGTGCCGTAAAGGATCTCCTTGCCTTCGCCGAGGAGGCCGAGCGTACGGAGCGCGCCGATATCTTCGTGTGCACCGGAGCGACAGGTGCGTTCCTCCGGCGCCGCCTGAACTCTGCCGTGGTGCTCATGCGGACGGGCGGTAACGACATCCTGTATGCCCTCGCCCAAGCCCGCACGCCCCTAAGCAGTGTCGCCGTGGTCCAGTACGAACGGCCCCTTCTCGAACTCGAGTACATCCGCCGGCTGTGGGGGGCCGATATCTTCCAGGGTACTTACACGAGCCTGACCGAAGCACGAACGCTCGTCGCTCAACTCGCAAGCCAGGGCTACGGAGCGATCATCGGCTCGTCAATGGTCACCGAGATCGCGCAGGAGCACGGGCTAATCGGAATTCTGTCGGTATCTCCGATCGCAATTAAACGAGCGCTCGATGATGCCTTGGCCACGATACACACGCGCCGCGTCGAAGCCGAACGGAAGATATGGCTGGGCGCGACGCTCCGCCATCTCAGTCACGGCGTGATCGCGATCGATGCCCAAGGCATAGTACAGGCGATCAATCCCGCATTGGCGAAGGTGCTCGACGTACCGATCGCGGCCGCCGTGGGTCAGCACATCGACCGCATCGCGCCACAGTTCGGCCTGACGCGCCTGTTGTCGAGAGGCAGCGAACACCAGACACAGGTGCTGCATCTCGGTCGTAACACGGTGCTCGTCAATATGTATCCCATGCAAGAAAAAGGCGAGCTCGTCGGGGCGGTCATGGTGTGCCAGGACGCCAACAGCGTGCAGGGCGCCGATCGCGAGTTGCGGATCAACAGTAAGCGCGTCGAGCACCGCGCTCGCTACCGCTTCGAACTGATCATCGGCGATTCCCCTGCCGTACGCACCCAGCTCGACCTGGCGCGGCGCTATGCGCGGACCGATTCGACCGTGCTGATCCATGGCGAAAGCGGCACCGGCAAGGAGCTGTTCGCCCAAGGGATACACAACGCCAGCGCACGTGCGAGCGGACCGTTCGTCGCCATCAACTGTGCCTCCCTGCCGGAGGCCCTGCTGGAAAGCGAGCTTTTCGGCTACGAGGAAGGGGCATTCACCGGGGCCCGCAAGGGCGGCAAACCGGGGCTCTTCGAGCAGGCGCACACCGGCACGATCTTTCTCGATGAGATCGGCGACATGCCGATTGCGCTGCAGACCCGCTTGCTACGCGTCCTGCAGGAACGGGAGGTTGTGCGCCTGGGCGGCACGCAGCCCACGCCGGTGAACGTCAGGGTGCTCGCCGCAACGCATCGGCGGTTGCGGGGACGCATCGTCACCGGCGAGTTCCGCGAGGATCTTTATTACCGGCTCAACATCCTGCAGCTACGCCTGCCGCCGCTACGCGACAGAAAAGAGGACCTTCAGCCGCTGGCGCTGCAGATCATGGCAGGCATCGCGCTGCGCGATGGCCTGCAGTTCGATCAGTCACGTATCGTTCGCAGCCTGTTGCCGGCATTGAAGAAACATCACTGGCCCGGCAATATCCGCGAACTCGAGAATGTGCTGGAGCGCGCCGCATTGATCCTCGCCGATGACGCGACCGCGCTGTCCGAGCAGGAGTTGCAGGACATTCTCTTCGATGCGGACGAGGGGGGCGCCGCGTGGGGACAACGTCCGGCTGTGGCTCCCTGCGAGCCTGATGACTTGCAGGCTGCAATCGCGCGCTTCGGGGGCAGCGTGACGCTGGCCGCCAAGGCGCTCGGCATGAGCCGCACCACCTTGTGGCGCCGGCTCAAGACGGCCGGGCAGTCTCAGCCCTTGACGACGAAAGCAGCGAAGGAGTGAAGCGTTGCTTGCGTCGCTCCGCGCGCTACTCGATGCTGGCGCTCTGGGTCGGTGACGCAATGGAGCGATTCAACCATAACGCAGGGCGAGGATAGCAAGATGAGTCTGGAAGCAGTGAGGAGCTTACGCGCGCGCACCGGGCGCACCTTGCGACGCGCCCGGCCCTGATTGACGCCGTTATAGGAAAAGCAAGCCGCCCGCAAAGATCAGGCCGGTCCATATCAGAGCAATCACGCAGTAACCAAGAATGTCTCGCACGTGCAATCCGGCGATCGCGAGTGCCGGAATGGTCCAGAAGGGCTGAATCATGTTGGTCCATTGGTCGCCGATCGCGACGCCCATCGCCACCCGCGGGATGTCCGCGCCGAGCGTCTTCGCGGCTTCGATCATGATCGGACCCTGCACCGCCCACTGTCCGCCACCCGAGGGGATGAAGATGTTGATCAAACCACCGCTGATCATGCTCCAAACAGGCAAGGTGGCGGCCGTCGAGATCGAAACGAACCAGGCCGCAGTGATCTTTGCCAACCCTGAGTCGAGCATGATACCCATGATTCCAGCATAGAACGGATACTGCACCAGGATCGGCCCCAGCGTGCGGCCACCATCGGCGATCAGGCTGACGTAATGCTTCGGCGAGCTTGTCAGCAAGATGCCTGAAATCAGGAAGATCAGATTGACGATGTTGAGGTTGAGGCTGCCTTCGCCGACGAGGAAGTAGTAGGCGAGGAATATCAGGCCGGCGCTACCGATCACCAGGTTGAAGATGCGTGAGTTCTCGATCCGCTCGGCCGGCGTTTCAGTGCGGACACGGGGCGCTGCGTCATCCTCGCCTTCGAGTTTGTGATCGATCTCTACGCAATCCTGGTCCGAGGGGCACAACATCATCATCACGAAGGGCAGCGTCAGCAGCACGGCCGCGACGATGGTCAGGTTCCAACTCGAAAAGATCGTCTCCGAAACAGGAACGATGCCCATCATGTCGGCCAGAAAATGATTCGGTGTGGCGATAGCCAGGCCGACCGAGCTCGACAGGCCTTGATGCCACACCACGAATCCGGAGTAGGCGCTCGCAACCAATAGCGGGTAATGCACCTTGATGCCGCGCTCCAGGCACGCATTGGCAGTCTCGCGTGCGATGATCGCTCCGACGATCAAGCCCACCGCCCAGGAAAACAGAGAAGCCAACATCCCCACGAAACACACCAGCGCATAGGCGCCGGTGGCGCTCGACACGGTGCTAGCGGTGCGGTTCAACAGGCCGTGCACTAGCGGAGTGTGAGCAAGCGCGTAGCCGGTAATCAGCGTCAGCGCAATCTGGCTCATGAATGCAAGCAAATCCCACAGGTGTCCGCCCCAGGAATTGATCGCGCTCATCACCGAGTAGTCGGCGACGGTCACTGCCAGCACGAAAGTGAGGACGGTCAGCGCGAGAGCAAAGACGAATGCATCGGGCATCCAGCGTTGCATGAGCGTGACGAAAGGTTGCGCGAGCGCGCGCAGAATACGATTAAGGCTCGAGGACGGCCTGGTTTCCGCGGTCGTGGCATGCATTCTCATCGGGAGTCTCCATTTAATCTCTAATTGATTTTGTGTCGGTGGGTTGGGGGTAGATCAAGCTGCCTTGCTTTTTTCCCTCAGCAGAAATTTCTGGATCTTTCCGGTGGCGGTCTTGGGCAATTCGCCGAAGACGAAGCGTTTCGGAATCTTGTAGCGCGCCAGGATCCCGCCCAGGTGTTCGGTGATTTCTTCCACGGTCAAGCTTGCGCCTTCCTTGAGCGTCACGAACGCGACTGGCACCTCGCCCCATTTCTCGTCCGGAGCGGCGACGACCGCCGACTCGAGCACGGCCGGATGACTCGCGATCGCTTGCTCGACCTCGACCGAGGCGATGTTCTCGCCGCCGGAGATGATCACGTCCTTGGAACGATCGCGCAGTTCGATGTAGCCGTCGGCATGCATCACGCCGACGTCACCCGTGCGGAACCATCCGTCCGGACAGGCCTTGCGCGTGGCATCCGGATCGCGGTAGTAACCGAGCATCAGGTTATTGCCACGCAGCGCGATCTCGCCAAGGGATACGCCGTCGGCGGCCACGTCGTTGCCGCCTTCGTCGATCACCCGCACCACTTGGGAAATAACGGTGCCCAAGCCCTGGCGGGCCTTGAGCCGTGCCTGCCTTTCCATGGGCAGGTCATCCCACTCGCTACGCCATTCGCAAATAATTGAAGGGCCGAAGGTTTCGGTCAAACCGTACAGGTGCATCATGTCGAGGCCGAGTTCCCCCATACGCGATAACAGCGCGGGCGTCGGGGGCGAGCCCCCGGTGCCGATGCGTACCTTGTGCTGCAGGCGCCCCGGCGCGGCATCCTTGTGCCAAGCGAGCATCAAAACGACCGTGGGTGCGGCATTCAGGTGGGTAATGCCCTCGGAGTAGAGCAGTTCCCAGATCCGAGCCGCATCGACGCGCCGCAGGCAAACATGGGTGCCACCGACGGCGGTGACCGCCCACGGGAAACACCAGCCGTTGCAGTGGAACATGGGCAGCGTCCACAAATATCGACTTTCACTGCTCAAACCGTTCTGCAGGGCCATGGCCAGCGCCTGTAGATAGGCCCCGCGATGGTGATACATCACCCCTTTAGGCTTGCCAGTGGTGCCGCTGGTGTAATTGAGGGACAGCATCCCCCGCTCGTCGATCAGTTCGTGGCAATGGCGCGGCCCGGCCGAGACCAGGCGCTCGTATTCGTCATCGAAATCCCGACTGCCGGCGCGCACCGTGTGCAGCGAGCGATCGCCGAGACGGGCAAGCGTCTGGCCGACGACGGCCTCGAACTCCTGGTCGTAGATCAGCACCTTGGCACCGCTGTGCTCGAGGATGTAGGCGAACTCGGCGCTGCTCAGGCGGGTGTTCAGGGTGAGCAGCACGGCACCTGCCATCGGCACGCCAAAATGCGCCTCCAGCATCGGCTGCGTGTTGGGCAACAGCACCGCGACCCGGTCGCCGGCCGCGATGCCGAGGCCGACCAGCGCGCCGGCCAGCTTCTCGCTGCGCAGCAACAAGTCGCGATAGGTCGTTTCCCGATCCTCATCGACCACGGCAATCCGGTCGGCGTAAACGCGCCCGGCCCGCTTCAGGAATGACACTGGGGTCAGCGGTTCCAGATTGAAGTCCTTTGTCATTTTGCTTCCTTTCTCCTTGGGTCTTGAATAAATTACCAGTCATATGCCGGACAACAACTCATGCGGCAGGTGTCCGATGCCGTTGAAGCTGCGCAGCCCGCGGCGCCCGCTGGAAAACACCAGCTCGGTCAGCGAGGCGTTGTGGATCACGCGGACCAGCGAAATCCACCGGGCATCGGGCAAATCGAGCACCTCGCACGGCGTTGGTGCACTATTAACAAATACTTATATGCGAAGAAATTAGGCAGGCGGATTTCGGCATGATTCGCCGCTTTCCCCCTCCCGCCTCATGCAGCAGGCGCAATTTGCCCAGCCCGGACCGATTGCGGCATGCCCAGGTAGGTGAAGCAATTCAGGATGGCGACCCGGGCATGGGCCTCGGCCACCTGACGCTCGAAGGTGCGCGAGAACATCCGATCGCCCAGTTGCTTGAGCCGGAACATCATGTTCTCGGCAAGGCTGCGCCGGTGGTAGCCACTGTCGTCTTTCCAGCCGTCGCGCCCGCGGTCGGCAATGGCCTGGAGGATGGCGTCCCGAGGATGATCGTCACCCCATGGGACCGCGCCGTCGCGGGGCGGAATCGTCGTCTTGGCTCCGCGTTCGGCAATGCTGCGATGGCACCCTTCGGTATCGTAGGCGCCGTCGGCCGAGACCTGAGCCACCTCGCCATCGACCTGCGCCAGCAGATCGGGGAACACTTCGCTGTCGCCCCAGTCGGCGGTGGTGACCTCGATGCCGATGATGTCCTTCTCGGTCTCATCGACCGCCAGGTGGATCTTGCGCCAGGTACGGCGCTTGCCGACGCCGTGCTGGCGCACCTTCCATTCACCCTCGCCAAAGATCTTCAGCCCGGTCGAGTCGACCACGACATGGACCGGGCCCTTGCGCTGGCGACGGGGAATCTTCACCGCAAGCTGCGCCGCCCGGCGCGACATGTGCGTGTGATCGGGCACCGGCAGGTCGAGCCCGTTGAGGCGCATCAGCGACTTCATCAACCCTTCGGTGGCGCGATAGGGCAAGCGGAACAGCGTCTTGAGCGTCAGGCAGGTCTGGATGGCCAGCGCCGAGTACAGCCCGGGCTTGCCCCGCCCGACCGGCGGCGGGGGCGTCCAGCCTTCGCGGATCGTCGCCTCGTCGAACCAGATCGTCAGGTCGCCCCGACTGACCAGCGCACGGTCGTACGCCGCCCAGTTCGTGACCTGGTAGCGGTACTTCGGCTTGGTTGTTCCAGGATCCTTCTTCGCTCGCGCTGCCATGCTCGACCTCAACCCGTCAGGAACTCCGGCGTCGCCGGCGTGGATGACATTTTATTGCACCAACGCCACCTCGCACAGCGCCGCCGCGATGACGCCGGCCGACGTCACCGCCAGTTCGCAACGTCCCGATGGCGCGGCGGCATTGCCGACGCGCTCTTCCAGCCAGGCTTTCACGGCACGGCGAAACGTCCGAAAATCTGCCCGACCGGGAATTTCGAGGGTGCCCGACGCCCAGGCGGCCATTGCCTGGTCATAGCAGCGCAATTGCTCCCGGCGTGCCGGTGCTTCCGGCCCGGTCATCGGCCTGCGGCAAAGAAGGGCCGCTGCCGCCAGAACCTCCTCGCCCTCGCCGAACTCGTCGAGACCTTCCGCCAGGCGGGGCTCGACGGTGGTCGCCGTCGCCTTGACGACGGCGCGTGCGCTATTTCTCTGCCGTTGCCGGGGGCCATGCCAGATGGCAGCCAGCGGCTGTCCGCGCTCACCCAGCCAGCGCCCGGTCGCGTCGGCCTGTTCGAGTCCGGTGGCAGAAAGGGTGTCATAGCGGTCGGCGCCGAACGACGCCTGGCCGTGCCGCATGAGGATCAGGCTACTCATCGCACTCTCCCGGGATCAGCCGGCAGCGCCGTTCAGCGCCTTCGGGTTGCTCTCGAGCAGGCGCTGTCGCCCCACCGCGCGCAGGTGGGCGAACAACGCCGTCCGTTGCGGCTGACCCGGATCGCCCCCACCCTCGCGCACCCGCCTGGACAGGCGGCGGTTGGCCTCGCCGGGATCGGCAAGCGACTCGCCCAGCAAGGCCGAAATCGCTGTCAACTCCTGCTGCTCGGGTGCTTCGCCGTAGTGCAGTTGGCGTTCGGCGATGGACATCGCGTTCAAGACCATCAACAAATCGTGCTTGTGCTCACCGGGCAGCACCGGCAGGACCTTCTCGCGCAGCACCCTGCGGGCGCAGGCGAGCAGTTCCTCTCCTGTGGGTCGATCGCGCATCAGTCGCTCTCCGTCATGTTGAGTATTTCCCATTCGAGTTCAGGCACGATGTGCCCGGTAAGCGCCAGCAGCAGCGAGTCCTCTTCGCCAGAGACGTGACGTTCTCCCTGCTGAATGGCGATGATTGCCCAGTTCATGTGGGCCATGACTTCCCAGTAGCGCACCGCCTCGCGGTCGATCGGGCGGCCCGATTCACCCTCGTAGCCACGATAGAAATCCTCGCGGACGCCGATGCCACCGGCCTCACGGTCGACCTTGCCGAAGCGCCAGCATTTGGCGCAGAACCAGCCGAGGTCTTCGAGCGGATCGCTCCAGCCGGCGAATTCCCAGTCGAGCACGCCGGTGAGGCCGCTTTCGTCGACCATGTAATTGCCAGTGCGGTAGTCGCGGTGGCACAGCGAAATCTCGCCGCGCGCCGGGGCATGGCGCTCCAGCCAGCGAAGGCCCCATTCGAGGGCGGGATGGGCGGTGTGGTGGCCGTCAAGGAAGTGGCGATGCAAGTCGATCGAATGCAGCGCTGGCGCATCCTCGTACCAGGGCAGAAAGTCGAGCGCCGGCTGCGGTGGGCGCACGCTATGGATACGTGCCAGTTCGCGCCCCAGCCGCTCCGCCAGCTGCACGCGGTCGCCGCCATAGCACCCGTCCTTGACCAGCAGATGGCCGGCCGCGGTACCGGCGATGCGGCGCATGACAAAGAACGGCCGGCCGATCACCGCGCTGTCTTCGCACAGCCACAGCGGCTCGGGGACGGTGACGCCAGCGGCGAACACGGTCTTGAGCAGGGCAAATTCATGCGCCCGCCCGTGGCTGATCGCGACGCCGGCGGTCGGCGAATCACAGCGCAGGACGCATTCCAGGCGCCCTGCATGCGCGCCGCCGACGATGGCGACATCAATCAACCAGTTTTCCTGAACCGCACCGCCCGAAAGAATGCGTGCGCTGGTGATGGCCGCAGATTCGGCACGGGCCACTGTAACGATGAAGCGCTCCAGCGCCCGAAGTAGGTTCTGTTCCATGGTCCTGTTTCCCGAATTGATCAGAGACTGCTGACGAGATGGGCACGATCGACGGCGACGCAGGCGCCCGACATCGCCCGCCCAGCGTCAGACGCGAGCAGCAGGAGCGGGCCGTCCAGATCCTCGGGTTCGCAGAAACGACGGCTGGGGATGCGCATGCGAAGCTTGTCGCCGGCCTCGCTGGTCAGCAAATCGCGGTTCAGGTCGGTCACCACGTAACCGGGAAGCAAGGCGTTAACGCGAATGTCATGGCGAGCGAATTCAAGGGCCATCGCCTTCGTCGCCTGGATGACGCCGGCCTTGGAAATGGCGTATGGAGCAACGCCGCCGGCCACCCGTTCGCCCAAGATTGAGGCGATGTTGACGATGGCCCCCGGCCGTTCGGCCCTGATCAGGCGCCGCGCCGCTTCGGTCGCGACAAGCCAATTGCCCTTCAGGTTGGTGTCGAGCACGCTGTCCCAGTCAGCCCCGGTATGGTTCAGCAAGGGCTTGGTCACGGTGAGGCCGGCATTGTTGATTACCACATCCGGCACACCGCCTTGCTCGGTGATCTGGTCGAAGGCCGCGGCGACACTATCGGCATCGGTGACATCCATGGCCACCGCCTGGGCGGCACCGCCGGTTGCCTCGATTTCGCCGACCAGGTCGGCCAGTTTGTCACTGCGCCGCGCCGTGGCGACGACCACCGCGCCTGCCCCGGCCAGCACCTTGGAAAAATGCCGCCCCAAACCGCTCGAGGCGCCAGTGACCAGGACCACCTTGCCACCCATCCCGAACAGGTCGGGGCTCATTGCGCACCTCCCCGGCCCTGGAGCGAGGCATCGCGATGACCGGAGACCAGCTTCTTGCCCATACTGTAGCGGTGCACTTCGCTCGGACCGTCGTAGATGCGGAAGGCGCGCATATCGGCGAAGATGCGCGGCACAATGGTTTCGTGCGTGACGCCCTGGCCGCCGAGAATCTGCACGCAACGGTCGACAACCCGCCACTCTGCCTCGGAACAGACGACCTTGGCGCGACTCGATTCGAAATTGCAGCGCTCCCCCTGGTCGAGTAGCCAGGCCGTGTGCCAGATATGCAGGCGGGCCGTCTGCAGGTCCATCTCGTTATCGGCGAACATGAAACTCACCCCCTCGTGCTCGCCCAGTGCCCGCCCGAAGGCCCGCCGGGAGCGTGCGTATTCGAGCGCGACGTCATGCGCGCGGCGTGCCTGCCCCAGCCAGCGCATGCAGTGGGTCAGGCGTGCCGGCGCAAGGCGGACCTGGGCATAACGGAATCCCAGGCCGATCTCGCCGAGCACGTCACTTGCCGGCACTCGAAGGTTGGTGAACCGGATCACTCCGTGGCCGCCGGTGAAGCAGGTATCCAGCGCGTCCATCGTGCGGACCACTTCGATGCCGGGACGGTCCATGTCGGACAGGAACATCGTGGCGCTGCCATCCTCCATGCGCGCCATGATGATCGCCATGCCGGCGCCCTCGGCGCCGGTGATGAACCACTTGACGCCGTTGATCACGTATTCGTCGCCGTCGCGTACCGCCGTAGTGGCGAGCAGGGACGGATCGGCCCCCGCACCCGGCGGCGGTTCGGTCATCGCGAAGCAGGAACGAAGATGCCCACGTACCATCGGGCGCAGCCAGCGCTCCTTGTGCTCCTCGGTCGCCACCGCTTCGAGCAGGTGGATGTTGCCTTCGTCCGGCGCGTGAATGTTCAGCGCCGTCGGTCCCAGCGTCGAATACCCGGCTTCTTCAAAGACGATCGCCTTGCTGACGTGCGACAGCCCCTGCCCGCCAAATTTGCGCGACGCATGCGGCGTCAACAATTCTGCAGCGCGCGCCTTGGCGACCAGCTCATTGCGCAATGCTTCGCTTGGTCCATGCGCAGTCTGCCGAGGATCGTTCTCCAGCGGGATGATCTCGTCGGCGATGAAGCGCCTCACCTTGGCCTGTAGGGCCTGCTGCTCGGCAGTGAGCGAAAAATCCATTTCTATTCCTCCTTGGCGACTGTTGATTTCCGGCAACACCCAATCAATGCGTGTTGCAGAGTTACTGCGATCTCAGGACACTCTAAGCAACCGCCATGCCAATTTATGGAGGCGGTCGCAATTGCATAACTTACCATTTATATTCAATTACATACATGTAGATAAACGAAATGGGTGGAGTTCGGCTGCGGGCCAGCATGCAGCCGATGCGTTTCATCAGTTTCAACTGCAACGTTGTGCAACGCCCCCTCCAATCTTCAGCAAGTTGCGACCGTCTGCTGCGGCGTCATACCTGCACACAGCTTGAGATGGGATTGGGCACCCGAGGTAGAGGGCCGCTCCGACCATGTCCTTGATTGGGCCGCCAGGATCATCTAAATGACATGAGTCGTTCGCGCCGGATCGGGCACGCAACGGGCTCTGCCGCCATTCTTCAACGTATCCGCGAACTCGAGACCGTGCTCGAGGTGGCGGCGCCGGGACTCCCGGATCCGGGAGACGCGATCCAACCCGGCGCGGTAGAGCGAGATCCTGCTCGACCTGAAGGACAAGGTCGCAACACCGACAACCAAGGACGCGCCGCTATAGAGCGATCGCCGCGCCCTACCAGGCCTGCTCCAGAATCCCGACGATGTCGCTGGCGGCGGTGATCGGTCGCGGATTGCTGCGCACCATCATGTTGTTCATGCCGCCCTCGGCGATCGCGGCAAAATGATCACGCATGACGCCGACCTCGCTGAGCCGGGTCGGCATGCCGAGCTCGCGCACCAGTTCCTCGATCAGGTCCGCAGCCTCGGCATCCGGGCGACCGAGCGCCTGGCTGATTAACGCCTGGCGTGCGCGGTTCACCGGCAGGTTGTAGCGCATCACGTTGTGCAGCATGACGCAGGAGGTGTGGCCGTGCGCCACGCCGGCCACCGCGCCGAGCTGGTGTCCGATGCCGTGGCTGGCACCCCACTCGATGCGTCCGAGCCCGGTCGAGGCCAGCCACACTCCGATCTGGCATTGCAGCCGCGCCTCGAGGTCGCCCGCGTCGCGCCGCACGCGCGGCAGATATTCGTGCAGCAGCTTGAGACCGTGCAGGCAGGTGGCGTCGGTGAAGGGCTGCGGATTTCGCGAGCAGATGCTCTCCACCGCATGGTCGATCGCGCGCACCCCGGTCGACAGCCACAGCCACTCCGGCGTGTGCACCGTGACCCGCGGATCGAGGATCACCACTTGGGCGCCGATCTCCCGCGCGGTATAGAGGTCCTTGACCTGCCGGACCGGATCGGTGCAGCCGCCCAGGCAGCTGAATTCGGCTCCCGACAAGGTGGTCGGCACGACGATCTGGCGCAGCGGCGGCTTGCTGCTGGGCGGCACATGGGTGCTGCCGTCGTCGAGCACGCGAATGCGGTATTCACCGAGGGCATCCGCGCTGTGCAGGCCTTCGGCCAGACACAGCAGCAGGATCTTGACCGTGTCGATCGGAGTGCCCCCGCCGACCGTGACGATCAGATCCGGCTCGGCGCGGCGCACCGCGTCCACCGCCTTGAATACGCTTGCCTGCGGCACATGCTCGACACACTCGTCGAACAGGCCGCAGAAGCGATCACCGAGTTGCACGCGGATCTTGTCGATGACGTCGGTGTTTCGGTTGAGCGGCTGGTTGGTGACCACGAACACCCGCCGTGCCCCCATCGACTGGGCGGTGTCGACCACCGCCTCGGCGGCCGGTACGCCATAGATAACCCGATCCTGTGCCAGAAATTCGTAACTGCCCTGAGTAACCATGGGATTCTCCTGTTTGGTTTGAACTGCATAGATGACATCGGCAAAATCGGAGTCACGAAAATGGGCCGAAACGGCTGCCCTCATCGCCATCAGGACCGATGCGTGGGTCTCTGATCAATTGCGCAGGGGTTTGCCGTTGTCCAGCATGTGCCGGATGCGCGCCCGGGTTTCGGGGCTGCGGGCGAGCGCGACGAACTGCTGGCGCTCGACGTCGAGCAGCCACTGCTCGTCGACCAGCGTGCCGCCATCGACTTCGCCGCCGCACAGGGCGACCGCGGCCGCGCGCGCGACGCGGTAGTCGTGGGCCGAGATGAAGCCGTCGTCGCGCATATTCATGAGCTGGGCTTCCAGCGTCGCGATGCCGCCGCGCCCGGCCACCTTCACCGCACGCGGACGCAGCGGAGGATAGTGGCCGGCGTCGGCCAGGGCCCGCGCCTTGCGGATCGCTACGAACAGCAATTCATGCGCATTGAAGAGAATCGTGTCGGTCGCTTGCAACAGGCCCATGTCGCGCGCTTCCTGTGCGCTCTTCGAAACCTTGCCGCGCGAGATGTGCTCGAAAGCGGCGTAGATCGCCGGATTCGGCTCGCCGTGCTGCTGCTTTGCGGCGATGCGGGCGGCCTGAAGCGCGAACTCCTTGCAGCCGCCGCCGGCCGGAATCATCCCCACGCCCGCCTCGACGAGGCCGATGTAGGACTCGACCGCGACGACGCGGGCGGTGGTGTGCATCGCGAACTCGCAGCCGCCGCCGAGCGCCAGGCCCTGCATCGCCGCGACCGTCGGTACGGCGCTGTAGCGCAGCGAAAGGGCCGTGCGCTGGAAGTCGCGGACATAGCGGTCGAGCGCCTCGAAGTCGCCCGCCTCGACGAGATCCAACATCTCCCTGAGGTTGCCCCCTGCCGCGAAGGGCGGCTCGTTCCAGATCACGAAGCCGGCGAACTCGCGCTCGGCGCGCGCGAGCGCTTCCGCGAGCCCGTCCAGCACCGGTTTGGCGAGCACGTGCATTTTCGTCTTCAGGCTGGCGACGAGGATGCCGGCATCGAGCGTGGGCAGGTTCCATAGGCGCAGGCCGTCGTTCTCCCACACAGTCTCGCCACGCTCCTGGACCTCGCCGAGCACCCGGTCGGGGAAGATCTGCCGTCGATGGACCGGCAGGCCAGAGCGCGGCTTCAGTCGAGCCTCTGACGCCGACCACGAACCTTCGGCGGTATGCACGCCGTCGCGGCCATCGACCCAGGCCGGCAGCGGCACGGCGGCCATCGCCTCGCCCGCTGCAATGTCCTCGCGGATCATTCGCGCAACATTCTCCCAGCCTGCGTCCTGCCACATCTCGAACGGTCCCTGGCGCCAGCCGTAGCCCCAGCGCATCGCCAGATCGACGTCGCGCCCATTGTCGGCAATCTCTGCGAGCGTCACCGCGCAGTAGTGAAAGATGTCGCGCAGGCAGGACCACAGCAGTTGCGCCTGCGGATGCGAGCTTTCGCGCAGCTGCTGCAAGCGCCGGCCGATGTCGCGAATCTTCAGGATCTCGGCAACTTCAGGCGCGACGCTGCCGCCGGCCGCGCGGTACTCGCCAGAGGCCGGATCGAGCACCGTGATATCGCGACCGATCTTGCGATACGCTCCGCCGCCGCTCTTTTGCCCCAACATCCCCTTGTCGATCAGTGCCGTTGCCCAGCACGGCACCATGTAATGGCGTCGCCAAGGGTCGTCCGGAAGGGCGCCGCGCATGCCGTCGATGACGTGGCGCAGGGTGTCCAGACCGATGATATCGAACAGCCGAAAGGTCGCGCTCTTCGGCAAGCCAATCGGCGGGCCGGTCAAGGCATCGACCTCGTCGAAGGCGAGGCCAAGCCGTTCCGTGTGGTGCGCGACGGCCAGCAGCCACATCACGCCGATGCGGTTGGCGACGAAATTGGGGGTGTCCTTCGCGCGCACGACGCCCTTGCCCAAGCGCGAGACAAGCCACGGCTCAAGCCGGTCGAGCACGCCGGGGCGCGTCGCGGGGGCCGGGATCAGCTCGACGAGCGGCATGTAGCGCGGCGGATTGAAGAAATGCACACCGCAGAAATCGGCGCGCAGGGATTCCGGCAAGACCGCCGACAGCTTCGCGAGCGACAGGCCGGAGGTGTTGCTTGCGACGATGGTGCCCGGCGCGAGGTACGGCGCGATTTTTCCGTACAGGCTTTCCTTCCACGCGAGCTTCTCGGCGATCGCCTCGATCACGAGATCGCAGTCGCACAGCTTGTCGAGATGCTGGTCGTAGTTCGCGGCGTCGATGTAGTTCACGCAGTCGCGCGTGACTAGGGGCGCCGGCTCGAGCGTCTGCAGCACCTTCAGGGCCTTCGCGACGATCCCGTTCGGGTCGCCCGTTCCGCTGGCCGCGAGGTCGAACAGCACGACCGGCACCTCGGCATTCGCCAGATGCGCCGCGATCTGCGCGCCCATGACACCGGCACCGAGCACGGCGACTTTATGAACAGCCAAATGAGTCATTGCAGTTTTCCATTATTAACCCGGCAATCAAATAGGTGCTTTACAGCGCATACCTGTCTGGGTCGTGACAAAAAAACGACTTCACTCTCTCCGGCATGGTCGCGATATTCGTCATCGCAGCCCGTGCTCTTTCGATAAGGCCTTTGCGGTGCGCGCGATCGGACCCGAACGGATAGTCGTTTTCAGATCCCGATTGAGGTACTCGTCGGGGTTGAGTTCGGGCGAGTACGCCGGCAGGAAGAACACCTTCAATCTCCCTGGTTCGCTCGGCCAACCAGTCCTTGTCGCGACTGGCGTGGTGAACGCGAAGTGTGAATGTTCAGCGCCGTCGGCCCCAGCGTCGAATACCCTGCTTCTTCAAAGACGATCGCCTTGCTGACGTGCGACAGACCCTGCCCGCCAAATTTGCGCGACGCATGCGGCGTCAGCAGTTCCGCAGCACGCGCCTTGGCGACCAGCTCATTGCGCAACGCTTCGCTTGGCCCATGGGCGGTCTGCCGGGGATCCTTCTCCAGCGGGATGATCTCGTCGGCGATGAAGCGCCGCCCCTTGGCCTGCAGGGCCTGCAGATCGGGGGAGAGCGAAAAGTCCATTTCTATTCCTTGTCGTCTGTTGATGTCCGGCAACACCCAACCAATGTGCGTTGCAGAGTTACTGCGATCTCAGGAGACTCTGAGCAACCCGCATGCCAACTTATAGAGGCGCTCGCAAAGTTATAATTAACTTGATTTTTCAGTTAATTAGCAATGCCGTAATGAAATGGATCATGCTCGACGGCCGGCCAGCATTGGGTTGATGCGTTTCATTCGTTCCAATTGAAACCGCATGAAACACCATCACTCCAATTTCCTGCCAGCAACGACACAGTGCCGTGGCGTCAAACTGCACGCGCGCTGCCGAAGTTGCTGCTCGCTGCGCATCCGCACCATGGCAATCGTCCATAGAGCATTGTTGACGGCCCCGTCGCCGCCGCGATTCAAACGATGCCAGACGGTTTTTCCGGAAGCCGCTTGCGGGGGACTGGTGCAGAGCGCAGCGAAGGCGGCTGTTGATGCACGCACTGAATGGCCCAGTGTGCGCGAGTCGCAGTACTCAGCAGAATCTGGTCGGTTTCTTTTGTATTGCAGCTACTTTCAGAGAGCTTCTTCTGGATACTCCGAAGCGCGCATGCCGGGTAATTGGCGTCGCGCAACGGGGCGAGCAACGTTTTCGAGGCACTGAAGCGCGAATTCGGCGGAGCAACGTCCACGACATACGCTTGGATTTGCGACGCGGAGGAACGGAGTGCCGGGAGCAATGAGGTTGAGCGGCGCAGTGCGTGGCTCAACGATGAGCGAAAACACCCGCCACGGCGGGCGGCGGCGCGCTTCCGCTACCGCAAGAAAGTGCGGAAGGGTAAATTCCGGACGGAATCACGAGTTTCTCACCAGCCTGCTACTAGGCAGGCGGCGTAGACGCTGCTACGAGCGGCCATCGGTGTTTGCCTTCCGTGCCGCGCGGTCGTACCCAGGCGCATCTACACGACCAATACCCATTGAGTTGGTGTATATGAGTCTGCGTAAGATCACCAACAACCGCGGCATATTTCCGAGCGGCGAGGCGCTACTGAAACCGTTCTACCTGGCCCTACGCCCTTACCCACGGCCGCTGACGAATCCATACCAGTCGCCGGAATTGCCCCCTGATCGAACGGCAGTTCATGCCGAGTTGCTCGCGTAGGCTGTCTGGCAGGTTTCTGGGTGAAACGGCCTCTCAAAAGGCCGTTCTGCGGAAACGACGAGCGGCCGCATTTGGCCGGGTGTGTGAGATCACGAACGGCTGCTTCCAGGCAGCGAAACTTGCGGAAGGCCGCCTTGCCTGAGCGGCGGCTTGCGGGAAGTCTGGATGCCCGGTTTTGTTTAGCTTTGTTCGACGCCTGCCCCTGCCTCGCGGCGATGAAGGTCCGACCCAGGTCGGTGGGCAGGCGTTGGACAAAGCCCGGGGGAGGAAACCGCGAAACGAGGCGAGGCCGTTCAATCGGGG
>Ga0209096_1001937_pt1 | contig 21150 bp, 21 predicted proteins | sample AD_UKC034_MetaG_FD_184407 | JGI IMG/M metagenome (GOLD analysis project Ga0209096, IMG submission 184407) | Active sludge microbial communities of municipal wastewater-treating anaerobic digesters from USA - AD_UKC034_MetaG (SPAdes) (version 2) | ecosystem: Engineered > Bioreactor > Anaerobic >... | reverse complement strand
AAAGCCGCCTACAAACGCGCCCTCCGGTTACGCATTACGCATTACTCGTTACGCATCACGCATCACGCACCCAAAGTCGCCTCCAAACGCGCCCTCCGGTTACGCATTACGCATTACTCGTTACGCATCACGCACCCAAAGTCGCCTCCAAACGCGCCCTCCGGTTACGCATTACTCGTTACGCATCCGCTCGATCCGCCGCTGCAAATAGGGCGAGAAATACCCCGCGTAGCGCGCTTGCAGCTCTGGTCGCATCCAGTCCTTGCCGCTGATCTGGCCACGGCAGGTGGGCGCGCCGCAGCCGCAGGTGAACTCGTCGTAGGGGCTGCCGTCGCACATGGCGTAGTCGATGCAGATCTCCTCGCCGGCCGCCAGATCGCGCAGCGCGACCACGCCGATCTGCCCGCTCATGCCGGCCGTGGGCTGGCAGGAATGGTTGAGATAGTCGCTCACCTCCGGCTCGCCCAGCGTCACCATGTACAGCCCCTCCTCGATCTGGATCGAGAAGCGGCGGTGGCTGTCAGGGACCTGTGCCAGGCCCGCCTCATCCACGATGTCGCCGGTGAAAAGCAGCAGCAGCGTGCCGGCCGGCGCCGGAGCCGTGGTGTAGATGCCAAAATCCCCTTTGCCAGGCTGCGCGCGCAGCTCCAGCAGGGGCGAGTTGTAGGAGTGGGTCATGGGCGGGCCTTTGGGGTGGCGGGTGATGTGGTGTTGTTCATGCGTGATGCGTAACGAGTAACGAGTAATGCGTAATGCGTAACCGGAGAGTTCTTTCGCCGTATGAGAAGTGTTTCCGGTTACGGGTTACGGGTTACGGGTTACGGGTTACGGGTTACGGGTTACGGGTTACGAGTTGCGGGTTGCGGGTTACGGGTTGCGGATTACGAGTTACGGGTTGCGCCGTGAAAAGGTGACGCCGGAGATCAGCGCTACGGAGAAGATGATGATGGCCATGGCCGCCAGCATGGCTGGCGTGACCGGCTCGCCGAGCACGGCCCAGCCCAGGAACACCGCCACCACCGGGTTGACGTAGGCGTAGGTGGTGGCCTTGGTCGGCGTGGTGTTCTTGAGCAGCCAGATGTAGGCCGTGAAGCCGATGATGGCGCCGATGAAGATCAGGTAGAGAAAGGCCGCGGTCGAGCGCAGCGAGATGGCCGCCAGATCCAGGGTGGCCCATTCGCCGGTGACGGTGGCCAGGAGCAGCAAGAGCACGCCGCCGGTCAGCATCTCCATGCCCACGCCCAGAAGCTGCGCCTGGGGCAGCTCGGCCCCGCGCGAGTAGAGGGAGCCGATGGACCACAACACCGGCGACAAGAGCAACGCCACGTAGCTGATGGCGCGGATATCCTGGCCCGTGGCCGCCAGGTCGGAGGGTCTGATCAAGAGGGCGATGCCGGCCATGCCCAGCAGCACGCCGGCCAGGGTGCGCCGATTGGGCCGCGGCGCGCCCGGGCGCAGCGCGCCAAAGACCACGATCCAGATCGGCACCGTGGCGATGATCAGCGCGGCCAGGCCGGAGGGGATCTCCTGCTCGGCCCAGGTGACGCCGCCGTTGCCGCCCACCAGAAGCAGCGCGCCGATGATCAAGGCGCTGCGCCAGTGGATGCGCTGCGGCGCGGGCGCGCCCCGCCAGCGCTGCCAGCCATAGAGCAGCGCGCCGGCAAAGATGAAGCGCATGCCGGCCATGGCGAAGGGGGGCATCGTCTCGACCGCGATGCGGATCGCCAGGTAGGTGGAGCCCCAGATCACATAGACCGCCAAAAAGGCCGCGGCCAGCCGCAGACAGCGGCGCCGATCGCCGGGGCACAGTCGGGCCAGCCAGGTTTGCCAACGCGTGGCAGGGGGCAAGTTCGTCATGGCAGTAGCGCCAGGTTTCCTGTTTCAGCCGATGTCGAGGGCCAGCTCAAGCCGGGCGGGCAAGCAGGCGACCCCGCCCCGCCAGACGTTCCTGAGCTGCCAGCTTCAGGCCGCGCCGGGGCAGGTGCGCCCAAATGCCCTCTCGCCCCGGCCTCAGTCCTTCAGCACCAACGCATTCTCCGGCCGCCAACTGATCCAGGCCTGATCGCCGGCCGCGTAGAAGTAGTTCTCGTCCACGGTGGAAAGCTCATTCTGGTCGTAGACGCGTACCTTGGCGCCGTAGGGCATGGTCATGAACAACTGCGTGTCGGAGCCGATGTAGGCCACCCGGTCCACCGCGACCGCGAACAGGTTGGGCTGCGCCTCTGGCCGGCTCTCGTGGATGCGAATCTTCTCCGGCCGGATGCTCACCGTCACCGGGTCGCCGATGGCCACCGGCTGGTAGTTGCTGCCGCTCACCTCCAGGCCATCGGCCACCTGCACCGTGCAGCGGTTGCCGTTGACCCGCGTCACCCGACCGTCCAGGAAGTTGGTTTCGCCGATGAAGTTGGCCACGAAGCGGCAGTTGGGCCGCTCGTAGATCTCGATGGGCGTGCCGACCTGCAAGACCTTGCCCGCGCTCATCACCGCGATGCGGTCGGACATGGTCAGCGCCTCCTCCTGGTCGTGGGTGACGTAGACAAAGGTGATGCCCACCTCGTGCTGCAAGGCCTTGAGCTCCAGTTGCATGGCCTGGCGCAGCTTGTAGTCCAGCGCGCCCAGCGGCTCATCGAGCAAGAGCACGGCCGGCCGGTTGATCAGGGCGCGGGCCAGCGCCACCCGTTGCTGCTGGCCGCCGGAGAGCTGCGAAGGCTTGCGCTGGCCGACTGTGGGCAGCCGCACCAGCTCCAGCGCCTCCTGCACCCGCCGCTGCTGCTCAGCCTTGGGTACCTTCTGTACGGTCAGCCCAAAAGCCACGTTCTTCTCGATGGTCAGATGGGGAAAGAGCGCGTAGTTCTGGAAGACCGTGTTCACCGGCCGTCGATAGGGGGGAACGTGGCCCATCGCCTGGCCCTGGATGAAGACCTCGCCAGACGTGGGCGTCTCGAAGCCGGCGATCATGCGCAGGGTGGTGGTCTTGCCGCAGCCGCTGGGCCCCAACAGCGTGAAAAACTCGCCGCTCGGCAGGCTCAGGTTGACGCCGTTGACCGCGGCCACTTCATGTTCGCTGCGGCCGGCCGGGAAAGTCTTGTAGACCTCGCGCAGCTCGACGGCTGGCAGGCCATTCTGGGGGGTGTTTGCTGTCATGACGCATCCTCGGCGCGGGCGCGGGACGGCGCGCTGCCCCAGTGTCGCACATACTCGGAGAAGACGATCATCAGCACCGACGCCACCATGATAATCGAGGCCATGGTGACCACGATGGGCAGGCGGCTGGGGAAGCGCAACTGCGAGTAGATGTACACCGGCAGGGTCGGCTCCGGGCCGATCAGGAAGAAAGCCAGCGCGAACTCGTCGAAGCTGGTGGTGAAAGAAGTCAGGAACGCGGCCACCATGGCAGGAAACGCGATGGGCAACGTCACCCGCAGCAGGGTGCTCCAGTAGGTGGCGCCCAGGTCCATGGCCGCCTCCTCCAGGTTTTTCTCCATGCCGATCAGGCGCGCGGCCACGATCAGCAGCACCAGCGGGATGTTGATGATCACGTGGCCCAGGCCGACCGTCCACAGCGACAGGGGGATGTTGAGCTGGGAGAAGAGCAGCAGCATGGCCACGGCCAGCACCACATAGGGGATGACCAGCGGCATGGCGGCCACGGCCACGAAGAGCCCGCGGCCGGGGAACTTGTAGCGCACCACACCGATCGCGGCCATGGTGCCCAGGATGGTGGCGGCCAGGGAGGAGAGCACCCCCAGCACGATGCTGTGCCAGACGGAGCCCACCAGCTCAGCGCTGCGCGCCATCTCGCCGTACCAGCGGGTCGTGAAGCCCCGCAAGGGGAAGACCAGCGCCTGGGCGTCGTTGAAGGAGAAGACGATCAGCAGCAGGATGGGCAGGTAGAGCGCCGCCGTGAAGAGAACGAAGTACCAGAAGTTGAAGGAGGTCAGCTTGCTGCGCCGCATGGCTATCCCTCCACCAGGTCAGAGACGCGCACAACGCGCAGGAAGAGCGCCATCAACACCAGCGCCACCAGCAACATGGCCAGGCTCATGATCGATCCCAACGGCCAGTTGAGGCCGCGCAGGAACTGATCCTGGATCAGGTTGCCGTACATGACCCCCTTGGCGCCGCCCACCAGCAGCGGCGTGACATATTCGCCCAGCGTGGGGATGAAGGCGAAGAAGAAGCCGCCCAACACCCCCGGCAGGCTCAGCGGCAGGGTGATGCGCAGAAAGGCCTGCCAGGGCGCGCAGCCCAGGTCCGCGGCCGCCTCCAGCACGCTGCGGTTGATCCGCTCCAGCGAGGCGAAGATGGGCAGCGCCACGAAGGGAATCCAGACATAGGTCAGCGTGATGGTCACGGCGGTCATGCTGTAGAGCAGGATCGGCGCGGCCTCGTCGATCAGACCCAGCGCCAGCAGGATGCTGTTCAGCACGCCGTTGGAGCCCAGAATCAGCCGCCAGGCCAGGATGCGCAGGAGATAGCTGGTCCAGGCTGGGATGACCAGGATCGTCAGCAGAATCACCTTGCGGCTGCCGACCCGGAAGGCGATGAAGTAGGCCAGCGGATAGGCCAGCGCCACCGAGAGCGCCGAGACGATGAAGGCGATGCCGGTCGAACGCCACAGCAGGCGCAGGTAGGACGGGTTGGCCAGGAACTCGCGGTAGTTGTCCAGGGTGAACACCTCCCGTGCTGGGCCGAAGGAACCGGCCCGGAAGGTGAATACCGCCATGATGGCCAGCGGCAGGACGAACAGGAAAAGCAGGAACAGGGCGGGCGGCCCCATCAGAATGGCGATGCGTTTCCTGTTTTCCATCTCAGGGCGCGGCTTTCACATCGTTCCACATGGTGGTAATCCGCTGCCGCTGCTCTTGGGTCAGCGACTGATAGAAGACGGTGCTCTTCAGGAAGGCGGGATCGTCCATGTGGAAAAGGGCCACGGTCTCAGGGTCGATCAGCGGCAGCGCCTGGAGATTGGCCGAGCCGTAGCCATATTCGTTGGAGAAGTTGGCCATGGACTGGGGTGCGATGGCCGCGTCGATGTAGGCATGGGCCTGATCGAGGTTCTTGGTTTGGCTGCTGATGCCAAAGCCGCAGACAAAGCGCAGCATACCCTCGGCCGGGTTGAGGTACTCCACCTCCACCCCTTGGTCCAGCAGACTCTTGAAGGTGTCGGCCCAGGCGTTGCTGGCCACCCACACGTCGCCGGCGCCCATCTGCTGGGCCAGCTCTGAAAAGTCCACCCAATAGGTCAGCAGGTTGGGCTTGAGGTCGATCAGCCACTGTTTGATCTGCGCGTCCTGCTCTGGCGTGGTGTTCCAGGGATCGAAGCCCAGCGCCAGCGCGGCGATGATGTGGTTGGCCTCGCCCGAATCCCAGATGGCCAGATGGCCGGCGTAGGCGGGGTTGGCCAGGTCAGCCCACGATTGCGGCAGCTCGCTGAGCTTGTCGCTGCGCACCAGAATCGACTCGAAGCCCCAGTCCCAGGGGATGAAGTACTGCTGGCCATTGAACTGGCCTAGGGCCGCCATCTCCGGGTCGAGCTCGGCGAAATGGCTCAGCTTCGAGGTATCGATGGGCTGCACCAGCCCCTGCTCCACGTAGAGGCCCCACCAGGGGTTGCAGGGATGAACCAGATCGACGTTGAAGCCGCTTTGCAGCTTGGAAAAAGCTTCGGCATCCTCGGAGAAAAAGCTGTAGTCCACCTTGGCGCCAGGGTTCTGGGCAAAGTACGGCTCGTAGAACTGGGGCAGCTCATAGCCGGCCCATTCCAGCACCACCAGATTGCCCGCCTTGGCCGTCGTGCTGGCTGGGGAAGACGCGTCCGCGTTCGACGCAGGCGCGGCGGGTGTTGCCCCGCCGCAGGCTGCCAACAACAAAGACATCACTGTCAAAAGAACAGTACGCCACAATGAGAGTGAATGGCTGTGCATCGGTTGTTTTCTCCTTGGCCGCGGCTGGCCAGGTGGTGAGTGAGGGGACCAGGAAGGCCGGCTCAGGGTGCTGCCGCAATGGCTATGCACCCGAACGGCGCCTTCTCAAGTCTGTAGCTGGCGGCGACAAAACGTCAGAACACGCGTATCTGCCATGACGCCGAAGATCGTGCTGTCCGGCGTCATGGCAGATACGCGTGACTCCAGATGTATTAAAAGCATATTGCCCCTGCTGTCAAATTACGCAAGGGTTTTTCAGCAATTTCAAATATGATGGCTGCCAAGTTGGAGTCGAGCCTTCAGGCGGGTCAGCACGCTCGACTCACGTCGGCCAGACCCGGCTAAAGCCTCGACTCCGCACCATGTTTGATGGCTGCCAAGTTGGAGTCGAGCCTTCAGGCGGGTCAGCACGCTCGACTCACGTCGGCCAGACCCGGCTAAAGCCTCGACTCCGCGCCATGTCGGCCAGACCCGGCTAAAGCCGCGACTCCTCGCCATATTTGGAATTGCTGCAACCGCCACAGTCTGTTTCCCGATTCGTCCGATGTGTGCTAAGATTCTGGCGTCGAGCTTACCCCGTCCCCAGCCCATAGCCATCAGGAGAACCGCCGTGACCGAATACCCAGAGTCGATGCAAGAGCTTGCATCCTCGCCCACCAGCCGCCCGCCGGCCGCCGCTCCGGCGGCTGATCGCGCCGATGGCCTGGTCGATTCGCTGGTGCGGCTGGGGGTGGGCGGCGTCTCCCTGGGCGCGCGCATCGCGCGCCAGCCGCTGGCCCTGCTGGGCGAGTTCGGCGGCCCGCGTTCCGACGCTGCCCCACCCCCCACCACCTCTGAACGGGCCATGGACGCCGCGGTGGGCGCCGCGGTCGAAACGGGAGAGCTGGCGCGGCGCGGCGTGCGCACCGTCACGGGCATCAATCGCCGCGTCTGGCGCATGACTGAGCCGGCGCGGCGGCCGCTGGATGCGCTGGGCGTCACCGGGCTGGTGCAGCGCCCGGTGCAGGCGGTGGCCGAGCGGGTCGAGGCGCAGGTGGACACGCTGCAAGCCATCGGCCGCAACGAGGTCGAGGCCAGCCGGCAGCGCGTCCTGGGCACCCTGAGCGGAACCATCGACGGCATCATCGCCTATCTGACCAACAATCGCCAGGTCGACGCGCTGATCGAGGCGCAGATTGACCGGCTGCTGCCGCTGTTGGCGGAGCATCCGGCCGTGGAGCACCTGATCGAAGCGCAGGTGGACAAGATCCTGCCCAAACTGGCTGAAAGCGCCGCCATTCATGACCTGATCGAAGCGCAGGTGGAGCTGCTGCTGCCCGAGCTGGCGCAAAGCGCCGCCATTCATGACCTGATCGCGGCACAGGTGGAGCTGCTGCTGCCCGAGCTGGCGCAAAGCGCCGCCATTCATGACCTGATCGCGGCGCAGGTGGAGCTGCTGCTGCCCGAACTGGCGCAAAGCGCCGCCATTCATGACCTGATCGCGGCGCAGATCGGCCAGATACTGCCTGAGCTGGCGGTGGACGAACAGATCGCACTGCTGATCCGCGCTCAGGGCGACAAATACATCGACTACCTCAACGAATACCCTGAAAAGGTGCGCAATCTGGTCTCCGGTCAGGGGGTTGGCCTGGCCGGGCAGTTGCTGGACGAGGTGCGGGAGCGCACTGTCACCGCCGACTCGGTGGCGGAAATGGTGATGCGCAACCTGATCAAGCGAAAACAGCGCAACGAACTGCCGCCGCCGCCGGATAACGTGCAGGCACGCGCCGCATCACGGATTTTGCCCTCCGATTTCGTCAACCAGAAGGGGAACTCCGATGATCGTTAACGCCAAGGGTCTGCTGGGGCAGTATGCCGGCTTCGTCAGTCGCGCCATCGGCCAGGTCGCCGACGTGCTGATCGTGCTCGCCATCATCGCCATCATCAACGGCTCCATCGCCCTGACGCTGGAGCTCTTTCTGCAAGTTCAGGTGACGGCATGTCCACCTCTCGATTGGAAATTCGATTGGGGGACTCTGGTGACAGGCGCGCTGCTCTGCAACGCGGCCAACTGGCTGCGCGTCTTCCTGAGCCTGGCTATCAACCCTGTCTACTTCGCGTTTTTCTGGACCCTGGGTGGGCAAACGCCGGGTCAATACCTGATGGGAGTGCGTGTGGTGCGGGCAGACGGCAGGCGCATGACCTTTCTGCGTGGGCTGGTGCGCTGGGTGGGGTTGATCGTCTCGCTGTTGCCGCTGGGGCTGGGCTTTCTCTGGTGTCTGTGGGATGACCGCCGCCAGATCTTCGCCGACAAGATGGCGCACACGGTGGTGGTCTATGCCTGGGATGCACGACGCAACGAATTTCTGCTAGACCGGCTGCGCAACCGGCTGCGACGGCGGAAAGGCGCCCGAAGACCGGCGATCGCCGCGCCCGCGCCAGCCGCGGCAGCTAAACCCATGCGCCTGGAGCTGGTGCAGGTGGAGATGCCGGTGAGCGTGGCCTCGCGCGGCGGGGGCGCCATTCGTGTGCTGCAAGACGCGGTGCGCCGCGGCGATGTCAACATCATCACCTCCACGGTGCTGGTCAAGGACGAAAATGGCCGGGTGGGCTATGTGGGCAGCAGCGACCTGGCCGCCGGCGACGAATCGCACGAGGCCGAGGCTGCGCTGGCCAACGATCCGCGGCTGAGCACGCTCAATCTCGAGACGCTGATGGACGACGTCCCCCCAGGCAGCGCGATCTGGTCGATCATCGCCGAGGACAAGTATCTGGTTCCCGTGTTGACCACCCTGGCCGCGGCTAAGGTGGCAGCCAAGGTCTTCGATCTGGACATGCCGGCCCACGGCCCCATCACCATCGCCAGTCCGGTCGCAACGGCCAGCGCAGAGCTGGCGGCGGTCTGAGAAGCTGTTGGAAAAGCAGCGAACCGGTGGTTGGAAAGGCCCCGAACCGGTGGTTGGAAACGCCCCGAGCCGGTGGTTGGAAACCACCGGCTGACAGCACGAAGGCCCCTCAGGGCCTGGGAGAGCCCGAACACCGGCGGTTGGAAAAGCCCCGAACCAGTGGTTGGAAACCACCGGCTGACAGCACGAAGGCCCCTCAGGGCCTGGAAGCAGCGGCTGAGGCCGCTTGGTGCTGTCAGACAGAGGTTTCGACCTCTGATTCCGGCTGAGTCCGGCGGGGCCGGGCTTGCGGCGGGCTATGCCTGGTCGAACTCCATCCACACCTCTCCCTGGCCGTTGGAGACGCAGAAACGGTAGTTCAGGCTGTCGCGCTCGCCGTTGCCGTCCAACACCCAGATGACGTAGCAGCCATCCACGCTGCCGCCCAGAGCATCCAGCCCCAGCTTGTGTTCGTAGTTGTAGAGCCCGCTGGGACCAGAGCGCATGTCCCCCGTCCAACTGCGCACGCTGTCCGGCACCGGCAGCTTGCCCACACCTTCCTTCTCCAGCCAGACAAAATAGCTGCCCTGCGGCTCGCTGTTGCGCCCGCTGTGGATGAAGGCCAGGGTCAGCTTGAGCTCGCCGCTGCTGTTGACCGTGGTGGGGCCGCCGCGCAGGCGGAATTTACAGCCGTCGCCGCCCAGGGCCGCACACTCAGCCGCGTCGTTGGACGCGGGCGGCGCGGTGGGGGCAGGCGGCGCGGTGGGGGCAGGCGGCTGAGTCGGCGCAGGCGGCTGAGTCGGCGTGATGATCAACGGCGGCGGCGTGGCCGTGGGTGGCTCAGGAGTGTCCGTGGGCAACACCGGGGTGTCGGTGGGCGCGGGGGTATCGGTGGGCGTCGGCGTGTCGGTGGGGGTGGCCGTGGCGCGCGCGGCCTCGGTGGCCGCGGCGTCGGCCGTCTGCGTGGCCATGGCCACGGCCGCGCTGGTGGGCGTGAAGGTGGGGCGCAGCGTCTTGGTGGGGGTGGCGGTGGGCTCCGGCGCGTTCGCGCCGCACGCGCTCAGGGCCAGCGTGACCAGCAGCAGCGCCAACAGAACCCCAACGATGCGGCCACGGGCGGGCCAAGTCTTGATGGTTGGATGAGTCACGAGCAGTATCCTTGCTGTTGTGAAGTACAGCAGGCGATTATAGCACCGAACCGACGATGGCCGAAATTCCAGCGCCGCAGCGCTCCTCTGCCAGGTTCCCCGCCATGAAAAAGCATGATCTCGTCGATCTGTGCTACAATAGAGGTCGCTTTTCAAGCGCCCGGCGCTAACCCAGTCAAACAAAGGAGTTTCCATGCAATACCGTCATCTTGGCCGATCTGGCCTGCAAGTTTCCGCCCTTTCCTTCGGCGCCTGGGTCACCTTCGCCCAGCAGTATGGCGAGGAGATGGCCTTCGACTGCATGAAGGCCGCCTACGACGCGGGCGTCAATTTCTTCGACAACGCCGAGGTCTACGCCCAGGGCCAGGCTGAAACCGTGATGGTCAACGTCATCAAGCGCGCCGGCTGGAAGCGCTCCGACCTGGTGATCTCCACCAAGATCTTCTGGGGCGGCGATGGCCCCAACGACACCGGCCTGAGCCGCAAGCATGTCATCGAAGGGGCCAATGCCGCGCTGGCCCGCCTGCAAGTGGACTACGTGGATCTGATCTTCTGTCACCGGCCTGACATCTACACCCCTATCGAGGAGACGGTGCGGGCCATGAGCTACCTGGTGGACAGCGGCAAGGCCTTCTACTGGGGCACCAGCGAATGGAGCGCAGCCGATATCATGGAGGCCTACCAGATCGCCCGCCGCGAACATCTGACGCCGCCGACCATGGAGCAACCCCAGTACCACATGCTCCACCGCGAGCGGGTGGAGAAGGAATATGCCCGGCTCTACCAGGAGATCGGGCTGGGCACGACCATCTGGAGCCCGCTGGCCAGCGGCCTTCTGACCGGCAAGTACAACGACGGCATCCCCGCAGGGACGCGCGTCTCCCTGGAGGGCTACGAATGGCTGCGCAAGAACTTCGAGAGCCCGCAGGGCCAGGCCAACATCGCCAAGGCGCGGCAGCTTGCGCCCATCGCCGGAGAGCTGGGCTGCACCCAGTCGCAGTTGGCCATCGCCTGGTGTCTGAAGAACCCCAACGTCAGCACCGTCATCACCGGCGCCAGCCGCGCCGAGCAGGTGGTCGAGAACATGGCCAGCCTGGATGTGGTGGAGAAGCTCACCCCCGAGGTGATGGCGCGCATCGAGGAGATCCTGGACAACAAGCCCAAGCCGCCCAGCGACTACCGTTGAGCCTCAACCGCCCGCGTGCTGCGATCAGTCAGGAAAACAGGTTCGCCGGGCGGCCGGTTCAGGCCTTGAACCGGTAGATCGCTTCGAGCTGGTCGGCGTTCTCGATGGTGACAGCCAGATCCTCGATGATGCCGTCCTTGAGGCCGTAGATCCAGCCATGCACGGCCAGGGGCTGGCCGCGCCGCCAGGCAGCCTGCACGACACCGGTGTAGCAAACGTTGGCCACTTGTCGCGCCACGTTCAACTCGCAAAGGCGGTCGTTGCGGGCCTCCGCATCGTCGATGGCCGCCAGCTCGGCGCTGTGTTCCCGGTAGAGGTCCTTGATGTAACGTAGCCAGTTGTCGATCAACCCGTAGGACTTGTTGGTCATGGCCGCGGTCACGCCGCCGCAGCCGTAATGGCCGCAGACGATGACATGCTTGACCTGGAGCACATCCACGGCGTATTGGATCACCGACAGGCAGTTCACGTCGGTGTGCACCATCAGGTTGGCCACGTTGCGGTGTACAAAGACCTCACCCGGATCAACGCCGATGATCACATTGGCCGATACCCGGCTGTCAGAGCAGCCGATCCAGAGAAACTGCGGCGTCTGTTGGTGTACCAGCCGGGAAAAGAAGCCCGGATCCGCCGCGATGCGGCCGGCCGACCAACGCCGGTTGTTGTCCAAGAGTTGTTGTAGAGCGTGCATAGCAGGATCGCCGATCAGAACAAGAAAAGAGCGCTCAGGCCGGTCTCCGACCGAGTCGTCGCAGATGCTCACTGCTCAGGCCGGTCTCCGACCGAGCCGTCGCAGATGCTCACAGCTCAGGCCGGTCTCCGACCGAGCCGTCGCAGGTACAGGTCCTGCCTCATTATAGCCCACCCCAAACAACCACCAAATCAACGCCCAGCCCTCCCAGCAATTCCAGATATGACGGCCGGCCAATCCGGAGTCGAGCCTTCAGGCGGTCGGCGCGCTCGATTCGCCCCCACCAAACCCCTGCTGCGCGCCAGCCGCCGCCTGGCCGATCGACGCCGCGAGGCGCGTCAGTCGCCCCGCAAACCGCCGAGCTGGCGCACTGGAACCGCTCATACTGCAAAATCAGGGCCTGGCTGTTACCCTTGGGTTGTCCGATCCATCACGCGATCTGCGGATCATCATAACAAAGGAGCATAATTTATGTCAACCACCCGTTCGGAAGCAATCTGGAATGGCACCCTCAAAGAGGGCAATGGAACCATGAAGGTCGCCAGCGGCTACTTCGAGGGGCCGTACACCTTCGCCACCCGCTTCGAGGGCGGCGCCAAGGGCACCAACCCCGAGGAGCTCATCGGCGCGGCCCACGCCGGCTGCTATTCCATGTTCCTCTCGGCGCTGCTGACCAACAACGGCACGCCGCCGGAGCGCATCCACACCACGGCCACCGTCCACCTGACGGCCGGCCCCACCATCAGCAAGATCGAGCTCAACTGTGAGGCGCAGGCGCCTGGCCTGGACGCCGCCCTTTTCCAGGAGCTGGCCGCCGAAGCCAAGGCCAAGTGCCCCGTTTCCAAGGCGCTGGCCGCGGTCAACGAAGTGGTGCTGACCGCCACGCTGCTCTAGCGCGGGGATCAGGGCCAACATCGTTGCGTCCTGTCTGACAGAAAAGCGTGGCAGTCCTCGGAAGGACTGCCACGCTTTCTTTCAGTTGCTATTCAGCCTGCGACGCCGGCTGGAACTTCAGCGCCGCCGAGTTGATGCAGTAGCGCAGGCCGGTCGGCCGCGGGCCGTCGTCGAAGAGATGGCCCAGATGCCCGCCGCAGCGGCTGCATGTGACCTCGGTGCGCACCATCCCATGGCTGAGGTCGCGCTGGGTTGCCACCGCTTCAGGCGTCGCCGGCTGCCAGTAGCTGGGCCAGCCAGAGCCTGACTCGTACTTGGCGTCGGAGCCGAACAGCTCCTGACCGCAGGCCGCGCACAGGTACGCGCCGGCCGCCTTGTTGTGATAATACTCGCCGGTGAAAGGTCGTTCGGTGCCCTTCTCACGCAAGATGCGAAACTGCTCAGGGGTGAGTTCCTGCTGCCATTCCACATCGGACTTTTCGATCTTGGTCGGTGTCATGATCTGATCTCCCAGGTATTCAGGCGCCAGGGGCCGTGCAGCCTTCCTGGCAATGAGCGTCATCGCGGTCGGTATTGTACTCACCGGGCACGATCTGTCCACCCGACGGCAGAGCGCCTCCTGGAGCAACGGCAGCGCCGGCCCCCTGTTTTTGACGCGATGCAGCCAAGGTGGCCATCATCGCGCCATCGAACGGCAAGAGCGCCGGCGGGGGACTGCAAGCTGCGGGAACAGCCGTGACCCCGACGCGCAGGTTCCGGGCACACCTGGCCTTTTCTGCCTGGCCAGGGCGCCCGGAACCATGTCCGCGGCGAACGGGATCAGTTCACCCCAACCTGAGTACGCTCGCCCTTGACCGCAGCCGTGGCGCCTGAGCGCACGGCATCGGCGGCCAAGGGCTCTTGCACGGACTCGGGCTGCTGAACGAACTCGGTTTCGATGGAGATGGTGATCTCCTTGGCCACCAGCCAGCCGCCCGTCTCCAGAGCCACGTTCCAGGTCAGGCCCCAGTCCTCGCGGTTGATCTTGGTCGAGGCCTCGAAGCCGATGGAGGTGGCGCCCCAGGGGGACTTGGAAGAGCCGAGATAGGACACATCCAGCGTCACCGGCTTGGTCACGCCACGAATGGTGAGGTCGCCGTGCAGTTTGGCGCTCTCGTTGCCGGTGCGCTCGATCCGGCTGCTCTTGAAAACCATCTCCGGGTAAGACTCGGCGTCGAAGAAGTCGGCCGACCGGAGGTGGGCGTCGCGCTTCTCGTCCTTGGTGAAAATGCTGGCAGTCTGGATGCGAGCCTCGACCGTGGCCTGCTCCGGGTGTGCGGTGTCGAGGTTGAAATCGATGTCGAAATCCTGGAACTCGCCGCGCACCTTGGACAACATCATGTGGCGGGCGACGAAGTTAACGGTGGTGTGGGAAGCATCAGTCTTCCAAATCATGGTAGGTATCTCCTTCAGTGAGTGATCGATGGATTGGATTTGTTTTACTAACCTTAATGATTATACATTAAACTATCTGGCATTGAATGTTATGCCGCTTCCAATCTGGTCGTCCAGCCAGCCCCCCGAGGGACACGCCGCGCCCAAGCGAAGAGGCCGCTGCCTGGGGGCAGCGGCCTCTTTGATCTCTGGTCAACCGGCTGAGCCAACGCTCTCGCCGTCGTTATGTCGATGCCAGCGCCGGCAACCGATCGCTGGAAAGGTTGGCGGATATGCTGGCCTGTCGAGCATCGAAGGTGCTCATCACATGTTGCTGATCAGCGCCTGGCCAAACTGGCTGCACTTGACCTCGGTCGCGCCCTCCATCAGGCGGGCGAAGTCATAGGTGACGATCTTCTGGCCCAGGGTCTTCTCCATGGCCTGCACGATCAGCTCAGCGGCCTCGGTCCAGCCCAGGTGGCGCAGCATCATCTCGCCGCTGAGAATCACCGAGGAGGGGTTGACCTTGTCCAAGCCGGCGTACTTGGGCGCGGTGCCGTGGGTGGCCTCGAAGACGGCGCGGCCGGTGACGTAGTTGATGTTGGCGCCCGGCGCGATGCCGATGCCGCCCACCTGCGCGGCCAGCGCGTCGCTGATATAGTCGCCGTTCAGGTTCAACGTGGCCAGCACGTCATACTCGGCCGGCCGGGTCAGAATCTGCTGCAACATGGCGTCGGCGATCATGTCCTTGACGACGATGCCGTTGGGCAGCACGTGCCACGGCCCGCCGTCCAGCGGCGTCGCGCCGAACTCCTGGGCCGCCACCTGATAGCCCCAGCCCATGAACGCGCCCTCGGTGAACTTCATGATGTTGCCCTTGTGCACCAGGGTCACATTGCGGCGGTTGTTGTCGATGGCATACTGAATGGCGGCGCGCACCAGACGGCCGGTGCCCTCTTCGCTGACCGGCTTGATGCCGATGCCGCTGCTTTCGGGGAAGCGGATCTTGCTGACGCCCATCTCATGGCGCAGGAAGTCGATAATCTGTTTGGCGCCCTCGCTGTAGGCCTCCCACTCGATGCCGGCGTAGATGTCCTCGGTGTTCTCGCGGAAGATCACCATGTCCACCAGCTCCGGCTGTTTGACCGGGCTGGGCACGCCGTTGAAGTACTGCACCGGCCGCACGCAGGCGTAGAGGTCCAGCCGCTGGCGCAGCGCCACGTTGATGCTGCGGATGCCGCCGCCCACCGGCGTGGTCAACGGGCCTTTGATCGCTACGATGTACTCGTCGATGGCGTCCAGCGTCTCCTGCGGCAGCCAGATCACCTCGCCGTAGACGTCGTTGGCCTTGTCGCCGGCGTAGACCTCCATCCAGGCGATCTTGCGCTGGCCACCATAGGCCTTGGCCACGGCTGCATCCAGCACCGGCTGGCTGGCCGCCCAGATGTCGACGCCCGTGCCGTCGCCCTCGATAAAGCAGATGATGGGGTTGTTGGGGACGTGCAGCTTGCCGTCCTCGAGGGTGATCTTCTCGCCCTCGGCGGGCACTACGATTTTGTCGAAAGGCATGGGTGTTCGTGGAACTCCTTCTGAATGGATTTGCTGTGAAACGTCTATATCAATCTACCTCGAACAGTGTGCGAGGTAGTCCAGATTGTCGGATGATACCTGCCAGGGTTCCCATGTTGAGCTCAGCATGATCGGGTACCGGCACGGTTATTGTCGTGCGGCCGTCTTTCTTCTGCATAATCATATGGCTTCCCTTTCTTCACACTTGCACAAAGCCGTGCTCAGCCATAATCCTGCACGCATCCCGGCCCGAAAGACGACGCAGCTTAGGCACGGCCCATACTCGCTCTATGCGACGACCGCGATGCCGTGGATGGCATCAACGGCATGATGGGCATCACGTAGGTCTCTGTCTTGAGCCTGCGACGAATCTCCGAGGGAGACGCAGCCTCCAAGAAACCCTCGACCGCCTCGTCCAGGTTCAGTCGGGCGACTTCGACGGTCTCTCCCTGGCTCACAACGTCAAACTCCGGGCATGTGGCAACATAGCTGTCTCCTTCACGCTCGATGATAGCCGTCAACTGTAACATTCTATTCATGATGGGTCTCGCCTAAACTTCTCTGTCTATGCGGGCGAAGAAGTTCGACTTCTGGCAGAAGTCGAACTTCTGAATCTTCAACCAATTTTGAACACGCCCATCTCAGATTATGGGGCTGACTTCGTATTTCGCCAATCCTTCAGCTATCAACATCGTCGCCAGCACTTCCCTGTCCACGCCGCGCTGCTCAGCTTGCTCGGCGAGCCGCCTTGCCAGTAACCTGCTGGTCATCTCATCCAGCAATGTATCGTTGACAGGTCTCATGTGATCCTCTGCATACCAATCCCAACACACACGATTAACAAAAAAACGGGCTGGCTGCTTCGCCAGCCAGCCCAATTCTACACCAAACACGAAGATATCACAAAGCCGTCAGTCCCAAGCTACTGGCTGGCCTGCCACTGCGCCGAGCTGGGATAGAAGAGCGGCTGGCCGAACTGCTCCACGCCGTACTCCGCGATCAGCTTCTGAGTCTCCAGCGCGGTGATCCACTCGACGAACTTGGTCGCCAGGTCGGCGTTGACGTTGGGGTGCAGCTCCGGATTGACTGCCAACACGCCGTAGGGGTTGAGCAGCACCTTGTCCTGGTTTTCGGCCAGGTTCTCGCCGCCCACCAGGATCGCCAGGTTGGGCAGCTTGTCGCGCATGGAGAGATAGGTGCCGCGGTCGGTCAGGGTGTAGGCGCCCGCCTCGTTGGCGAAGACCAGCGTGTCGCCCATGCCCTGGCCCAGCGAGTTGTACCAGCCCATCTCGGCCGTGGGGGTGAAGGGGATCGACGCCCAGATGGTCATCTCCTTGTTGTGGGTGCCCGAGTTGTCGCCGCGGCTGGCGAAGGGCTGGCCGGCGTCCGCGATGGCCCCGAACGCCTCCTTGGCCAGCGCCATGCCGACCACGCCGGCGGGATCCTCGCTGGGCCCGACGATGATGAAGTCGTTGTACATCACGTCGAAGCGCTCTTTGGCGAAGCCGTCGGCCACGAACTTGTCCTCGGCCTTGCGGCTGTGCACCAACACCACATCTGCATCCCCTTTGCTGCCGATCTCCAGCGCCTGGCCGGTGCCCACGGCGACCACATCGACCTTGGCGTTGAACTGCTGCTGGAAGTCGGGCAGGATGGCATCCAGCAGGCCGGAGTCGGCGGTGCTGGTGGTGGTGGCCAGAATCAGCCTGGCCGGCGCGGCGGCCGCCGCCTCGGTGGGCGCTGCCGGTTCGGCCGGCTCAGCCGGCGGCGCGACCGGAACCGGTGTGGCCGGCGGCGCGCAGGCGATCACCATGGCCAGAACCAACAGCAGGCTGGCCAGCATCAGAATGGATCGTTTGAACATGGGGAACTCCTTTCAGTGTGTACGCAGGGCGAGACCTGAGAAGTCTCAATAGACCATATCGCCGCGCACGAAAGCCGCCGTGCGCGGGTCTGTGGGTGCGTCGAAGAAGGTCTGGACATCGGCGAACTCGATCAGCCGACCCTCCAGCATGAAGCCCACCCGGTGGGCCAGCCGATGCGCCTGGAAAATGTTGTGCGTCACCAGCACCGTGGTGGTGCGCTCTTCCTGGTTCAGAGTGCGCACGATCTGCTCGATCAGGCTCACGTTGTACGGGTCCAGGTTGGCCGTCGGCTCGTCCAGCAACAGCACATCGGGCTGGATCACCATGGCCCGGGCCAGGGCGACCCGCTGCGCCTCGCCGCCCGACAGAGTGCGCGCCTGCTGCCGGGCCAGATGGGCCAGGCCCACCTGCTGCAAGGCCAGATCGACCTGCTGCGTCGCATCGCGCAGGCCGCGCAGCTTCAGGCCGAACTGCACGTTGGCCTGCACCGACCGGTTGAGCAGCACCGGCCGCTGCGAGACGGTGGTCACCTGGCGGCGGGTGGCCAGCGGCGCCTCAGTATTGGGGCCGTAGGTGAAATCGCCGTAGCGGACCAGGCCGGCGCTGGGCGGCTCCAGAAAGTTGAGCAGGCGCAGCAGCGTGCTCTTGCCCGCGCCGCTGGGGCCGACCAGCGCCAGGATCTCGCCGCGCTGGATCTCCAGGTGGTCGATCTGCAACACCTGCCGGCCGGCATAGCTCTTGCTGAGCCCCTCGATCTGATAGCAGGGCGCTGACGTCATGTGTCGAAGGACCTCCCTTGCAGCCGCATCATCAGCGCGTTGATGACAAAAGTGATGCCCAAGAGGATCAGTCCCAGCGAGATGGCCAGATCGAAGTTGCCCTTGCGCGTCTCCAGCACGATGGCGGTGGTCAGCACCCGGGTGCGCCCATCGATGTTGCCGCCCACCAGCATCACCGCGCCCACCTCCGAGATGATGCCGCCAAAGCCGGCGATCACTGCCACGATCACGCCGATGCGCGCCTCGGCGACCACCGTCCAGGCCGTCTGCCAGGTGGTGGCGCCCAGCGACTCCACCTGTTGGCGGAGCTGCGGATCGACGCCCATCACCGCGGCCATGGTGAAGCCGGCCACCAGCGGAAAGGCGATGATGGTCTGGGCCATGATCATCGCGCCGGGGGTGAAGAGGCTGGGCACCAGCGGCGAGTTGAGCTGGCCCAGCGGGCCGCTGCGCGACAGAAGCAGATAGACCAGCAGGCCGATCACCACCGGCGGGAAGCCCATGCCGGTGTACATGAACGCCACCAGCAGCTTACGCCCCATGAAGCGCCACAGCCCCAGCGCCGCGCCCACCGGCACGCCGACCAGCGTGCTGAAGAAGAGGGCAATGCCCGACACCCGCAGCGACAGCGCCACGATCTCAGTCAGGGCCGAATCAGGATTGAGGAGGAGGTCGATGGCCTGGCGCAGGCCATTCCAAAGCTCGTCGATGAGGCTTGCTCCTATGGTCGGTCTGCAAATGGCGGAGGAGGTGGATTTGGGTAACGGCTCCAACGCGATTATACAAGTCCACAGCCTATTGTCAAAGCCAACCTGGGCCACCGCAGCCAGCGGGCGAACCAAGCTGACCTGAACGCAACTGGCTCAGTCGCTTTGCGGCTCCAACAGCAGGATATATCCCGTCTTGGGCGTCAGGCTGGGCAGCGGCGCGTACTGCTGAAAGCCGTCGGCGGTGGTCGTCAGCGGCGCCGCGGCCGCGCCGCTCAGCAGCTCCGTCGCCTGCCATGTGCCGGCCGGCAGCGCCGCGCCGTTGTAGCTGAAGGTGCAGCCCTCCAGCTCTCCCTTGCGGCCAAAATTCAACACCACCAGCACGCTCTGGCCGGCCGGCGCGGCCGCGTCGCCGGCCGGCGTCTGGCGCAGAAAGGCCAGCGTCGCATCACATGAGCTCTCCACCGGGATGAACGCGCCGCGCAGCAGGGCCGGATGGTCGTTGCGCAGGTGGATCAGCCGCCGGTACAGGTTGAGCAGCGAAGCGGGATCCGCGTCCTGGCCGGCCACGTTGACCTCGGCCGCGTCGGCGTTGAGCGCCTCCCACGGCGCGCCGTCGGTGAAGCCCCCGCTGGCGTCGCCGCTCCACTGCATGGGGGTGCGAATCCGCTCGTCCGGCTTGTTGCCGGTCATGCCGATCTCCTCGCCGTAGTAGATGAAGGGCACGCCGGGCAGGGTCAACAGCGCCGTGGCGGCCATCTTGTTGCCCTCCGGATCCTTGAACAGGGTCGTGGCGACGCGCGGCTGGTCATGGTTGCTCAAAAAGGTGGCCACCTGGCCCGGCGGATAGGCGGCCAGCAGGCTGGCCAGCTCTTGGCTGGTGAACGCGGGCTTGCCCTGCTGCACGCTGCGCAGGAGCTTCTCGGCCAGCTCGAACTCGAAGACCAAATCCACCTCATCCCCCTGGACGTAGGAAGCGGCCTGGGCGGTGCTGTCCCAGACCTCGCCCACGGTCAACGCATCGGGCGCGACGGCGTCCACCAGGTCGTCGAAGCTGGCCAGCCAGGCATGAGTGGCCGGCGCGCCGGAATAGCGCGTGCCCTCCTCCACCAGGTGGCGCACCGCGTCCAGCCGGAAGCCGTCCACGCCCATCTCCTCCAGCCAGAAGCGGGCCACGTCGTGCATCTCGGCTGTGACCTCGGGGTTCTCCAGGTTCAGGTCGGGCATTCCCTCCCAAAACATGGCGAAATAATACTCGTCGCCCAGCCTGTGCCAAACCGGCCCGCCGCCCGACCAGGGCGCCTTGCTGCCGTCGTCGGTCGCACTCCATCGGTACCAGTCACGCTTCGCCGCGTCCGGCCCGCTGGCCGCATCGACAAACCAGGGGTGCTCGGTGGAGGTGTGGTTCAACACCAGGTCCACGATCACCTTGATGCCGCGCCGATGGGCCTCGTCGATCAGCCGCCGAAAGTCCTCGTTGCTGCCGTAGTCCTCCGCCACGGTGGTGTAGTCGGTGACGTCGTAGCCGTGATAGCTGGGGGACTGGGCCACCGGCATCAGCCAGATGCCGGTCACCCCCAGGTCGTCGTCGGTGCTCGGGTCGCCGTCGTTGAGATAATCCAGCCGGTCGATCAGCCCTTGCAGGTCGCCGATGCCGTCGCCGTCGCTGTCCTGGAAGCTGCGCACAAAGACCTCGTAGAAGACGGCGTCGTTCCACCAGGGGTTGGCAGACTCTGCTGCGGCGCTGGTCCCTTCGGCCGTCGCCGCAGCCGGCATGTCCTGGGTCTGCTGCCCGACGGCCGTCGGCGTGGCCTGAGAGGGCGCTGCGGTGGGCTCGGCCGGTCGTCCGCAGCCGGCCAACAGGGCGACAGCCAGCCCCAGGGCCAGCAGGGCGGGAATGCCTGCGCTCGCGCGGCGGCGAAGCTGGGTGGTCATGGATCGTCTCCTTGTGGATCAGCCGGCGAAGGCCGGCAAAGTTCGGCGCAGATGCTGGTGCAGCAGCAGCAGCGTGCGCTGGTGATCGAGGATGGCGTGCAGCGGCCGCGTGGGGGCATCGGGCCGCAGCAGCTCCGCCGCGGCCAGCGGCGGGCCAAAGGTGATCAGCGGG
>Ga0209096_1001929_pt1 | contig 21198 bp, 17 predicted proteins | sample AD_UKC034_MetaG_FD_184407 | JGI IMG/M metagenome (GOLD analysis project Ga0209096, IMG submission 184407) | Active sludge microbial communities of municipal wastewater-treating anaerobic digesters from USA - AD_UKC034_MetaG (SPAdes) (version 2) | ecosystem: Engineered > Bioreactor > Anaerobic >... | reverse complement strand
CAGAAGCCTGCGGCTTATAACGCCACAGCATATCATGGAGAAATTCCCGGTCCCGGAGCTCGATGTCCTTGAAATTCGGGAATTCCGGTATTATAGACATACATAATTGAATACGAAAATATGCTTATTGTCAAACGTGATGGTTTCAAAGGCGTTTGCCTCGTAAATGTGTTACTATTATGAAACAATACGCAAGGGATGACATGGAAAAAGAGATCAACAAGATAGAGTATATAACGCAATCGCTTTCAGACTACCTGCAAGGCAAAGAAAGGGCGCTCGCCCTTTCGCTCATATCTTTCTTTTCCAAGGGGCACCTCCTGATAGAAGACCTGCCCGGCCTCGGAAAAACAACCCTTGCGATCGGGATTGCAAAGTCCCTTGGGTTAAGCTTCGGCAGGATCCAATGCACCAGCGATCTCCTCCCCACCGATATCACCGGCCTCTCTATCTACAATAAAAGCTCCGGTGAGTTTGAATTTCATCCCGGCCCCATCTTCAACAACATCGTACTCTGCGACGAGATCAACCGGGCAACGCCGAAGACGCAGAGCGCATTGCTCGAAGCCATGGAAGAAAAACAGGTCACCATCGAAGGAAAGACCTACAAGCTTCCAAAGCTCTTCTGCGTTATCGCAACACAGAACCCTGCCGAACAGTTCGGCACCTTTCCGCTCCCCGAATCCCAGCTCGACAGGTTCATGATGAAGATCAGCATCGGCTATCCTTCGAGGGATGCGGAAAAAGAGATCCTCAAGATCGGGAGCAAGCGGGAAGAGATCTACCTTATTGAGCCCGTGATGGACCACGAAGAGGTGATGGACATACAGGAAGAGATCGTCAAAAAGGTCTACATATCCGACAAGATCCTTGATTATACGCTGTCGATCATACAGGCAACAAGGGGCAACGGGTACCTTGCAACAGGCCTCTCGACAAGAGGCGCCCTGACGATCACGAACACCGCCAAAACGAACGCCTATTTCCGTGGAAGAGATTTCGTGATCCCCGAGGATATCAAGGAGCTGGCAGAGTACACTATCCCGCACAGGGTCATATTCAAGGAAGAGTACGAAAACCTTAACAAACGGGAGATCATAAAATCTTTAGTAGACGGAATACCGGCCCCCCTGTAATAAAGATATCCAAGGCAGGATTTCTTTATATCCTCCTCACAATATTTCTCGGCCTTGCCGCAGCAAACACCGGCAACAACCTCATCTACATGATCGTATCGGCGCTGCTGGCCTTTATGAGCATTTCCGGCATATTCGGCAAGAACAACCTTTCAAAGATCGAACTGGATATCAATTTTCCACAGGAGATATACGCGCGCAACAAGTTCCCCGTAAAGGTGACGATCACAAACAAAAAAAGGTTTCTGCCGGCCTTCCTCATACGCCTCAAAACGGACATCTTCGAGGCCCTTTTCCCTTTTACCGATATAAAAAGCGAAACAACGAGGTATATCAATATCTCCTTCCCGGGGCGGGGGATCTACCGGCTGAAAGGCTCCCTGATCAATTCCGTATTCCCGTTTAATTTTTTTACCCGCTTTCGTCAGCTGGAGGACAATATCGATATAATCGTCTTCCCTGAACTAAAGCGCTGCGAACTCTATACACTCTACGTAAAAGATAAAAAGATAAAAGGGGAAAAGGCGTCAGACAAGATCGGCTTTGAATCTGACATTGTCTCGATAAGGGAATATGTCCACGGAGACCCGCTCAAATATATCCACTGGAAGGCAACGGCAAAAACGGGAAAGCTAAAGACAAAAGAGCTGTCGACCCTCACGTACCAGCCGGTGGTCATAGATTTCGAAAATGTCGCCATCAACGATACGGAAGAAAAGATATCGTGCATCGCCTATTCGATCGTCCAGCTGCTAAAAAAGAACATACCCATCGGGCTAAAGATAAACGGCAGGCTTTATGAGCCCGACATCTCCTATGCGCATAAGATCAGCATGCTCAAAGAGCTTGCGCTTTACGACGGCAGCGCGCAGAAAGGCTCAACCTCTATGAGCTCCGGGGGCGCTGCGGCATGATTTTGAAAAACATTCAGCAGGTCAAAATAGGGCATGCCGTGAACGCCATTTCTTACCTCATCGGCATCATGGCGTTCGTAGGGATCTACGAACACATCCATGGCGCATACTCTGCCTTCTTCATTTCCATGTTCCTTGCCTCAATATACTTTGAATACAGAAAAAACTATTATATACCGCGACGGGCGCTTACCGCCTTCTCTGTCTTAGTTATCCTCTTCTTTTTCTATAAGTTTGATTCAAGCGAGCTCATAACGCAGACGCTCGAAGCCCTCCTTGTGCTGCTCGGGATCAAGTTTCTCGAAAAAAAACAGGTACGCGACTATATGCAGATATACGCCATCGCCCTGTTCCTTCTGTCGGGCCTCGGGCTTATGACGTTGGGCATGGACTTTGTTGTCTATTTTCTCATCCTCGTCTTTCTCCTCTCCGTTGCATTTGTCCTGCTCACCTACTACGCCCAGGACAGCTCATTGGAATTTTCGAAGGGGTCGATGGCAAAGCTGGTGGCAAAATGCCTCTGGATACCTCTCCTGGCCATCCCGCTTTCGGTGGTGATGTTTGTTATTCTGCCCCGTACCCAGTACCCGCTTCTCGATTTTCTTAACAGGCCCGACAGGGCAAAAACAGGGTTCACCGATCGGGTAAGGCTCGGCGAGGTCTCAAGTATTCAGGAGGATGCGAGCATCGTATTCAGGGCCAACATGGAAAAGGTCGAGGAAAGCGTCCTTTACTGGAGGGGCATCGCCCTCGACTACTTCGACGGGACCTCGTGGAGAAGCTTTGAGAAACGCCTTTTCGTACCGAATACAAGAACAACAAAGATAGAGGGCAGGCGCATCAGGCAGATGATCTACCTTGAGCCTTATCAAAATGTTTATCTTTTTGGTCTCGACAAGCCCGTATTCATATCTACCCGGTACGTGAAAAAATACGACGATCTCAGCTATTCTTCGTCAATATACATAGACAGGAGGATGAGGTACGAGGTCCTTTCCATTATTGGCGACATTATCGAAGATGAGAACATCGATGAAGAGAGGTATCTGCAGGTCCCCGAGAATATATCGTCCAGGATCGTCGACCTTGTCAATACCACAATCCGCGGCAAAGAAGGGCCTGAAAAGATATGGTCGCTCTATGCATTGCTGCACGACGGCGAGTTCAAATATTCCCTGCAAAATCTCCCTCTCTCAAAAAACCCGCTCGAGACGTTTCTTTTTGACAGCAAATATGGCAACTGCGAGTACTTTGCGTCGACCTTCGCCATCATGCTCCGCATCGCGGGCATTCCCTCGCGGGTTATCGGAGGATACAGGGGGGGCTACTACAACGACGTTGGACAGTACTACCTTATTCCGCAAAAAAATGCCCATGTCTGGGTAGAGGCGTTTGTCCCTCGGAAAGGCTGGTTCAGGTATGACCCTACGCCTGCATCCATGGAAAACTTTGCCTTACCGCTTGAGGGCGGCTCGCTGCTCAAGGCAAGGGTATTCCTGGATACGGTCAACTACTACTGGTATGCCTTTATCATCAACTACAACCTTGAAAAACAGATCTCCTTCATCCGGAAGGTCAGGACAGGAATAAAGAAGCCGTCGCTGCGATTAAAATTTGATAAGGACGGCCTCTCAAAATACCTCATCATAGCCCTGTCGATCGCCGGGATGATCATCGTTGTCCGGCTGCTCATCATGCCGCGGCAATCCCGGGAAAAGAAACTTCTCTCTGCCTTCCTGCAAAAGATGGAGAAGCACGGCTATCGCAAGGAAGCATCGCAGGGACTTGAGGAATTTGTATCGCGGGTAGACGATGAGAGGCTTCGCGAACAGGCCTCCACCTTTGTCAGGTCCTTTGAAGAGATCTACTTCCGCGACAAGACCTTCACCCGCGAGTCCGTTGCCGGCCTCCGGAATATCCTCGCATCCATGTAATTGAGAGTGGAGAAAGGCGGCTCATGGCGAACCGGATGCTCGATACTCGATGCTGGATCCTTGATCCTCGATCCTTGATCCTCACAAAAGTGGGCGACGTGAGCCCCGTAAATAGTTTTTTGTTGACAATATTTTTGCAAGGCTGTGTAATAGAATAAGTAAATTATTACAATCAGAGGGGGTATTATTATGAAGAAGGTATTTATTATCTTTGTGTCAATTGTGTTTATTCTCGGTATAGTTTCTTTCGCAGACGCGCAGCAGAAAAAGGGCTGGCCGACAAAGGGCGTTACCATCGGCGCTGCCCCTATCGGCGGCGTTTACTATGTCTGGGCAGGCGGCCCCGCTAAGGTCATGGGTGAAAAGCTCGGGATCCCTGCCTCCATCGAATCGACAGGCGGCCCCGTTCATAACACCCAGCTCGTCAATATCAAGCAGCTCGATTTCGGCATGGTTACAGCTGCTCCCGCATACGAAGGCTGGACCGGAACGGGATGGGCAAAAGGCAAGAAACATCAGAACATTCGCGCCATCTTCCCCATGTATACGACCTATTTCCAGATGTACGCGTTGAAAAAGAGCGGCGTTAAGAGCATTAAAGACCTCAACGGTAAGTCGGTCGGCACCGGGCCTATAGGCGGAACACCGGCCACCTATTGGCCAATGATCATTGCCGAGGCGGGCGTAAAACCAAAACGGATCGTTAACGCCTCGTCGTCCGACCTTGACAACCAGTTGAAGGATGGGCTCCTTGACTCCAATGGCCAGTCCGTCGGCCTTCCATGGGGCCTTGTCTCTGCCGTTGAAACAACGCACGACATCGTCGTCATCGGCGTAGAGAGCGACATTGCTGACAGGTTTATCAAGAAACATCCCGATTTTGCAAAAGGCGTCATTCCGAAGGGTACATATAAGAGTGCGCCGAACGATATAACAACATTGACGGTCTGGAATTTCATGATCACCCACAAGGATATGCCTGCTGATTTTGTTTACGAGTTCACAAAAGAGATCTTCAAGAACAAGCCTCTCCTCGTAAGCGTCCATAAATCAGCAAAGGAGGTAGAGCCGAAAAACATCCTCTATTCACCGATCCCTCTTCATCCTGGCGCGATAAAATACTATGAAGAGATCGGCCTCAAGCTTCCCAAAGAGCTGAGACCTCAGGATTGAGTCTAAAAAATAGGAAAAAGGCGGGGGCATGGGGATGAAAGAGAAGACTGTCGATCTGGGCAAGATAAAAGATGCGGAGCTGATCCGGACGCGGGAATTTGGAAAGTTCGGATCCTGGGTTATCTATATCGTTGGTGCACTATGCTCCCTCTTTCACCTCTACTGCCTCCTCATAAACCCGATAGACCCGTGGTTCTTCAGGGGAATGCATATCGTATTCCTCTCCTTCCTCTGCTTTCTCTTGTACCCGGGCTGGCAGGGCGCAAGCAAAAAGGTACACTTCGTCGATTACATCCTGATCCTGATGATCATCGTCCCTTTCGTCTATATGGTGATCAACTTCGATGAGTGGATATACCGGGTGGGTGTTTTGCCCACCACCTGGGATTCGGTGGTCTCTCTCATCTTCATCATCGCGATCCTTGAAATGACAAGAAGGACCACAGGGCTCGCCCTTGCTATCATCGCCACCGTCTTCATCCTCTATGGATATTTCGGTAGTTCCCTCCCCGGCCTTTTTTATCACAAAGGTTACAGCTGGCCAAGGATCTTCACCTATCTTTTCAGCCTCGACGGGATCCTTGGCCTCCCCATCTTTGTGTCCGCAGCCTATGTCTACATATTTGTCATCTTCGGCGCCTTTCTCAGAAGCTCAGGGGTGGGAGCCTACTTTATTCAGTTCGCAAACGCTATCGTAGGCTGGGCAAGAGGAGGTCCTGCCAAGGTCGCTATCATTTCGAGCTCCCTTTTTGGCACTGTTTCGGGGAGCTCTGCCGCGAACGTCGTCGGAACGGGGAGCTTTACCATCCCTATGATGAAAAGCATGGGTTACAAATCGCATTTTGCCGGGGCCGTCGAGGCTGTCGCATCGACAGGCGGCCAGATAATGCCTCCCGTGATGGGCGCGGGCGCCTTTCTTATGGCCGAGATCCTCGGGGTGCCCTACGTGAAGGTCCTCGTGGCGGCAATATTGCCGGCGGCGATGTACTACCTTGCCGTCTATTTCATGGTCGATTTTGAAGCAGCAAAGACCGGCCTCGTGGGCCTCCCACCGGATCGTATTCCGAATAAAAAAGAAACCTTGAAAAAGTTGTATATGTTCACCCCCCTGGCAGTTCTCGTTTACTACATAGCGGTGGCGATGGCCTCCATCATTAAAGCGGGCACGATGGCCGTAATAACCTGTATCGCTGTGAGCTGGACCAGCAGGGAGACGCGGATGGGCCTGAAGAAGGTTATTGACGCCCTTGCGAACGGAGCAAAGGGCGCCATTGAGATGGCGGGAACATGCGCGGCGGCCGGCATCGTTATCGGCATCATATCTCAGACAGGGATCGGCCTTAAATTTGCCACGATCCTTCTCGAGTATTCCAAAGGCATACTACCGTTTGCCCTGTTTCTTTCAATGATCGTGGCCATCGTTCTCGGGATGGGCATGCCCACAACTGCTGCGTATGCGATATGCGCTGCCGTTATCACGACAGGCCTTATCAAGCTCGGGGCAATACCCATCGCCGCGCACCTCTTTGTCTTCTACTTCGCCTGCATTTCAGCCATCACACCGCCGGTTGCACTTGCAGCCTACGCAGGAGCCGCCATAGCGAACGCATCGCCGAACAGGGTAGGCTTCACGGCCATGAAGCTCGGCATAGCGGCCTTTATAGCCCCCTATATGTTCATCTTCAATCCCGCCATGCTCCTGATAGGCAGCCTGACAGATGTCATAATTGTTACCGCCACAGCCCTCCTGGGCACCTTTGCCCTTGCCTGCGGCATGCAGGGATGGCTCCTGGGAAGGATCGTGGGGCTGCCGATAAGGATACTGCTCATAGCGGGCGCGATAATGCTTATCAAGCCCGGCGTCTATACGGATATAGCAGGTGCTTGCCTTTTGGTGATCACATATTTTCTCAGCCGCTTCTTTTCAAAAAAGCAGGCCGTTGTCGAGCCGTCATAGGGTATTCCTGCCTTCCCTTTCATTTGTTCTCGCGCCCCTTTTGCCCTTGACAACAAAGGGCCTCTTTGCTAACATGATGCTGAACAAAATCACTACGGCGTGAGACAGAGGGGAGGAGATGGCGCCAAAAAAAACCGCCAGGCAATGGTTTACTGAAGGATACAATCTTAACCTCCTCGAACCCTTATCGGACAAGTCAATTGCCGCATACAAAAAATGCATCCAGCTTGATGAGAAATTCACCGACGCTTACGTAAACCTTGGTTTTATCTTTCTCAACAAGAATGAATATGAGAAGGCGCTGAAATATTTCAGCAAGGTTGTGCAGCTCGAGCCGGAGAGCATCGAGGCTTACAACAATCTGGGATACGTCTATGAAAAGATGGAGAGGTTTGGCAGCGCCAAACAGATGTTCCAGAAGGCCCTCCAGTTAAACCCCAATGACCCCGAGGCCTTTGTCAACCTCGCCAATATAGCAGACCTTCAGGGTGATTACAACGGCGCGATCGCGCTATGGAAAAAGGCCATCGAGGTTGACCCCAGCACGGCGTCCCCGCATTTTTGCCTTGCCGTCATGTATGACAGGCACGATATGTTTGACGAGGCCATGGAACAATACCGGGAGGTCCTTGAGATAGATCCGGACCACATCAAGGCCCTGTTCAATCTCGGCAACCTGTACATCCAGCACGGGGAATACAATAAATCGCTTGAGTGCTTCAAAAGGGTATTGGAGCTTGATGAAAAAAATGCCGATGCATGGAACAACCTTGGCTCCATATATGAGGAAATGGGAAAGGAAGACGAGGCGATACCCGCCTACAGGCGATCGCTGAACCTGAACAATTTCCAGGAAGAGGCACACTTTAACCTTGCCCGCCTGGAATACGAAAAAAATCAGAAAGAACTTATCGGGGAGAAGGCGGAAGAGATCAGGAAAAGATTATATTTTATCCTCTCGATCAACCCGAAAAATTCAAAAGCCCTTCAGATGCTGAAAAGCATCGAAGAGGACCAGCAGCCTTAAGGCTCCAGTCTTTTCATTATCACATTAAGGATCTCGCTCCATATCGATACCGGGTCAACAGACGGTGAGGCCGTCAACTGGGGGTTCTTTTCAAGCGTCTGCGCGGCCAATACGCCCGCGATCTTTCTCCTGTGCTCCGTGTTTGCAGACTGCGTCTGCTCAAGGACGTGCGGCGGGATATCGATCTTTATCTTAAACCCGGCGATCGTTGCCACGTCCGGCTCGTCTGGCGGTGGCGGCGGCTCAACAACCGGTGGTGGAGGCGGCGGCGGTTCAACTACCGGAGGCGGAGGCGGGGGCGGCGGTGGCGGTTCAACTACCGGAGGCGGGGGTGGCGGCGGCTCAACAACTGGCGGTGGCGGTGGCGGCTCAACTACCGGAGGCGGCGGCGGCTCAACAACTGGCGGAGGCGGCGGAGGAGCGACGTGTTCTGCCCTTGCCTCTTTCGGCTGCGCCTTTTTCTTTTTCTCCTTCTCCGTCACTATCTCTTCACGCGACACCTGAGGCGTCGGCCTTTCCCTGCTCTTTCGTTTCTGAATAGCAGGGCCTGTCAGTTTTTCAAAGCGCTCGCCGATCTGCTTTACTACATCGCCCGAAATGACGTCGAACCGGTTCGTCTCGCCTGCCTTCAGGCACAGCTTGGCTATCTTGTTAACAAGCCGGGGCACCCCGTGGTCAGAGTATTCCCACAGCCAGTGAATGGCGTCATCGCTGAAAAGGCTTCGCGTTCCTCCTGCCAGTTTAACCCGTGTTTCAACGTAGTTCTTGACCAGCTCTTCGGACTCTATCTTGTCAATCCTGTTGTACGTGCCGATACGCTGAAAAAGATTGGCCCGCTTCGGGTGCTCCAGCCTGCTCGCCAGCTCCATCTGCCCTGCCAGAACAATAGTAAAGAGATTCCGCGTGTCATCCTGCATATTCGTAAGAAGCCTCAGGCTTTCCAGGTTGGCCGGGGATATGGCATTCGCTTCGTCGATAAATATGAGCACCTTTTTCCCTTCATCTATCGTTTCGAACAACAGTTTGTTGAATGTCTCCAGAAGATCGATCTTGCCCCTTCTTTCGCACTGCTTTCCCGTCAACTGCCCAATAATCTCCTTCAAAAGCTGAACAAAAGACATATCAGGGTTCGTGACAAAGGCTATCTTATACTTTTCGTGATCCAGCGAATCGAGGATCATCCTTAACGACAGGGTTTTCCCAAGGCCCACATCACCGACGATAACAGTGAGGCACTCATTCCCTTCCTCAATTGCAAAAAGGGTCTCGGCTATCGTGTTTTCAACCGACGCATGGGACTCCACATACATCGACGGGTCCGGCACGTTATCGAATGGTGGCTTTTTAAGGCCCCAGTAATCAGTATACATGTAGTTGACCTCCTTCTATGGTGGCAAAAAACTTCGTTGCAACTACTTTTATGGTCATATACGATAACCCTTCTTGCTCCATCTACAGCTGTATATTGCCGCTCAGGTAATCTATAACGTCCTCAAGCAAGAAACGCCTCAGCTTCCCTATCTTGTAGCTCTTTATCTCTTTCATCCTCACAAGCTTGTAAAGGAAGCTCCTGCTTATCTGGAGCATCGTTGCCACATCTTTGGAGTTGAGCATCCTTGTAGTATAAACAGGCTTGAAATGAAAATTGAAGGCGGTCTTTCCGCTCCCTGTCTCTTCCATCGATATTTTAACGCCCTGGTGCTTTCCGCTCACGAGATCTTTGATCAGGTTCATCGACTGGACAGCCTGAGATTGCTGCGGCGTCAGCTCGATAGAAAAGATCTGCTCCTCATCGCCTGCGACCTCCTTAAAGATCAGGTTATCGCCATCATGGATATGGAAGCTCGGCGGCAGCATGAAACCCGGAACGTTCGATATTTCCTGTATCTCCTGTTCCTTCGGGGTCGGTTCGGCGGTGTCAACCGGCGCGTCCTGACCCTGCTGCTGCGCCTTCTTTCTCCTCGTGACAATGGTGAGTTTTTCCATGATTCCCCTTTTATATGAACATATTCTGCATACAATTATAATATATATTCAATGATATGTGTCAACCAAAATCAGATACTGCTGCAATTATTTCACCTGTTTATGGCTCAATCCTGAAGTAAACTAATATAAATGAGGATAAGCAACATAATATGGCAGCCTGAAAAAGTTCAACTAACAGTTGAATTTGCAAAATATAATGGTGTAACATTTCACTGTCAGAAGCTATGTGCAGCGTATGATAAAAAACCCTTTCCTCACATTGCAGATCATCTTTTCAAGGATCTTCTCGCCCGCCAGGATTTTCATTATAAGCTTTGCGGCGGTGATACTCACCGGCGCTGTCCTTCTCTGGCTTCCCTTCTCTGCCAGCAAAGGGCAGCTGGCATTTATCGATGCCCTCTTCAGCTCAGCGTCAGCGGTCTGCGTCACAGGGCTTGCGGTGATCGACATCGGCCAAGACCTTTCCCTGGCAGGCCAGATAATAACAATTTTTCTCTTCCAGTGCGGCGGGCTGGGCATTGTAACCTTTTCGGTGTTTTTTTTCGGGATGATGGGCATCGGCGTATCTTTCAAGGGAAGAGAGATCATACAGACGACGTTCTTGCACAGCCCGAAGACCGACTTCTACCAGATCCTCAGGTCCGTCTTTATCTTTACCTTTATTATCGAGTCGATCGGAACGCTTTTGCTTCTTGTGCGCTTTGCCAGAGACTTTCCTTTCTGGCGGGCATTATATATCTCCATATACCACGCCATCTCGGCCTTTAACAACTGCGGGTACTCCCTCTTTTCCAACAGCCTCATTGACTACAGCGGCGACTACCTCGTTAACGCCACGGTCATAGGCCTTATTGTCCTTGGCGGTATCGGGTTTGTCGTGATCCACGAGATCATCTACCGTCTGCGGGGCCTTGAAAAACGCCTTTCCGTCCACACAAAACTGGTCTTTATTACTACTTTGGTCCTTATCGCCGGCGGAACTATCCTCTTTTACTTCTTTGAGCGCAACCACAGTATCAAAAATTTCCCTCTCGATACGGCCATCCTTGCATCTCTCTTTCAGTCAATAACGGCGAGGACATGCGGCTTTAACACTGTTGACATAGGCCACCTTACCAACCATACCATACTGGTTCTTATAATCCTCATGTTTATCGGGGCCTCGCCCGGCTCTGCGGGCGGCGGCGTCAAGACAACAAGCGCGGCGATCCTGTTTCTCATCATCTGGAACAGGATCAGGGGCAGCGAAGAGGTCAATGTGTTCAACCGGACCATCCCAAGGGAGATTTCAACGAAAACGATCTTTATCATCTTCGCGTCCGCCTTTTCAGTGGCCCTGATAACATCTGTTCTCCTCTTTTCCGGCGCCGGCAATATAGCGACCGTCGAGTCGCGCCACCTGTTCATTGAATATCTTTTCGAATCTGTCTCCGCATTCGGGACTGTGGGTTTATCTTTGGGCACAACGCCAAACCTTGATCCCTTCCAGAAGCTGGCCGTCATCATCCTCATGTTCGCCGGAAGGGTTGGGCCGCTGACGCTTGCGCTGTCCCTCACCATGCGGCCCGACAAAAAGACCTTGTCGTATGCCGAGGAAACGGTTATGGTAGGCTAAGGAGGTTGAGGAATGAAAAAAAGAGTCGTCGTTATAGGAATAGGCATCTTCGGATTCAACGTTGCAAAGAACCTTTATGAGCATGGCATCGAAGTTGTTGCCGTTGACAAAAAAAGAGAGTCTATCCAGCAGGTAAAAGATTACTGTACAAAGGCGATCCTCGCCGACGGCACAGACAAGAACGTTATTGATGCCATAGGGCTTCGCGAAGACGACATTGTCATCGTCTCTTTCGGCGAGGACCTTGCCGCGAGCACATTGATCACCCTTCACCTCAAGCAGCTCAAGATAAAAAATATCATTGTCAAAGCGCCGAATATGGAGCACATGCTTGTGCTGGAAAGCGTCGGAGCAACAGAGGTCATCATTCCGGAAAAGGAGATGGCCGGCAAGGTTGCCAAAAGCATCATTTCGCCCAATATCCTTGATTACATCCCCCTTACGGATGATTACATGATCTGCGAGATCGCTCCGCCCGCAAGCCTTGTCGGGAAAACCCTTGCCGATGTCCACCTGCGGAGCAAATACCACGTCGATGTAATTGCCATCAGGGACACCCTTACGGACAAGGTCCACATGGTGCCGACCAACTATATCATTAAGGACAGCGAGGTGATGGTTGTAATCGGCAGGACAAAGGACATAGATCAGATCGAATGATAGAGGCGGTGAACAGGAGAAAGCCATCAGCCGTCAGCATACAGCTATCAGCGCGAAAGCCGTAAGTCGTTAGGCGTGAAGCGTTAGGCGATAAACCACTTACGCCCTATGAGGTTTTCACCAGCAATGAGTATCCAGCATCTGGAATATTGTATTTATATATTAAAGGCGTTACAATAACTTTTAATGTTTATCCCATTAACCACATACATACCTTAATCCCGGTAAAATAAATCATACAGCCATCAAGGAGATAGAATGGAGCAAGACCCTCCGGAGCAACAACATCCGTTATTCGAAAAGATAAAACATACGATAATAGGCACTCCCCATAATATCAACGAACCCTCGATCTTTCACAGGCTGTCCCTCATACCGATACTCGCATGGATAGGCCTCGGAGCCGACGGTCTTTCATCGTCATCATACGGTCCCGAAGAGGCTTTCCGGACGCTGGGGCCCCATACGTATCTCGCCGTTTTTATTGCCCTCGCATCGGCAATCACGGTTATTATCATATCCTACTCCTATACCAGGATCATTGAGCATTTCCCTCATGGTGGAGGGGGTTACATCGTAGCCACCCACACCATCGGCAAAAATGCGGGGGTGGCCTCGGGATGTGCGCTCCTCGTGGATTATATGCTGACGATCACGGTCTCTGTCGTGTCATGCGGTGACGCCATATTCAGCTTCCTGCCGCTGTCCTTCCACGGGTACAAGTTGATCTTTGTAGGGTTTCTCATCGTCCTTCTTGTCATATTAAATCTCCGGGGGGTCAAAGAATCCGTAACAATACTTGCGCCTATCTTTATGCTTTTTGTTGTCACCCATGCCCTGCTCATCGGATACGGTTTTGCCACCCACATCAATCAGGTAAAACCCCTTGCCGGGGAGATCAAGAACAATTTCCAGGCAGGCCTCGCCAGTCTTGGAGGGCTCGGCCTTCTCGCCATTTTCCTGAGGGCATTCTCCATGGGCGCCGGAACATACACCGGTATCGAGGCTGTTTCGAACGGCATGCAGATCATGCGGGAACCAAGGGTCCATACAGGGAAAAGGACCATGGTATACCTGGCAACGTCCCTCTCCATAACGGCGGGCGGCCTTCTTGTCTGCTACCTGCTTTTCAGGATAAGGCCCGAGGAAGGCAGGACGCTCAACGCGATCCTCTCCGCAGAGATCTTCAGGAACTGGCCCTTCGGCCACTGGATCGCCTTGGTCACCATCATCTCAGAGGGCGCCCTTCTTATCGTTGCCGCCCAGACGGGATTCATCGACGGACCCAGGGTCATGTCCAATATGGCCATAGACTCATGGCTTCCACGGCGTTTTGCGTCGCTCTCCGAGCGCCTGACCATGCAGCACGGGGTCATCTTAATGGGCGTTGCCGCCCTGGTCCTGCTTCTCTATACCCAGGGGTCCATTACCGCGCTCGTCATCATGTACTCCATCAACGTCTTCATTACGTTTTCCCTGTCCCAGTTCGGCATGTCACGGTTTTTTGTGAAAAACAGGAACAGGGACAGGAAATGGAAGCGGCATATTGTCATTCACATCATAGGCCTCGTGCTCTGCCTCACGATCCTTTTTGTCACCATTTACGAAAAATTCGAGGAGGGCGGATGGGTAACGCTTGTATTAACGGCTGTCTTTATCGGCTTGTGCTACCTGATAAAGAGACACTACGCCAAAGTAAGGCAAAGCATCCGTCATCTCGAAGAGACCCTCTCCAATATACCGCCCTCGGATAAATATAACGACAATCCCGTTGATCCGGAGGACATGACCGCAATACTCCTTGTCGGCGGCTTCAGCGGGTTCGGACTGCATACGCTGCTGTCTATCGTTAAAAACTTTCCCAATATCTACAGGAATTATATCTATATCTCCGTGGCAGAGGTGGATTCCGGTTCATTCAAGGGAATAGCCGAGATGGAGGCCCTGAAGGAGTCGGTAAAAAGAGACCTTGAAAAGTATGTGAAGATAACCAGGGTACATGGTTTCCCGGCGGATTACCGGTTTGACGTAGGGACCGACGTTGTCGATACGGTCACTGAATTGGCCGAAAAGACGGTCAAGGAATTTCCGCACTCCACCATCTTCACGGGGAAGCTGGTCTTCAAACACGAAAACCCTTTTCAGAGGATACTTCACAACGAGACTGCCTTTGCGATCCAGAGACGCCTGCAGTGGAACGGGATCGCCACGATGATACTGCCGATCCGCGTAGACGTTTAGCGCATTGACAAATTTATCAGAAGCTTTCAATCACCTGCCTATTGATAAGCCGGGATCGTAAAAAGATACGGTAAGCCAGGCCAAGCCGGCCTATTTATACTGCGTGTGCCCCATCCTCGACTGCCAGCGAAAACGCAGGTCGTATTCGATCGGCGTATTGCCCGCGATTTTGTTTGCAATATCCTTGATCCGAGGTATGTCATCGTTGGCATGAACGGCGCCGCTTACCATGAGTCCGTATTCGACAAGCCCCTCTTCCTTTAATTTCACATCCAGGGACGATATGTGGAGCGTGTTGTCAATTGCAAGCTCAGCGTTGATCTTTGCAGCGAGGACTTTCAATTCAAGCAGCTTGACCGCCTTCTCGGTCTTAAGCTGCTCCCTCGCCTGAAGCTCTTTTACAACAGCCTGCGCGATCGCATCGTAGGTCTGGAGCCCCGTATCGAACAACAGGTCATACTGCGCAGGGTCATCCCAGGCAAACCCGTATACGAGATACACGGCGCCGGCCATTTCTTTATCCGCCCTTTTGATAAGCCACTCGGCGTTCTCGCTGTTTATCTCCTCCCACTGCATCACCTTCTCTATCCTCTTTTCTATGGGCGCCGTTGTCCGTATCCGCAGCACGTAGGGGATGTCCCTGAGCAGAAAATTGCCGCCTCTCCCCATGATGACCACGTTGTCCTGAAGGGCATATTGCAGGATATGCGACTGGATAAGCGCCACATAGCCCCTGAATGACCATTTAAATCGTTCCCACACGTCAGGCTTGTTCTCATCGAAATATTTTGCGAGCTCCTCCCACTGTGTGCCTATCTTTCGCATGTCCTCGAGGATGCGGCCCCTGTCCACATATTCATACCCCGTGCGTTCAGCCACTTTCCGGCCGATATCCTTCCCGCCGCTTCCGTATTCCCTTGCGATCGTCAGAATTGACATGACCCCTCCTATTTAGTGAAAGGAATGACCCATACGAGCATTGCCGGGATGTAGCAGAATATGAGCGATATAACAACATAGGGGACGGTTATAGCAAAAAATTCTTTCAAGCCGACCTTTCTCTGGTCTTCCTTTTCTCCAAGGTTCTTTGCAACGAACAATGCAGGGGCGCCTGCTATCGTCAGGTTGCTTCCCAGGGTGCCTGCCCAAAGGAGCATCCAGTAGAGCGGCCATGGGTTCATGCCGGTCTCTTTGCCGAGGTCCCTGATGACATAAAGCATGGTAAGGATATACGCGTCATGCTCAACGATGCCTACGATAGGAGCGGTTACCCAATAAAGAACCGTGCTCCCTGTTACGAGGCTCTTCTGGATAAGGGGGGTTATCAGGTTTGAGACGGACTTTATGACGCCGGAGTGCTCCAGGCCTCCGACCAGCGCAAAGAGCGATACATAGAAGAATATTGCCCTCCAGTCGAGCTCCGCGAGGATCTGCTCTACGTCGGGGATCTCCAGGGTAAACCTGTCCTTAAAGATCTCAAATACCAGTATACAGGCAAGCGCGCCCCATAGAGCGATGAATCCGAGGTGGTAGCCGAAGATCGGCCGCAGCGCCATGGCGATGATCGTAAGCACAAAGATCCCGCAGGCGATGATCGCAAAGGGCTTGTCCTTGATATGATCGAGCGCCTTCTCTCCCGCCATGGATGCCACATCCATCGTCACGCCTTTGTACTTTCTCGAGAAGTACCAGAAGAAATAGGCGCAGGTAAACACATACGAGATCAACAGTATGAAGAACGATGAAGGGCGTCCCAGAAACCATATAAAGCCTGAGAACTCTATCCCTGAGACGCTGTGAAGCATCTGCGGCGGCAGGTCTCCCAGAAGCATCGCGGTGCCCATGAAATTTGAACAAAGACCAATAAACAGGACCGGGGCAAAAGCCGGGAATTTAAAGCGTCTACAGGCATGGAACAAGACGGGCGCGAACATGAGGACCACGACGACGTTGTCGATAAGCATTGAAATAATACCGGAGAGCATGCCGAGGACCGTCACGAACACGGCCACATTGCCCTTTGACATTTTGAGGATAACCGCCGACAGGAAATCGGGCACGCCGGATTTCCCGAAAAACCCTGAGATGATCCATATGCTGAGAAGGATGACGATCACGTTCCAGTCAACGATCTGGAATGCCTGGACATCGGTCATGACCCCGAAAAAGACCATAAAAAGGATGCCGAGGAGGGCCGCCAGGACGCTGTCGATCCAACCGGTAATGACGAGGATGATGCTTGCGATAAAGATGACGCTCGCTGCTATCTGAAGAAAGTCCATGATATAATACCCCCTTTTAAAACCTGTGTATAATGTTTAAAATAAAGGGCGGGTAACCCTCCGCCCTTTATTTCTTCAATTCTTTTGAACCCCTTAAATTATTCCCATACCCTTCAGGACTGAAAGCATGACCGCCGCCGCCATGACCGATCCGACCTGGCCGCCTGCATTCGCCCCCATAGCGTGCATCAGGAGATAGCTTTTCTTATTGTACTTCTGCCCTTCCCTCTGGACCACGCGGGCCGACATAGGGAACGCCGAGATCCCGGCTGCGCCTATGAGCGGGTTTATCTTCCCTCCGGTGACGAGGTAAAGCACCTTGCCGAAAAGAACGCCGCAGACCGTGTCAAGGCATATGGCAAGCAGGCCGAGGGCAAGGATGATGATCGTCGTCGGCTTGACAAAAACAGGGCCGCTCATCGTCGCCCCGATGGAGATGGCCAAAAGCAGCGTCACGATGTTCGCTATCTCGTTCTCCGAAGCCTTTGTGAGCCTTGCGACAGCGCCGGACTCCTTCATGAAATTGCCGAGCATGATGGTTGCAAGCAACGGCAATCCGTGGGGGGCGATGAGGCCGCCGATTATTGTGATGACTATGGGGAAAAGCAGCTTCGTCGTCTTCGAAACTGTCTTCTGGTGTGTCTTCATGATCACTTCCCGCTCCTTCTGCGTTGTCAGCATCCTCATGATCGGGGGCTGGAGAACGGGGACAAGGGACATATAAGAATAGGCGGCAACAGTAACGGGGCCGAGCAGATGCTGCGCGTACTGCGATGCCACATAAATAACCGTCGGTCCGTCACAGGCCCCGATAATGCCTATCGTTACGGCATCTTTATAGGGAAAGCCCAATGCCAGCGCAAGAAGCAGCGTCAGGAATATGCCGAACTGGCCCGCCGCCCCGAGGATAAACGTGTACGGATTCTCCAGGACAGGGCCGAAATCGGTCATTGCCCCTATACCGATAAAGATGAGCAGGGGGAAGAGTTCGGTGATAACGCCAAAATCGTAGATCGTCCTCAGAAAGCCTCCCTTCTCCATGAGGTCTGCCAGAGGGATATTCACCATGATGCACCCAAAGCCGATGGGCACAAGGAGCAAGGGTTCAAAGTCTTTCTTGATACCAAGGTAAAGGAGGATGCCCCCGATACACATCATCACCAGATTGGACCAGTGGAGGTGAGCAACACCAGCAACTAGCCCGGATAATCCGTTTAACATCGCATCTAACATGTTTCAGTCCTCCTTTTTATTTTTCATCTTCTTCTTTTTTGTAGGGAAAGATCTTCTTCATTGCAGACATGACGAGGCTGAAAAGAATAAGGGTACATATGGTGCCTCCCATGCCTACCACGAGCATAGTCAATCCAAACGTCCATCTATCCATCATACAAGACACCTCCTGATATATTGAATGTTCCAGACATTTAATGCGTATTACTTTTTATGGTAATGACAAAATAACTATATCACCATCAATGCAGAGTCAAGTGAAATCTATAACAAAGTTTAAATCATCTTTAATATTATGAAGATACAAAATGGGGTTCATTTATTATGCACCGTCATTTGAGCCTTTGGATCATTGGGCCCTCAAAACTTGATGCATGTCATTGACAAGGTGCAAGCATAAAGTATACAATTCATCAATAACCGGCAGGCATCCGGCAACACAATGCACGTTACATAGAATGAAAAGAAAAAAGACCAAAAAGATCAGGATCGGGAACGTCTTCATGGGCGGCGACAGCCCCATCGTCGTCCAATCCATGCTGAAAACAAATCCAGAGAACTTCCAGGAAACATTGGACCAGACAAGGGAGCTGAAAAGGGCAGGCTGTGAACTGATAAGGATCGCGCTGCCGCAGGAAGAGACATGCAAGATCATACCTTTCCTGAAAAAAGAGGTCGATGTCCCGATCATAGGCGACATCCACTTCAACCACAAAATTGCCCTGAAGGCAATGCGGCTGGGGATCGATGCCGTGAGGATCAACCCGGGCACGATCAACAATGTAAGAAAAGTAAAAGAAGTCGCCCTCTGCGCGAAAGAGACCAAAACCCCTGTGCGGATAGGAATGAATATCGGCTCTATGGAAAAAAGAATATTAAAGAAGTACCACAAGCCCAACGCAGAAGCGATGGTGGAGAGCGCTCTCTATTACATCAGCCTCTTTGAAGACATAGGTTGGACAGAGCTGAAGGTATCCTTAAAGGCATCGGATATCTTCCAGACCATCGATGCCTACAAGAAATTTTCAAAACTTTCCGATTATCCCCTTCATATCGGAGTGACAGAAGCAGGGCCGGTCTTTTCCGGCGTTATAAAATCTGCCATCGGGATCGGCATCCTGCTGTACGAGGGCATAGGCGACACCCTCAGGGTTTCGCTGACCGGCAACCCCGTCTATGAGGTCATTGCCGCTTATCACATCCTGCGCGACCTGGGCCTCAGAAAAAGGGGTATTAATTTAATATCCTGCCCCACCTGCGGACGCTGCAAGGTCAACCTCACAGAGATCGTAGGGGAATTTGAGAAAGACGTAAACCACTTCGACAAGCATCTCAACGTCGCTATTATGGGCTGCGAGGTAAACGGCCCCGGCGAAGCGAAAGAGGCTGATATAGGCATTGCCTTCGGCGCCAACAAGGCGATACTTTTTGCAAAAGGCAAGGTCGTGAAGACCGGCATCCCGAAAGAAATGGCAAAAGATGTACTGAAGGAAGAGATCTACAACATCATATCTTAGACCAAACACCAATCACCAATGAACATCCAATAACCAATGACCGAATATCCAAACAGGGAACACTACCGGTAGGCATATCTTTGTTTGGTTATTGAATGTTGGTGATTAATTGGAGCTTGGTTATTGGTGATTGGTTATTCGATCTTCCTCTTCACATACATGATCCTCTGGATCACTGTGATGTGGCTCAATACCGCAAGGATGACGACGATATAATGCAGAATGTTGAAAAAAAGGCCGATGAGCAACAGCACTATCCTCTCCGGCCTTTCCAATAAGCCCGTCGTGCACGATATCGAAGCGGCCTCCGCCCTCGCCCTCGCATAGGGTATTATCGCTATGCCTGTCGCTGCGATAAAGGTCACAACCGCATACGTCCGCTCGCCGCCGTTAAGAAAGAACACAAAAACGCCCAGCATCACAGCAAGGTCGGAATAGCGGTCCAGGACCGAATCCAAAAATCCTCCGAAAAGGGAAACCCTGTTCGTTTGCCGTGCGATCGCCCCATCGAGGAGATCAAAAAAACCCGATACCAGGAGGGCGGCCCCGCCTGATATAAAAAAACCAAATGCTACGGACAATGCGGAAAGGAATCCGAAAAATGTGCCGCAGAGCGTCAGCGCATTCGGGTCGATGATCTTGTTGCGGAAGAAAAAACGGTATACTTTGAGGATTGCCGGATCAAGAGAATGGCCGATCTTTGAGCTTATCAAAAGGTTCGCCTATCTTTCCCTGTCTCCCCTTATGAATTCTTCAACCATTACCCTTGCGATCTCATCGGAAAACTGTCTGAGTGGGTGCTTCATCGTGTATGCCGATATTGACTCGAGCACTCCCCCGATGCCGCGGTCTCTCGCCACCTTGCAGCAGCGTATCGCATCGACCATACAGCCGGCGCTGTTTGGAGAATCCTCTACGGACAATCTCATCTCAAGGTTGATCGGTATGTCGCCGAATATCCTCCCCTCAATTCTCATAAAGCAAACCTTATTGTCGTTCTGCCAGGGGACATAATCGGAGGGCCCTATATGGATATTTTGAGGAGGCATCGGGACGTCAAGCATGGACTGTACCGCCTCTGTTTTCGAGATCTTCTTCGAAACGAGCCTCTTCCTGTTCAGCATGTTCAGAAAGTCCGTATTGCCGCCTGTGTTCAACTGATAGGTCCTGTCGATCGCCACGCCCCTGTCGTGGAACAGCTTGATAAGGTTCCTATGAATGATCGTGGCGCCGATCTGAGATTTAACGTCGTCCCCTACAACGGGTATGCCCCGTTTCCTGAACTTTCTTGCCCAGGATGGGTCGGAGGCAATGAAGACAGGAATACAGTTGATGAGGCTCGCGCCGCTTTCGAGGCAGCATTGGGCATAATGACGGGCAGCCCTTTCAGAGCCGACAGGGAGATAATTTACCAGTATGTCGACCTCATTTTCCTTCAACACCCTGGCTACGTCAACCGGCTTCTCCTTTGACGGAACAAAGGTTCTCTCCGGCGGATAGTCCTGCATGTGGGCCGAAAC
>Ga0209096_1001920_pt1 | contig 21290 bp, 31 predicted proteins | sample AD_UKC034_MetaG_FD_184407 | JGI IMG/M metagenome (GOLD analysis project Ga0209096, IMG submission 184407) | Active sludge microbial communities of municipal wastewater-treating anaerobic digesters from USA - AD_UKC034_MetaG (SPAdes) (version 2) | ecosystem: Engineered > Bioreactor > Anaerobic >... | reverse complement strand
CGCGAGACAGCCGACGCCCCGCCGCCGGCGGAACAGGCCACTGCCACCGTGACCAAGCGCCGGAAAAAGGCGAGCTAATGCCGCTCTTGGAGGTACTGACCCGCTGCTACAAGCGTCCCCAGATGCTGCTCGCCAACCAGGCGAGCCTGGACGCGCTGGCCGACGACGATTGGGAGCAGACGCTGCTGATCGACGACGTGGGGCGCGGTGTGGGTTGGAGCTATGGGCAACTGGCTGCCTACGCGCCGCATCTGACAGGCGAGTACATCTGGCTGCTCGACGACGACGACGAGTGCATCTACCCGGCGCTTGTGGACGGGCTGCGGGCTATCGTCGAGGCGCATGGCCCGGACGTGGTGGTCGTGCGCATGGACCACGGCGAGCGCGGGGTGCTGCCGCCTGTCAAACTGTGGGGCAAACGACCGTACCAGGGGGCCATCGGGTGCAGCGCCGTAATCGTGCGGCGCGCCGTGTGGCAGGCACACGCGCATGTGATGGCACCGGGCCACTACGCCAGCGACTACGATTTTATCCGCGCCCTGTGGGACGCGGGGGTGAGCGTCTACTGGTGGGAGATCGTGGCGAGCCGGGTGCAGCGGATCAGCTACGGGAGGCCGGAATGAGGGCATACAGGGCAAGTGGCGCGCAGATTTCGGTGCATCCGGTCGAGGAGCCGGTCAGCCGAACCGAGGCCAAACTGCATCTGCGCGTGGACGGCAACGAGGAAGACGACCTGATTGACTCGCTGCTCGTGACGGCGCGCATCCACTGTGAGAACGTGAGCCGCCGCGCCTTTGTGACGCGCACCTGCACGGTCGATCTATGGGGCTGGCATGACCTGATTGCGCTGCCCTACCCGCCATTGGCGAGCGTGGTGAGCATCGTCTACACCGACGCGGCGGGCGCGCCGCACACGCTGGCCACGAGCGTCTATGGCGTGGACACGCACAGCGAGCCGGGCCTCGTCTACCTGGCACAGGACCAGCAGTGGCCGGCGGATCAGCTGCGCGACTACGCCCCCATCCGCATCACCTACACGGCAGGCTACGGCGATGCAGAGGATGTGCCGGAGACGTACAAGGCGGCAATCAAATTGTACCTGGCGCACCTCTACGAAAATCGGGAGGCGGTCGTGGCCGGCCAGGGCGTGAGCCTGACCCGGCTGCAAGACGCCCTCGACGCGCTGCTCTTGACCGATAGGGGAGGCTGGTAAATGCGAATCGGGCCGCTACGCAAGCGCGTCACATTCCGGCGCAACGCCGGCAGCACGCAGGACGCCTATGGCCAGCCGATTGCGGCCTGGCAGACCGTGGCGACCGTGTGGGCTGAGGTCGTGCCCGCATCGGGCGCAGAGCGATTTGTGCCGGGCGCGGCGCAGGAGACGGCGGTCGAGACATACCGGGTGCGCTGCCGCTACCGCAGCGACGTGACGCCGGGGATGCAGGCGCTCTATGCGGGGCGCGTGCTCGACATCGAGCGCGTCAACGACCCGACAGGCCGCCGCGCCGAACTGGTCGTGATCTGCCGCGAGCTTAAAGAGGAGTCGTCGTGACCACGCTGCACCTGCCCATCATGGGCGCGTCAGGCCACGGCGCGTCAGGTAGCGGCATCGAAGCGGCGGCCAGCCCTCGCGGCCTGTTTATCTTGGCTTGGCTATCGGCCCCGTGGCAGGTGCGCCGCAACTGCCGCGAGTCGAGCCGGCTGCGGGCGGCGGCCCAGGCGCACGCTGAGGAGCTGCGCCGGCGCGAGGTGGAGCACCACGAGCCGCACGGCTATGACCTGCACCGCGGGCTGGACGGGCGGCTGCCCAACGGGCGCGTGCGGCTGCACGGCTATGCGCTGCCGGCGATATGGCCGGACGACATCAACTACATCGAGTCGGTGGCCATCCACCATCGCGGCCCGGCAGCGGCGCTGGCGATGTTGGTGGCCTCGCCGGCGCATGTAGACCATGTGACAGGCCGCGTGGGGTTTTTTGCCGAGCAGACGGTCTACGGCGTGGGCTATGCGCCGCCGGCGTGGTACTGCCTGGTGACCTGCCCGCCGGAGGGCGAGCCATGAGCGACGTGGGGATCAAATGGTACGGCGACGACCTGCTCGCCAAACTGGAGGGGGCCGACGACGATGCGCTCTTCGAGGGCGCACAGGAGTTGGTCGAGGTTGCCAAAGTCAAAGCGCCGCGCCGGTCGGGAGCGCTGGCAGAGAGCGGCTATGCGGCCACCAAAGGCCAAAGCACCTACCGCAAGGCCAAAGGCCATCGACGCGAGATACGGCCCCAAGAAAAAGGCGTGGCGGTGGCGGCCTTTGCCATGTTCTATGCCCACATCCAGGAGTATGGCGCGCGCCACCATGCGGCTGCGCCGTTTCTGCGCCCGGCGCTCGACGAGGCCAGGGAGCGGATCGGCAACCGCATCGTGCTGCGGCTGGCGAGGGATCTGAAATGAGTCTACGCACGGCCTTTGCATCGGTGTTGGCGGGGCGGCCAGGCATTGCGGCGCTGGTCGGCGGGCGCATCTACCCGCTGCGGCTGCCGCGCTTGCAGCGCATCTACCCGGCGCTTACCTACCAGGTGATCAGCGACCCACCGGCAGCGGGCGCATCCGACGGCACGCTGGAAGCGCGTCAGGCGCGCGTGCAGATCAACTGCTGGGCGCTGCGCTACGGCGTGGCAGACCAGTTGGCGGAGGCGGTGGTGGCCGGGCTGCGCGGGCACAGCGACCTGAGCGCAGACCCGCCGCTGCTCAACATATACGACGTGACGCGGTTGGACGACCACGACCCGGAGGCGGGCGACCCGGAGGACGGGCTGTACCGCCAGATCGTGGATGTAATGGTGCTGTATATCGGCAATTAATTGCAGGAGGAGGATAGGACAATGGCTGTATCAGACATCCTGGTTGGCGCGGCGAAAGTCTACAAAGCGCCCGTCGGGGAACCGTTCCCGGACGAGACGACCGTGGACTACGGCGACGCCTGGGGCGGCAACTGGGCGTGGCTGGGCCACACCAAAGAGGGCGTCAAGGTGGGCTACACTCAGGAGACGTTTGAGGTCGAGGTCGATCTCCTGACCAACCCGGTCAACGAGATCATCATCAAAGAGGTCGTGCTGATCGAGACCATGCTGGCGGAATTGACCGGCGCAAACATGGCGCTGGGTTTCAACGGCGAGTTGACGACCACCAGCGCCGGGCCGGGACAGCGCGCCTTCGAGCAGGTCGAGATGGGCGGGCGCGCCGACATCGACAAATATGCGTTCGGGCTGGAAGGGTTCTACAAGAGCGCCTTCAACGAGGTCTTTCCGGTGCGCGTCTTCATCTACATCGCCTCGGCCACGGTCAACGGGCAACTCCAGTTCGTCAAAAACAACATCGCCGGAATCCCGCTGCGCATCAAAGCCTATGCCGACGACGCCAAAGCCATCGGCAAACAGACGATGGCGATCCAGCGCATTACCGGGGAGGCGACGACCACCTAATGCGTAGCGAGACCATCACGCTGGCCGGCCAGGAGTACACGGTGGCCGAACTGCCGATGCGCGCCAATGCCGCCTGGCGCAAACAGCTAGAGGCAACGCTCGACGAGGGGCTGGCGCTGCTCGACGCCAGCCGAACGCTGGAACTCAAGCAGGAACACTGGGGCGATGCAGTGACCATCGTGCGCAACGCCGGGCTGCTGCTGCTGCGCGCCCCGGACACCATCGCCGATCTGGTCTTTGCCTATGCGCCCACGGTCGCCGCAGACCGCGAGCGGGTGATGAGCGAGGGCTATGAGTCGGAGTTGATGGACGCGTTACTGGCCTGTCTGCGGTTGGCGTACCCTTTCGGGCGGGCGCTGAGACTGGTCGGGCAGCTCGCGACCATGAGTGGCTCAGCGCCGACACCCGCGCCGACGACCTCGACGAGCTAATGGCCGCCTTCTATCCGGCGGCGCGCTGGGCCGATGAGACGGCGCGTATGCAGTTGCTCATGGCCTACATCCGGCGCACGCGCGCCGAAGCGCGCATCCTGGCCGTGGAGGTGGCGCGCACCCTGTTTGCGAGCAAACAGGAGGAGGAGATCAGCAGCGACGCCATGCTGGGCCTGATGGGGGTGACGATCCAATGAAACTAGCCGATGCATTGGTCTACCTGGCCACTGAGGACAGCGCCCTGCGCACGGGGCTGGAGGGGGCCAAACAGACCACCACCACCTGGGCGGGCAACATCGCCGGTGTGGCCAAAACGGCGCTGGTGGCGGGCGTGGCCACGGCGGGCGCGGCCGCGGCGGGCGCTGTAATCGCCATCGGCAAGGCGGCCTTCGATGTGTCGGGCGAGACCAAACAGGCGGCGCGCGACATGGCCGCTGCGCTGGGCCTCCCCATCAGCGAGGCGGAGAAATTCGCCGAGGTGGCCAAGCGCGTCTACGGCAACAATTTCGCCGAATCGGTCGGCGACGCCGCCGGCGCGGTCACGGAACTCGCCAAACAGTTGGGCGTGACCGCCGACGACCCGGCGCTGCAAACGATGGCCGAGAACGCCTTCCGGCTGCGCGACACGTTTGGCGTGGACGTGGCCGAGAGCATCAACGCCGTCAAATCGCTGACCGAGAATTTTGGCATCTCCAGCGCTGAGGCGTTCGACCACCTGACCGCGGGCTACCAGCGCGGGTTGGACAGCAGCGGCGACCTGCTCGACACCATCGGCGAGTACTCCAACCAGTTCGCTGCGGGCGGCGCATCGGCGGCGCAGTTTTTCAGCGCGCTCGATACCGGGCTGGCGGGCGGGATGCTCGGCACCGACAAGGCTGCCGACGCCTTCAAGGAGTTCAGGCTGCGCATCCAGGACGGCTCGCAGTTGACGGCGGACAGCCTGGCGGCCATCGGTCTATCGGCGGAGCAGATCACGGCGGGCCTGTCTAGCGGCACGCTGACGGTTGTGGACGTGTTTGGCCAGGTGCAGGCGGCCATGCTCGGCACCGAGGACCCTATCGCCCGTTTTAACGCGGGGGTGGGTCTGCTGGGCAGCCAGTACGAGGACCTGGGCGAAAAGACGATCCTGGCGATGGACCTGACCAACGATTGGGCGAAGGGCACCGAGGGGGCGATCACCAGCCTGGACGCCAAATATGGCTCGTTTGGCGAGGTAGTGAGCGGGGTCTGGCGGCGTCTGGTGGTGAGCGTCACGCCGTTCAGCGACAAATTGCTAGAGCTGGTCAACAGCGCCATGCCCGCCGTGATGGGGGCATTTGATCGCTTCGATGCCACGGTCGGCCCGGCGATGGAGCGCGCCGGCCAGGTGGTCGGGCGCGTGGTCGAGTATGTGCGCGGGCTATTTGGACAGTTCGGGCAGAGCGTAGACAGCCAGGGCACAGAGCGGTTTGCCTATTTCAAAGACTGGCTCGACCAGAACATGCCGCGCGTGCAGCAGATCGTTGAGACAGTGCTGGGGGCGATCCAGTCGTTTTGGACCAACCACGGCGACGCCATCATGCATGTGATCAACAACACGTTTAGCGTGGTGTTTACCATCATCGACACGGTACTCAAAAATGTTCTTGACCTGGTGACGGTCGTCCTCCAGGCGCTGACCGGCGACTGGGAGGGGGCCGGCCAGACGCTGCTCGGCATCGTGCAGCGCACCTGGGACACCGTGAGCGAGGTATTCCGCACCCAAATCGACAGTATCAAGACGATCTTTACCGATTTCGATTGGGCCGAGTTGGGGCGCAACATCGTGCAGGGCATGATTGACGGCATCGTGAGCATGTCGAGCGCGCTCTGGGAAGCGGCGCGCCAGACCAGTCAAAATCTCTGGAATCAGATGACCGGCTGGTGGAACACTGGCTCACCGTCGCGCAAGGCGAAGGAGGGGCTGGGCATCCCAATTGCTCAGGGGATTGGTCTGGGCATCCAGACCGGTATCGACGATATGATGCGCCAGATAGACGGCAGCATGGGCGGCTTGTTCGGCGGGTTGCAGGGGGCGACCCCGGCCCAGGCCGGCGCGGGGGCTGCGGCAATGCAGATCACCGTCTATGTGTCGGGCAAGGACGCGAGCTACGAGAGCGGACGCGCCGTGGGGCGCGGCATCCTCGACGAACTGCGTAGCAGGGGAGGAGCCTAATGGCCTACCGCTACACCGAGTTTACAGGCGTGCCGCTGCCGGTCGGCAATCTGGAGCAGCAGCACGACACGGCCAGCATCGAGAGCGACCTGCTCGACAGCATCGGCAGCGCCTTTAGCTACCACGGCAGCGGGGCAAAGCCGGCGCGCAAACAGGCGCTGCAACTGCGCGGCGTCTATTGGGGCGAGACGACCTACCTGACCGACGAGGCAGGCAACACTATCGTGGACGAGGCGGGCAACCGCATCGTGGCCGGCAACGCCAGGGCCATGCTACGCAGCCAGGTGGATGCGCTGCGCGCCCAGCGCGGGCAGAGCGGGCCGCTGTGGCGTGTGCGTATCAGCGACAACGCTCGCCAGTGGCTGACGGCCCGGCTGCTCCAGGTGCGGCATGAGCGCAAGCGCGCCGATATGGCGCTTGTGGCGGAGATCACCTGTCTGTTTGAGAGCGCTATGGTGGCCTGGCGCAGCGAGAGCGCCGCCACCACCAGCGGCAACGCCACGGCGGGCGCGCCGCTGGGCTTGCTGGCGAGCAACGGCGGCGATGTGGATGTCCATGACGCCACACTCACGGTACTCTGCACCAGTGGCACAGTCACCAGCGTGCGCGTGCAGGGGCCGGAGGCGGGCATCGACTGGACGTGGACGGGCACGCTCGCCACCGGCCAGACTCTGATCGTGGACTGTGGACGCCAGACCATGCGCCGCGGCAACACGGATGTGTACAGCGGATGGAGCCGCGCCGCAGCGCACACGGCTCCCGGCTGGCTGCCGCTGGCGGTGGGAGACAACCCGCTCCTGGTCACGGTCGTGGGCGGCAGTGCCACGGCCACGACCTCGCACTACAACCAGTTTGGATAGGCCATGACAGAGCAGCGGTTTTACATCGATCTGGAGGACAGCGGCGGCAACCGGCTAGGCAGCGGGCCGATCACCTCGGCCAGCGGCTGGCGCTATACGGCGCGCATGGACCGCGCCGGCGAATTCCGCTTTGCCATGCCCGCCACCGACCCGCAGGCGGCGCTGGCGGTCAAGAAGCGCGTCGTGCGCGCCTGGGCGCTGGTGGGCGGCGTCTGGACGGAGGTCGGTGCGGGCGTCATTGACCAGATCGTGCGGCGGCCCCAGGCGGACGGGTCGGCGCTGCTCGACGTGTCGGGCGCGGACCTGCTGCGCGAGCTGCACGGGCGTAGTGTGCGCGACCTCAAGCTCTATCTGGGCGGCAACCCGGTCAGCCATGCCACGGCGTTGGCGGCGGTGGCGGGCTACGCGCCGGCGGGCTGGACATTTACGCCGGACGCCAACCCGCCGGTTGCTGATCTCTACGGTCGGTTTAACGGGGAGAGCGTGCTGGCTGCGATCATCAAGATCGCCGAAAAGAGCCGCAACCATTTCTACCGCGGCACAGGCCGCGACGTCGCCTTCGCCAGCGCGTTCGCGCCGTCGGATCTGCGCGCCATCGCAGCGGGGCCGGGCGACCTAGCGGCGGAGACGTGCGCCATTGTGCGGCTCCAGGAGACGGTCGAGAGCTACAACCAGATCACGCGCATCTACCCGCGCGGCAGCGGCAACGGCGATGTGCAGTTGACGCTCAAGGCGACGACCAGGAGCACCCCAGCGGGCTACACGCTCAACAAGGCCAACAACTACATCGAGCATGACGCCGCGGTCGCGCAGTATGGCGTGCTTGAAGAATTTGTCGAATGGCGCGAGATCGGGCCGGTGGAGAACACGACCGCCGACATCATCGCCGCCTCCAACCAGCTATTTGACGAGGCATTGGGCGAGCTAGCGCGCCGCTCGCTGGGGGTGGACAACCTCTACTATGACCTGAGCCTGGCGGGCTGTAGCGTATTGCTGCGTCCGATGCAGACCATCCGCGTCGTCTATCGAGACGTGGTGGCCGGGGTGGACATAGACCGCGACCTCAACATCCTGGAGGCGACGTGGCAGGTGGACGCCGGCGGCGTCCAGACCACGGCGTTGACCGTGACCACGGCGGATAGATGGCCGCAGGGCGAGAGCGGGGCGGTGGCGGATGCGCTGACCCAGGGGCGCATCTATCAGGCGCTGCCGCAACTGAGCGCCAACGAGTACGTCACCAACTACACCAAGCACCTGGACGACGACAACGACGCCGTGTTCCGGTTTCGGTTCAGCCGGGCGGTATCGGCCCTGCGCTGGGCATTCTTCGAGTTCCAGATTTTGCCGTTTGAATCTACGGTCAAGTCGGTGAGCGGCGAGACCGTGACCAGTTCGAGCGGTGGGGGCACGGTGGGTAGCTCCGCCGCGAGCGGCGACCATACGCACACGGTCACTGTACCGGCTCACTCGCACAGTGTGACTGTACCGGCGCACTCGCATAGCGTAACCATTCCGGCGCACTCGCACAGCGTGACTATCCCGGCCCACAGCCACAGCGTGACCATCGCCAGCCATACGCACACGGTCAATATCCCCTCTCACGGGCACGGAATCAACATCCACAACGGCACAATCAGCGCCGCCTGGCACGATGTCTATCTCGACGGCGGCAACACCATTTTGGCCGTGCCGCGTGGCGGGTCTGGCGTCTACCAGGTGCCGACGACCAACAGCGGCGGTGGCTCTACGCAGACCACGGCGGGGGGCGGGGGGCAGACAGCCACGAGCAACAGCACCAGCGAGACTGTCAACAGCAGCGGCCAGCAGAGCGCGATCATCAACAGCAGCGGCCAGCAGGCGCAGGTTGTGGCGGCCAGCAGCCAGCAGGCGGCCGCGGTGACCTCCAGCAGCAGCGGCGGCTCGCACAGCCATACAGTGACCATCCCGGCGCACACGCACACGGTCACGCCGATCATCCATACCATCTACGGCATTTTCCGCGAGAGCGCGGGCAACACCTACGGGCTGGCTGACCTGGAGTATCGCGTCAACAGCGGCGCGTGGGCCGCGCTGAGTGGGGCTGTGGCGCTGGGGGACGGCTGGTATCGGCTGGAAATCACCACCGCCGTCCAGGACAGCGATACGCTGCTGCCGGTGGCGGCCAGCAACCGGGTTGAGATACGCAGCAACCCGACCGGCATCGCGGTGGTGACGTGGGCGCTGGCGGGCGGCACATTGACCGTTGGGCCGCTGATACAGACGATGGCCGTAGGCGACCGGGTGACGCTGGCAGGCGTGCCGGTGGGCGAATCAAACGGCACGGATGTCAACGGCACATACGTCGTGGTGCTGGCGGACTCGACAGGTTTCGTCGTCGAGCGCCCTGGCGGCGGCAGCGACAGTTGGAACACGCTATTATGGCTACCCCCGGCGGGGGCGGTGTGGAAGCCCAAGACCGCCACCATCGACGCGCAGTTATCTGTGCATACCACGATCCAACCGATCTACCAGTGAGGCAACATGACTATTAGCCTGTGCATGATTGTCAAAAATGAAGAAGCCTGTCTGCCGCGCTGCCTGGCGGCGGCGGCGGGGCTGTGGGACGAACTGATTGTGGTGGACACCGGCAGCGCGGACAGCACCGTCGCCATTGCCGAGCAGCACGGGGCGCGGGCGCTGCGCTATGACTGGCAGGTTCCGGGCAACAAGGGCGCGGCGCGCAATGTGGGGCTGGACGCGGCGACGGGCGACTGGATCGTGGTCGTGGACGCAGACGAACTTGTAGCAGACCCTGGCGGGCTGCGGCGTTTCCTGCTCAACCCGCCGGAGCCGGACGTGACCGCGGTCAACGTGCGCTTTGTCAATTTCGACCCGGCCACGGGGCAGCCGACGCTCAGTTGGTATCAGGTGCGCGCCTTCCGCCGCGGGCTGTACCGCTACCTGCACCGCGAGCATGAGCTACCCCACTGGTGCGGAGAGGGCGAGCCGCGGGAGCTTGTGCTCGACACGGTGTTTGAGCATCGCGCTCCGGCGGGCCGTGAGCCGGGCAAAATGCAGCCGATGCTCGACCGGCTGACGTTCGACGTGGAAGAGCACCCCGGCGATCCGGGGCCGCTCTATTTCCTGCACCGCCAGCACCTATTGGCGGGGGACTATCAGGCGGCGATTGAGTGGGGACACCGCTATCTGACGTGCCAGGCGATGATTGACCCGTGCGAGTGTTACGGCAACCTGGCGACCTGCCATTATCAACTAGGGGACGGCAATGAGGCGGTTCGGTGGTTGCATCGGGCGCTGGCAGAGCAGCCGCACCGCCGCATCTGGTGGATACGCCTCGCAGAGATGTACATGGCCGCGAGCCACTGGAACATCGCCCTAAGCTATCTGCGCGGCGCGGGTGAGTTGTGGCCGCAGTTTGTCTGGCAGCAGGAGCCGGTCGAGCAGGGCGCGGGGTTGCAGGCGTTGGTGGACAAATGCCAGGCGGCATTGGCCGCTACGCACCATACACATTAGAGGAGCGGACGATGACAAGCAGCAAAATGGCCGAGAACAAGACGCCGGCGGCGCGTGTGCAACTGGACGAAGCCGATCTGCGGACAGGCATCGCGCTCGACCAGGCCATCGCACAGGCGCAGGCGCGACTCCAGGCGATCACCGACATGGAGCGGCTCTTTGCCGAGGAGATGCACCGCAAATACGGCGCGCCGCACACTCACTACGTCCTGCGCGACTGGATCACGGGACTGGAGCGGCTAGAGGCCGAGGCCGGGACGCAGACGGGGGGAACGGGCGAGGCCGAGGGGACGGAGGCGGAGAATGGCTGACATCACCTATGACGGGCATCCGCTCAAGGCCACGCCCGCGGCAGACGACTACATCCCGATCTGGGATATGTCGGGCAACGCCGCCAAAAAGACGCTGCGTAGCGCGTTGGTCGGCGCTGTGCTGACCGGCGGGGGCACGATTGTCACGAACGGCAAAACATTGACCGTGCCGGAGAGTGGCACTGTGCCGCTGCCCACGCTGCCGCAGACCTGGACGGCGCGCCAGGCGTTTGCCGCGGGCGTCGGGTTGCAGGGCAGCAAAGCGGGCGTGGCCAACAACGTCGCTACGCCGCTGTGCGATATTGTCATCGGCGGGACATCCGTGCAGGCCGCCAACTACCTGGTGGCAATCACCGTGACCGGCGGCTCGACATCAAGCGCGCAGACGTGGCTAGTCACCCTGGGCTTCAGCCAGGCGGCTGCGGCCAAACTAGGCGAAGCGTTGTTCGCCCACAGTTCGATCACGGTCGCTGCCGCGGCCAACAGCGGGGCGCGCAAAGTCACGTTGACCATTACGCAGGTCAACGGGGCGTCTCAGGCGTGCAATGTCAATGTGTCCGTGCTGCCGTTGATGGTTCCCGGCGACCCGCAGATAAATCTGACGATGCTCTAGCGCAAGAGGGGCAGGTAGACGGCGCGCGGGGCCGGGAGCGACGGCGCGCTGTGCTCGCCGACGGCGAAGACAAAGCCGTTGTAGAGGGCGGGCCAGTCGGTGGCGCGCCCTTTCTCGTCCTCGCTGGGGCGCGCCAGCCAGGCCAGGTTGCCGACCCAATCCTCCACACCGACCTCCGTGAGCAGCCACTCGCCATAGGCGGAGTAGCGCGGGATGGTCATGGTGGCGCGGTGATGGCCGTCGAGGATGTCGCCCTCGACGATCTCGCTCCAGCCCTCGTCGGGGCGGAATTCGACCTGGGCGCGCTGGGTTGTGCCGGGCTTGGCAAAAAACAGGGCGACATGGCGCATCCCGCTCAGGTCGTCGGTCACGTGCACAGTCACCGTGATCGTGGCCGGGCCACGCGACGTGTCTATGGTCTGGGGGTCAAACTGCACATCGAGCAGTACGGGTGGGGTCAAATCCTCTTGGGCAAAGGCCGTCTGGCTGCCCAGGGCAAAGAGCAGGGCGAGCAGCAGGGCAAACACGGGGGCGCGGTACATGGCAAGACTCCTGTATTGATTATTGGTTTTGTACAGGATTATCGCGCCGATCTGCGCCTGCCGCACCCGACATTTGGCTGACAGTTGGGAGACCGAAGGCGCTACGAATGGAATTGAGGGTGTCGCCAACTGCCAGGCCAAGACGCATGGACGCGCCGAATAGGGTGGCGTCGAAGGCGCTCCAGCGGTTGTCGCCGCCGGTGGCGAGCAGGTAGGCGATCTGGCGGTGGCGGGGGTTGGCTGAGGCTTGCAGGGTGGTCAGGATGCGTTGGCGGTCGGTCTGGTCGTCGGTCATGGTGTTTGGCCATTGGTGGGCAATTTTAGGGCGGCTAGACCCCGTAGGGCTTCCTGCGTGCGAATCGTCGTGGCCGCGGCCCACTCCATGAGACGCGCATTTGCCTCAGCGAGCGCCTGCTGTGCCTCCGCCATTTGCGCCGCAAACGCCTCCCACTCGGCATCGTCGCCGGTCGAGAGCCGGTCGTACCAGTCGGCGGCCCAGTGGTGCAGCGGGCCAAGCTGATCCAGGTAAAGCATCATGAGGATGCGTTGGCGGTAGGTGATCTGTGTGTCCATAGGTGTCTCCTAATAAGATCGGCGGCTGGGCGAGGGCGGGAATCGAACCCGCAACCCCGCGCTACTCCCAGGATTGATGGATGTCCTGCTTTCGCACGGTGCAGCCCAGTTGCGCCTCGCGGCCGTCCATCTCGGCCAAACTCCAGCCGCCGATCCGGCTCTAGTATACCACTCCCCCAGGGGGTGTACACCCACCCCCACCCACCCCACCACCCACCCACGGGGTGGGGTACTCGTGTGTGATCACCCACCCGCGCGGGAGTGGGGGAGGGGTCTATACTTCCCCTTCATTTGGCTCATCATTTGGCTCATCCTGCTTAGAGGAAGGGATGGTGGACGCCAACCGTAGTTCCCGATAGCGGTCAAATATCTGGAATTGAAGTCGCATATCCTCCATTGCCCATTTGATCATCAAAGCGCTCGCTACCATAGGAATCAATATAGCCAATGCCAACGCAACATCCGTGGTTCTGCGTAAATTAGCAATAACCAAGGGGACGACAACAGACCCAACGAAGAAGATGAATCCAGCAACACCCGTAAACACCTGAAGGCTTATGATTCCATGATGCACGGTTAAAAGGGTAGGATCGGCGAGCAGTACGCGTGCAGCCTGCTCGATTCTCGCTTCCTGCTTCGCGTTCTTGACCCTTCGAGAATCCGAAAAGCGCTCGAACTGCCTATCAAGGTACGGCTTCACGTAGGAAGAGGCCAGATTCAGCACGATTGACAGAAACACCGTGCTGAATAACCACCATACCCAGGAGGTCCCGATTTCCATCCTATGTTGCCCTCCTGCCAGTGATTTGGTTTGGGGTGGAACAATGTGCGATTTCAGTATCGCACAGTTTTGGTCGGGTTGGGTATGACAATTGGCTGATATTTTGCAGCAGCCGGAGGCGGGGCGCTCATCGATGATGTACGCGGCTCAGGGGCGGAACCACATCCACACGCCACAGATCCCACACGAGAAGAGCATGATCATCTCGGCAATGAGTACGCAGGCGACCATGCGCTTGCTGCTCTCGATCTCGCGCCAGTCCTCGTCGAGGCGTTGGGTCATGCGCTGCTCGCTGCGACTCCCCCGGCTGTCACCGGGGCAGCCGGGGGAGTCATCCTGCCAGTTCACGCTCACGCGCCACTCCTACCTCCAGCCGCACACGATAGCCCAGGCTCATCGAGAGCGACTTCGCCAGCCCGCGACTCAGCCGGTTTTCGACCCAACTGGCGGCGTGCGGATTTTGGAGCAGCACGCGCACCACGGGCGGGTCAGTGTCACGGTCGCCGTACTCGATCTGTGTGCCGCGCAGCCAGGCGTCGAAGGTAGCCGCGGGCAGCGACCGCTCCAGATCGTCGAGCGTGCGCTCCCACGCGTCGGCGAGTGTGGCGAGTGCCGCGCCTTCCCCGGTCGAGCCGGGCGAAGACGCCGGGGACGCGGCGGGTTCGACGATTGCGACAGGGGCCTCTTCCGGCTCGCAGTCCGCCCCGTCGATCTCCCCGGCTGTGGCCGGGGACTCCATGCCCGGCAGCGTCATGGCCTCCGTCTCCCCCGGCTGTCGCCGGGGTCGGCTGGGCAACTGGTAGCGGCCTAGCTCAGTGTGCCACCAGGCGTCGGGCAGGGCGTAGGCGTCGAGGTTGTACTCCTCCGGGTCGTCCAGCATCTTGACGACGATGCCCGGCTCCTCCTGGTATTTCCCGCCCTGGGAGCGGCGGCCATACCACCAGCGCGCCACCGCCTTCTGCACGCGCCAGAACGGGTGTGCGGCTGCCAACCGGCCCGCCGTGGTGCGCGACATGCGGGCCGCCCGCAGCAGTGCCTCGGACTGCGCGACTTCGGCGGCGCTCAGTTGCGGGTCCGGGGGCGCTAGGTAGGTAGGTAGTTTTGGATCTAAAAGATCAGAGCTAACTAACTGCCTAACTACCGCGGGCGCGCGCGCGTGCATAGGTGGAGGCCCCAATTCGCGCCGATTTGGCGCGTTTTCGGGGTCAATTCGCGCCAAAACGGCGCGATTCTGTTCGCAATTCGCGCCGTTTTGGCGCGATTCTGTTTCCAATTCGCGCCGATTTGGCGCGTTTTCACCCGGCCCATCCCCCCAATTCGCGCCGTTTTGGCGCGATTCTGTTCTACTATCGGGGCCAATTCGCGCCATTTCGGCGCGTTTTTGTTCTAATCCCCAGTCAATCGCCACCAGGTCGTGGCCGTAGATCTTGCTGATCGCGCAGCCGGTGGCGGCCTGCACGGCGCGCATCAACCGCCGCGCCGATCTGTAGTCGGTGCAGCGCGTCACGGCGGCCAGGGCGTCGGGCGTGAGGCGCGTGCAGCCGTCGGCTCCGATGCGGTCGAGCAGCTCGCGTGCGGCGCGGTAGGCCGCGCAGCCGAGCGTACCTGCGGCGTCGGCTGCGCGTATACGGGCCAAGATCGGACTGGTGTCGGGCGTGCATAGATCGGGTGGGGGTGTGTGCATAACCTAGCCTCAAAGGGGGGCAGTGTAGATGACTATGAATCATGCGCGCCGGGGTCACGTCCTCCCCATGCGCTCAACTAAAACACGCCGCGTCTGGTCATACTCCCGGCTCAGCCCCTCTGTAAGCCAGTGTGCATATATGGACGCGGTCACCTGCTCGCTGCTGTGACCCAGCGCATTGCTGATAGCCGACATCGGCATACCAGCGTTGAGAAATGCCATCGCAAAACCGTGGCGGAAGGCGTGCGGGTGCATGTAGCGCAGCCCGGCCTGCCGGCAGCGCCGGCGCAACATCTGGCGCAGCCCGTTGGCGGTAAGCACGCCGCGCACGCCGCCCGCACCGTCGTTCGATATAAAAAGTTCCCGGCCCTGCCACGGCGGGCGAGCCATCAAATAGGCCAGGAGCTGCGGCCCCAGTTCCGGGGCGCAGGGCACGATGCGGTCTTTGTTGCCCTTGCCGCGGCGCACCGTGATCAGGCGGGCCGCAGCATCCACGTCCGCCAGGTGCAAATTGATCGCCTCACTCAGGCGCAGCCCGCTCCAAAAGAGCAGCGAGAGGATGCAGCGGTCGCGATAGTCGATCCAGGAATCGCCGGCCACGGCGTCGTATAGGCGGCGGAATTCCGCCGGCGTCACATGCGCCACGACGACACGCGGCACATGGGGCCGCTCCATTTCAGCCATCGGCGACACGGGCCAACAGCGCTTGCGCTTGGTGAGCCAACGAAACCAGATTTTCAGCGCCCGATAGCGGGCGGCGACCGTGTTGGCGGCCAGCTTCTTCTCAGGCGCACGCTGGTCGGCCAGATACGCCTCGATGGTTTCGATCTGGTCCCAGGCGTCAGCATCGCTGAGCCAGTCGAGATAGACCGTGATCTGGTCGCGATACCAGCCGATTGTGCGCTCGGAGAGGCCGCGGGCGCGCTTGGCGGTCAGGAAGTGTTGCAATAGCGGTCGGGGATCCATGGTTTGTGTCCTTTGTGGCTGCGTACTGCGGATGATAGTTATCCGCCATGACGCATAGGCCGATCTGATCGCTGCGACCAAGCAACAAAAAAAGCACCCATTGCGCGGGTGCTTTTCGCGTGCCAGTGTGCCGTACTCTTAATCAGCGGGTTCGGGGTTCAAATCCCTGGTGGGTCACTGGCGCGGCGAAAGACCCGCGCTCTAGTTACTCAAGTTGTTAATGTTCTGCCCCTGCCATCCTCGTGCTTGGCGGCTGTAGGATGGCAGGGAACCAATCCGATACGAATCGGAGTCCCCCGTGAAACGCTTACGCGGCTGTGCCATTACTGCCCTGCTCGTCTTTGTAGCCGCTGCGCTCTTTGGCCTGATCTTCGGCAGCCCGCCCGACGCCGGCGAGCCGGAGGCCAGATCGGACGTGGCCCCGGCGACAGCCGGGGTAGTGCCGACGTGGACCAACACACCGGAGCCGGCTCACGCTGAGGTTGCACCTCAGCCGACTGATACGCCGGTGCCGACTGATACGCCAGTCCCGCCCGATACGCCGACACCGGAGCCGCCACTGTCAGAGGTGGCGGAAGAAGCGCCGGCGGAAATTGTCGAACGAGCCGGCCCGGCTATAGAGATTGCGCCGGCGGCAGGTTGTCCCCAGGGCTGTCTGGAGCCATCCGACGGCTGTACGATCAAGGGCAATGTTAGCGACAATGCCGGGCCTGGATACATCGGTATCTATCATACGACCGCCAGTAGCTCTTATGATGCGACGGTGATCGATCTCGAAAAGGGCGACCGCTGGTTTTGCACAGGTGACGAGGCCATCGCCAACGGTTTCCGGCCTCGCAAATAGTCAATCTGGTTATTATCGTTCCGCCGGCGAGTTTGCCGACCAGACGGCGGAACTGAAAAGAGCGTCTTGGCCATCGGTCTAGGGCGCGAACAAGAGACGCTTCAGACCTGCGGGCCTGGGGCGTTTCCTTTTTGCCCCAGGCCCCGATCACCCTCGGAATGTGCTATGCACGTCCACTTGCAGGGGTCGGGGCCGCCAGGTGTGGGGAGGCATACTCCGACACATCCAGCAGGTCCACAGGGCTGCACTCCAATGCCTCGGCCAATTTCCCCAGCGTCTCCGACGTAAACGGCTTGCCCTGCATGAGCCGGATCATGGTCGGCTCCGAAATGCCTGCCGTCTCTGCCAGCGTGCGCTGGTCCATCCCCGTCCGAAACAACATCTCCTTCACAAAACGACTGTTGATCTTCAACATGGGCATGTGTTTTTCACCTCCGCCATCAGCTTACACGCGTTTGTGTTGGCTGTCAACAATGAATTTTAGCCAAACACAAATGGGTATTGACAAACGTATAGCACTTGTGCTTAAATAGGTTTTAGTCGGCAATCTATAGAAAGCCCTGTCGTGCTGAACCCACGACAGGGCAGATCAACCCCTAGACAGGAGGGATTGACAGCATGAGTGTATCATGGAACGCTGCCTCTGACGAGGAGCAGCAGACACCTATCGAGCATTGCATCGACCGCAGACTCGCCCCGGCGCGGCTTGCAGAACTGCGCCGGCGCTGGCACAGCCAGGGCCGGGCCTTTTACGCAGCCGGCCAACCGTTCTCACCCTGCTGGAGTCCGTACCACCAGGCGGGCTGGCAGCAAGCGCAGCAGGAGGATCGTCGTGGTCTACCTCCTGCACTTTGATAGCCCCATCAGCCCGCGGCACACGACGCAGCACTATATCGGCTGGACGGACGATCTGGAGACGCGCATCGATGCCCATCGCGCAGGCCGCGGCGCACGCTTGTGTGAGGTTGCCCACGAGCGCGGCATCGGCTTCCGGGTGGCTCGCACCTGGCCCGGCGACCGCGGCCTGGAGCGCAAGCTCAAACGCTGGAAGATGGGGCCGCGTCTGTGCCCGATCTGCGCCGGCCAGGTCGATGTGAGCCAGGATGTTGATTTCGGGATGGGAGCATAATGACCGATGCGCCTATCTGCTCGCATCGCAGCGGCGATACTGATGGCCGGTGTTCTTCCTGCTCGGCGGTGAGGGCGGTCCATCGTATGCCGATCTCAAGCGCAGATGCGAGGGCAAATGGTGGGGGCCGATGACGCCGCCGTGGCGTATCAATAGGGAGGATGTCAGTGGACCTGGAGACGCTTAAGCGCGAGTACCGGGCGGCGGTGCGTATCCTCAGCCGCGAGAAGCAGATGCGGCAGCGCGTCTTGCGCGGCCGCACACAGGAGATGCTTGAGCGCGTTGGCGAGATCGACCGCATGCTCGACATCCTGGCGCGTTGGAAGGACGAACTCAAGCGCCATGCCGATGCGCCGGCGCAACTATCGTGGTCGGACCTGGGCGAGGATGCACCCGCGGTAGACCACCATTTTTCGGCAGAAAATCAACCTGGAGAGGAGAGTGACCATGATTAACAGCTACGACCTGTCACGACTTACGAGGCATGTCAATGCCCGGATCGATGAGCTATTTACCTCGCCGCAGAATCGCAACATCCCCCAGATTGCGCCTGGCGTGGTGCGGATTGTCCTGGACGAGGCCCAAGCGTTTGGATATTGGCCCCTGCCGAATATCCCGTCCGATTGGTTGCCCCATGCCCAGCCCGGCCCGGTCTCGTCTGCCGCCGATAGCGATGCAGTGTCCACCACAGACGGGATCGCACACAGCCAAGAGCTTCGCCCTGCGCGCAAAACCGCTTTCCTGGGCGTGCGCGTGGACGACGACCAGTTTGCCACCATCCTCCAGGCCGCAGAGCAGGCAGGCCAGCCCGGCAACATCTCCGCCGGCGTGCGCGCCGTCATAGACGCCGCTCCCGTCGTCGAGGCCGCCCCGGCCACCACCGGCGATGATCCCCTGCAAGCCCTGCACACCGCCGTCATCGCCGAAATCCGGCGCATCGCCACGGCCACCGGCGCGGCCTGGGTCACCCAGGCCGCCTACAACGCCGCCGCCCCTGAGCGCAGCGAGCGATTGCCGTCCGGCTCCAACATCTCGGCACGCCTGGAAAAACCCTGGGCCGACCTCGTGCGCGAAGCCCTCGGCCCCGATGCCGCCCCGCCCAAACCAGCGGGCCGCCCGGCCAAGCCCAGCGCCGACCCGCAGCCGGAAGCGCAGCCCGCCGAAACCCCTGAGCCTGAGCCGGACCCAGAACCGGCCCGCCTCAATTTTCGCCGGCGCCTAGACCGAGACGTGCCGCGCCTCCTCGGCACAGCCCCAACGCCGCCGGCGGAACCCACAGGGGAATCTGCGGCGGTCGTCCCGACCGCCGCAGATCGCCGCCGCCAAATGATGCGCGACATCTGCGCCACCCTCGTCGAGATGGCCGACGACGGCATCATGCCCAGCGAGGCCACCTGGAACGAAAAGCGCCCCGACCGCCTGCCGGATGCTTTGGGCATCCGCCTGAGTTGGGACATCACCTGGGCCGAGCTCGCGGCATGGGCCAAGCTGCCCATGCCCGGCCCCAAGGCGCGGCACAAAGCTGCGCTCCAGGCCAATGGGGGATAGGATGCAGCCAACGCGATGGAGCTTTACCCCGGCGGTCGAGGACATCCTGTCCCCGCCGCCGGTTCCACCGCCCGACCCGCCACCGGCCCAGATACGGGCCGGGGCCGACCAGGCGCTGGGCTTTGTGGTGACGGTCGCCAACATCCTCGTCACCATCGTGATCATCGTGGGCATGATCGTGGAGAGCAAGGCGGTAGGGCGCTCGATCCTCACCGGCGCGCTCTATTTTGCGACCACGACCGCCATCTATGTGCTGGCGCTGACGGGCACGTTGACCGATGTGATCCGGGGTGGCCAGCAGCAGCGCACCGAGCGCCTACGCATCGATGCTTACGCCGACCTGGCGGAGCAGGCGATCCAGTGGCGGCTGCTCGTCGAGGAGAATCGCAAGGCGGAACTGGAGACCCCGGCGCTGCCGGGCGATCTGGCCGGTCGCCTGTCCGATGTTGAGCAGGCCCTGAAAGAGCGCACCGTCGCCGCGCTCAAGAGCGACGGGGAGACCTTTGTCACCCCCTACGACAACCGCAGCCGGGCCGCGTTAGCTGCCGAAACCCAACCGGCCCGCGACACGACCGCCAACGAGGCGCGGGCGTGGGCAATGGGGCTGTATACAGACATGGGGCTGCCGAACCCCAAGTGCGTGCAACTGACCGGCAAACGAGAGGCACGCGGCAAGATCATCGGCGAGGTGATAGGCTCCAAACGCGGCGAGGGCAGTTCTGAGGCGCTGCTCTGGCTGCTCAACAAAGGCGTTCTGCTCAAGGTGCCGGGCGGCTATGCGCTCAATCTGCGCGACTTCGCCCGCCGCGAGCGGTTGCGCGAAATCCGTTGACCCTCATCAACAGGAGGACATGATGCAATGTACGGTACGACTGCCATCGGGCGATGAGCAGGTGTGGGAAGTAGGCGAGCAGAGCCTGCTCGGCTGTATCCTGCGCTATGAGCGCGGCGAGCGCACCCAGTGGCTCTTCGACGATATCATGGAGGTGCAGTGATGGACAGCCAGACGCAGGAGGCCGGAGAGCAGATCGTCTTTATGATCACGTCGGGCGTGAGCCACCGCACGCGCCGCCCCTTTGTCAATGTAACAGTCGGGGCGCGCGACCTTCACGCCCAGCTATCGCCGGGCGAGGCCATTGACCTGGCGCACAATCTGCTGGAGGCTGCCGAAGGCGCGCGCAGCGACGCGTTTTTGATCTCGTGGCTGCTGCACGAGATCGGGGTTGACAGCGAGCAGGCAGCCGTTGCGCTGTTGGAGGGGTTTCGCCAATGGCGAGAGCAAGGGCAGGGCGAGAAATGAAATTCACCAAACCCCCAGCCAAAATGATCAGCGTGACGGTCGAGTTGCCCATTGACCTGTTTTTCAAATTGCAACGGGTGGCGGATGCGCGCGACCAGACTGCCAGCGGCATGTTTGTGGAGATTTTTGAGCGCACCTTGCAAGGCCTCGAGCAGGAGGCCAAACTCTGCCGGGACGATGAGGGGGGCGCAGATGACGACCGATGAGCGCCGCTGGGCCGTCGATCTGCTCACCCGTCTGCAAACCCTCTGTCCCCTGGAGCGCACGCTGACGCTGGAGTGGGCAGAGCCGGACCATCTGCTATGGGAGCTATATCCTACGGCTGACGGGGCCTGTCACGTCGCCCTCAACGGCGATACCACCATCTATCTGCGCGACCACGCCAAGAACACCGAGTATTGGCGCGATGTACTGATCCACGAGTACACCCATGCCATGCTCGGCCAGGTCTTTCCGGCCACCCCCAACGAGGAGGTGCGCCGCCAGGTCGAGAGCCTGACTTTGCGTGTCGGCGGGCTGCTCGACC
>Ga0209096_1001919_pt1 | contig 21301 bp, 16 predicted proteins | sample AD_UKC034_MetaG_FD_184407 | JGI IMG/M metagenome (GOLD analysis project Ga0209096, IMG submission 184407) | Active sludge microbial communities of municipal wastewater-treating anaerobic digesters from USA - AD_UKC034_MetaG (SPAdes) (version 2) | ecosystem: Engineered > Bioreactor > Anaerobic >... | reverse complement strand
GAAGGACGATTCGGCGCAGTCTATGTAACCAAGCTTCTGCTCGGCAGCAGTGATGAGCGCATTATGGCGAACGGCCACGACAATCTGAAAGTTTTCGGTTTGCTCAAAGGCACACCAGAAAAGGCTGTTCGCGCCTGGATCGATCAGCTGATCGTGCAGGGGCATCTTGCAGTAACCGATGGCGAATACCCATTGTTGCGGGTAACACAGTCAGGTCTCGATGTCTGTAAAGGCACCGAAGCCGTTCGTCTCGGTCACCCGGTCATCAGAACGGCAAAGAAGAAAAGCCGCAAAGCCGCTGCAGAAGTGCCGACCGGGCCAGAAGAAACTCTGTTTGCCAACCTGCGCCGCCTGCGCCTGCTGCTGGCCCGAAAACTTTCATTGCCGCCATACATGATTTTTGCTGATTCGGTGCTGGTTTCGATGTCGGTTCTCAAACCGGCCGACGCCGCGGCATTACGCGAAATCAAGGGAGTTGGCGACAACAAGCGCGACCGCTACGGCAAAGCTTTTCTCGCAGTGATCGCCGGCGCCGACCCTGAAAGCGTCGCCGACGAATTTCCATCATAACTTGTCAAGATCTGGTAAACTTTTGCCGGGGTTTGCAGTAATATAGGTATGTTATTTAAGATTATCTGCTGCACGTGCGCGGGCGTTAGTGGCCGCACAGAAGGAGAGAGTCGATGAAATCGCTCAGAGTCATATTATGCATTTTGGTGCTGCTGGTCTGCTCGTTGCCTTATGGCAACAGCCTGCTGGCTCAGTCTGCCGATGACGTGTTCGGAGGGCAGCCGGTCAGCTTAAAGAATGAGGGCGATACCTCAGCTGCGCAGAGTGCCGCTGTATCTGAAGATGGCTCGGGCAAGGGCGGTCGCACCGGTACCGTTGTCGTCTCGCCATCTCTCAATGTGCGCACCGGCCCCTGGGGCGAAATCATCGGCTCGCTTTACAATGGCAACAAGGTCGAAATCCTCGGCTCAAGCGGCGACTGGTATCAGATCAGCTTCGGCGGCAGAACCGCTTACGTTCATTCTGATTATGTTGTAGACAGTGGTGCTGCGAGTTCTTCACAGACTACCTCTGGTACGGTTAATGCATATCCTGGCCTGAATATCAGAACCTCACCCTGGGGCAACATTGTCGGCAGCTTCAGCAGTGGCGCCAAAGTCGTCATCGTAGGACGCGAGGGAGACTGGTACAAGATCAAATATGGTGGTGGAACAGCCTACGTTCACTCAGACTATGTTGTGACCGGTTCCAGCAGCTCGACACCGGCTCCATCGACTCCGCCAACTTCTACCGGTGTGGTAAACGCCGATCCATCTCTCAACGTGCGAACCGGGCCGTGGGGAACCATTATCGGCAGCTTCAGCAACGGCAGCCGGGTAACCATACTCGGCCGCGAAGGCGACTGGTATCGGGTCAGCTATAACGGCCAGACAGCTTACTGCCACGCCAGTTACATCTCGGCCGGCTCCAGCAGCACTCCGGCGCCAACCACGCCCACTGCGCCACCGACAACCGGCGCCGGCGGCAAGACCGTTCTCAATGTGCCGCAACAGTGCCAGGGTGCAGTCAACTGTCCGGTCCCATGGTCAGCCTGCGGCCCGACTTCGCTGGGCATGGCACTGGCTTATCATGGCAAAGGCAACGCCGGAGCGCTGGCCGCGGATCTCTGGTATAAATGCAGCACCACCGGCTCAGCCGGAACCTCGCACGCCGGCATGCTCGCCGGTGCCCGCGCCTACGGTTTCCCGAATGCAAAATGGAGCTACAGCGTTGGCTTGTCATGGGTCAAAGAACAGATCCGTGCCGGCAAGCCGGTCATCGCCAATGTCTACAACCATTACGTCGTCATCACCGGCATCGACGACAACGGCAACATCTATTACAACGACCCGGCCAAATGGTCGGTACCACAGGTTAAATCATACGACGCCTTCTCAGCCTGGTGGAACGGTGGCGGCTGCTATCACGCGGCCATGACACTGCAATAAGCTCGGAGATAACCAAGAAATGAAGACTACATCTATACTTCTGGCAATACTGTTTGTTGTTCCTATGTTCACCGCAAGCCTGTCAGCGGCTCCTGCCGCGGGGAAGGATGCCGGCGTCTTCGTGCCGGGCCGGTTCATGTCTCTGGCGGGCGCGCCAGACGGGTCGGTTTATCTGCTCTCAGAGAATCATCAGCTTGTCTGCATCAGGTCAGACGGCAGTCAGAGCATCATCGAGCTGCCGCGCATCATGGAATCGAAGCCGACAGACCGCCTCTGCGATCTTTCGATAAATGGTAACTCGGTCGCACTCTGCGGGTTTGCTTTTCCGGTGCTGTTTGTGCTCGATCTGCAAAAGCCGACTGAATTCAGCATCGTTCGTGCCTCTGACCAGGAAGCGGCTTCTCTTCACCTTCTCAACGTCAGTCGCGACAATGATAGCTGGCGGGTTCGCGATGCTGAAGGCTATGTTTTTAAACTTAAACATGAACAGCCTCTGAGCCGCTTGCCCGCTTTTTCGGTTCTCGAACCCGATGAAAACGGTAAGGCCATCGTCATGCCGTCACCACGAAGCGAAAACGACCCGTTGCTGACCGGCCGCGTTCAAAAAGAAGACGGCCGCCTGCTCTGGGCCGCTCCTTCGCCGGCAGCACCACGCCGGGTAATGTCTGTCGATTTTCTTGGTATCGATACTGCCGGTCGTCACAACTTCGTGGTCATGACCAGCAGCGGCGAACTTGATTCTGAATTTACTGTTTACGCCGTTCGTCGCGGCAAAGTAGTCGCTTCAGCTTCGCTGCCAGGTCCGGCTGGTCTCGAAATGCAGCGTTTCTGTCGTCTTTCACCCGATGGCTCGATTGTTTACGCAGAGGCGGCAAAGCAGGGCCAGGAAGGTATTGTGCTCAAGCGCATCAAGCTCGCCGAAAATTGATCAGCTGCTGATAATCGGCTTGCTGGCAGCTACCTGTAAACGCTTTTTCAGCTTTTCCCATGGATGGAAGAACCTGTAGTAGAGTGCGGCAGAAACAAGATAGCAGGTAAAGGCGATATAGAGAGAAGTATCGTAGCCATAGTCTTTTATTATGCCGCCGGAAAAGAACATGGCGGTGGCCCAGGCCAGGTTCCATGACATGCTCTCGGCTGCTGAAGCACGTGCGCGGTGGCGTTGTGGCACTATTTCCATGGTGGTTTCCTGGCGCATTGGCGTACACATGTTCATGAATGCGCCTCTGAAAATGAAACACAGTGAGCAGAGCCATAGCTCATGACTCCATGCCATCAGCAGCATGAACGGCAGCGAGCATAGCTGCGATACTGCGACGCCTTTGATCAGACCTATGCGTTTAGCCAGAAAAGGTGAGCTGATCGAGCCGAGTGCAGTGCCAAACTGACCCATCGCGAAAACCATGCCGATCTGCGGAATCGAAGCGCCGACCCAGTCGCGAAAATACAGATTGAAATAGGGTACGATCATGCCGGCGCCAAAGCCGATAAGCGCATTACACAAGCTGAAACGGGCGATCAGCTTCCATGGGTTGCTGGCGCCGGTCTGTTCAGAATTTTCGTGCGATTCAGCTGTTAAAGGCCTTTCGCTTTTTACTCTGCCTGACATTCCCTGTGCTGGAATCAGTGCTATAAAAGTAAAAAAGACGCCTATCCACAGCGAATATTGCAGCCGGTCAGCTTCAAGATTTGCCAGCGCCGGGTTCAGCCAGGCGAACAGTCTTGGCAGCCATCCGGCAATGAAACCGGCCAGAATGCTGGTTACCCACATCAGTGTGAAACTGACGCTGAAAATATAGGGTCTCTGGCGGCGCCGGCTGTTTTCCTGCAGGTAGGGCTGAACCGAAACCATCATGGCGCCGTTGCCGCTGCCTGACAGCAGCACCGCTGCGATCAGATAGTTAAGTTCTCGCGAACTGGCAAGCGTTGAAAGGCCAGAACCGAGAAGAACCAGCCCCAGCAGATAGGTCGTTCGCCGCGTCGTGCGGTCAGCCAGCACTCCCATCGGGATCGATGCAATAGCTGCGCACAGCGACTGAAACGCGAGCAGGCGCCCGATCATTTCTTCTGAAAAACCGATAGATCGCAGATAAAGATTAAGCAGAACCGAAAACACGCCCATGCCGATGCCAAAAAGAGCCTGCGCGGCAAAAAGCCTTCGCACCGAAGCAGGGAAGGTTCGCATCATCAGCAGCATCTGGTTCATAATCGGCTCCGGCTCAGATAAACAACAAAAACCAAACCCGATTTTGCTCTACCGCCGCCTTAAAGTCAAGCCTGCTTCAGATTTCCTGCAATTTTTCGCCGCTGGCAATGCTGGCGAGCATTTCGCAGTCGAGAATCTCGATGCGGCTGGCACTGACTTTGATGGCGCCGCTTTCCTGCAGCTTTTTGAAGGTACGGCTGAGAGTGGCTGGAATGGTGCCAATGCGTGATGCCAGAGCACTTTTGCTCAAGTCGAGTTCGATTACTCGATTTTTGCTTGAAACGCAGTTTTTGACCAGATATTTAGCCAGCCGGGCGGTGACGTCTTTGAGCGAAAGGTCGTCGATCAGCTCTACAAACTGTCGCAGGCGTCGCGAGAGGATCGCGAGCATATTCAAAAAGACTTCAGGCTGCCGGCGGCCGAGTTCGACGAAGCGGTCGCGGGCAAAATAGATAAGCCTCGACTTCTTAACAGCAGATGCACAGGCCGGGTAGGCGGTTCCCTGAAAGACCGGCACTTCTCCGACAATCTCGCCGGGGCCGAACTGATGAATTACCTGTTCGCGCCCGTCGCCGCCAATTCGGTATACCTTGACGGCGCCGCTGCAGATCAGATAAAAGCCGGTGGCTTCCTGGTGCTGCATGAACAGGGTTTCGTCACCGGTCAGGGTGCGTTCGACCGCTATTTCTGCGAGCGCTTCCAGAAAAGCCGGTTTCATTTCTCGCAGAAGCTCGCTTTTGCTGATGCTTTCAAGTATGTGTCGATTCATCCGGGCCTCGAATAAAAATATTTAAAAAAAATTCGCTTATTTGACTTAAGTCAAAGCTTAATGGTCGTGTTTCGACCATAATAATAATGTAAGAAACGAAAAAAACAAAGGAGCAAAACCGATGGCCACAAGAAAAATCATCAGTATCAACGAAGATCTCTGCAACGGCTGCGGCAACTGTATAACCGGATGCGCTGAAGGCGCTCTGCAGCTGGTTAATGGCAAGGCAAAGCTGGTCAAGGAAACCTATTGCGATGGTTTTGGCGACTGCATCGGAACCTGCCCGACCGGTGCCCTCAAGATTGTCGAAAAAGAAGCTGAAGAATTCGATTTCGATCGCACTATCGAGTATGTCGAGCAGATACGCGGAGCAGCTGGCGCAGAAGCCATGCGCGAAGCTCACAAACAGCACGAAGCCAAAATGGTCGTCGCTGCGCCGCGCCAGGGCGGTTGCCCCGGCACCCAGATGCGCATGATGAAACAGGCACAGCAGCAGGCCAAGGCCGTCGCCGATGGCGCCATGCCGGTAGTCATGAAGTCTGAAATTTCGCAGTGGCCGGTGCAGTTGCATCTGTTGCAGCCGAAAGCGCCGTTTTTCAACGGTCGCGAACTGGTAATACTCTCGACCTGCTCGCCGGTAACCAGTCCTGACGTGCAGTGGCGCTATATCAGAGGCCGCTCGGTTGCTATTGCCTGCCCAAAGCTCGATCGCACCGAAGGTTATGTCGAAAAGCTCGCAGAAATCTTCACGTCGAATGATATTCCGCGTGTTATCATACTTCGCATGGAAGTTCCCTGCTGCGGTGGCCTGACTGCAATGGTAAAGGCGGCGCTTGAACTTGGTAAGCCGCAAAACATGGTAGTTGATGAAGTCGTGATGAGTCTCGAAGGCGAAATAACCAGAACCAACAGAATCTACTGACAAAACAAGGAGGCTTTGCTAAAATGACTCAGGTATGGAAAACAGAAGAAGTTATCAACTTTGCTGATTCAGTTTCTTTTGCAGACGGTTCGATCGTCAGCAAGACACTTACCGACAAACCGGCCGGCAGCCTGACGCTGTTTGCGATTGCAAAAGGGCAGGGGATCAGTGAACACAAGTCACCGTTCGATGCTACAGTACAGGTGATCGAGGGAGAGGGCGAGTTTCAGGTAGGCAGCAGCAAATACAAGGTGCGTGCTGGCGAAGGCCTGATAATGCCGGCCAATGTTCCGCATGCGGTTCTGCCCGGCAGCGCCTTCAAGATGCTTCTGATCATGATTCGCTCAAAGAACGAGTAATTTTAAAATTTAACTATAGTTAAGGAGAATCTGAAAATGGGTATGTTTTGTTATCAGTGTCAGGAAACCGCGGCGTGCAAGGGTTGTTCGATCAAGGGTGTGTGTGGCAAGCAGCCGGATACCGCCAATCTGCAGGACCTTTTGATTTTCGTGCTCAAGGGCATCGGCGAACTCGGCGAAAAAGCTGCCGAAAAGAACCTGCTGACCAATGATATCGGCGAATTCATCTGTGCTTCGCTGTTCACCACAATCACCAACGCCAACTTCGATGATGACCGCTTCTATGCGCAGATCGACCGCGCCATAGCCGTCAGAGACGAATTCAAGAAAAAACTCACGGCTGCCGGTGTCAAGGTTGATGGGCTCTCTGAAGCCACCACCTGGAAACCAGCCGCTAAATCCGACTATCTGGCCAAAGCCGAAAAAGTTGGTATTCTCGCTACTGAAAACGTCGATGTCAGATCGTTGCGCGAATTGCTGATCTACGGCCTCAAGGGCATCGCGGCCTATGCCGATCACGCTTTCGTTCTTGGCTATCGTGATGAAAACATTTTCAAATTCATGGTTAAGGCTCTGGCTTCTACCACAAAGAATCTCAGCGTCGATCAGATGGTCGGCCTGGTCATGGAAGCCGGTCAGACTGCAGTTACTACCATGGCTCTTCTCGACAAGGCCAACACCACTACCTACGGTCACCCCGAGATGACCAAGGTTAAGATCGATGCTGGCAACCGCCCTGGCATTCTGGTTTCTGGCCATGATCTGAAAGATTTCAAAGAACTGCTCGAGCAGAGCAAGGATGCCGGAATCGACATCTACACCCACAGCGAAATGCTGCCGGCCAACTATTATCCTGAATTCAAGAAATACAAACATTTCTATGGCAACTACGGCAACGCCTGGTGGAAGCAGGATACCGAATTCGCGTCTTTTAACGGCCCGATCCTGATGACAACCAACTGCATCACTCCGGTTAAAGATGCCTACAAAGATAGAATTTACACCACCGGCAATGCTGGTTACCCCGGCGTGAAACACATTCCTGACCGCAAAGAAGGCGGCGCCAAAGACTTTTCTGCGATCATCGCTCAGGCTAAAAAGTGCCAGCCTCCGACGCAGATCGAAACCGGTGAAATCGTGGGCGGCTTCGCTCACAATCAGGTCCTTGCCCTGGCTGACAAGGTTATCTCTGCAGTTAAGAGCGGTGCCATCAAGAGATTCGTGGTAATGGCCGGCTGCGACGGTCGCCACAAGACCCGCCAGTATTTCACCGATGTCGCTGAGAATCTGCCCGAAGGCACCATCATTCTTACGGCCGGCTGTGCCAAATATCGCTACAACAAGCTGCAGCTCGGTGATATCGGTGGTATCCCCCGCGTTCTAGATGCCGGTCAGTGCAACGACAGCTATTCTCTCGCCGTCATAGCGCTCAAGCTCAAAGAAGTTTTCGGCCTCAACGACATCAACGAACTGCCGCTCTCGTTCGACATCGCCTGGTATGAACAGAAAGCCGTAGCCGTTCTTCTCGCCCTGCTGTATCTCGGTGTTAAGAACATCCGCCTCGGGCCGACACTGCCGGCGTTCCTCTCAGAAAACGTCGCCAAGGTTCTGGTTGAAAAGTTCAACATCAAGCCGACCGGCGAAGTTAAGAAAGACATCGAAGCCATGATGGCCGCCAGCTGACAAAGCAACCCGACCACTAATAACTTAAAAACCCTGTGGGCAAACCGCCCACAGGTTTTTTGTCTCTAACTCATGAATTGAGAGTTTCGTGAACGATCTTGCTCAAAGTAAGTATGCGAAAAGGCTTATGAATAAACGACTTGACGCCGGCTGCCCTTAGAGGCTCGAGATCTTCATCGCGCATAAACCCTGACGCAATGACTACTTTAAGATCAGGCTTCATTTTCTTCATCGCGGCGAAACACTCTTTGCCGTTCATTACAGGCATTACCATGTCTAGTATGACCAGATCGATTTCAGATTGCTTTTCACTGAAGATAGTCACTGCCTGACTGCCGTTTTCGGCTGTTATAACCTTGTAACCAAGATCTTTGAGCATGGCTTCGGTATTGCTTCTGATCACTTCTTCGTCGTCAACGACGAGAACCGTTCCCTGGCCGCGAACCGGTGCCTGTTTTTCATTTTCGTATTCGGCAGCACTCTCGGTCGATACTGGTATAAGCACGTGCAGACTGGTGCCGGTGCCGACTTCGCTGTAGACATTTATCGCGCCGCCATGCTGCTGAACAATGCCGAATACGGCTGCCAGGCCAAGGCCGGTGCCTTTGCCGACAGATTTGGTGGTGAAAAAAGGTTCGAAGATATGCGGCAGCATCTCGCGCGGTATGCCGCAGCCGGTGTCTTTGATCTCTACCTCGGCATAGGCGCCCGGGGTGATTCTGAACTGTGATGAGCGGCAGTAATAGGCATCGAGCTCAACGACTCTTGTGCTGACGTAAATGGTGCCGCCTTCTGGCATTGCCTGGGCAGCATTGATAAGAATGTTCAAAAAGGCGCTCTGCAGATGTGAAAAGTCGCCAACCACCGGCAGTTCTTTGTCTGAAAAGCTGGTTTCGATTTTAATGCGGCGATCGACTGTTCGCTTGAGCAGGGAAATCGCATCTCTGACCGGCTGCTGAATATCGATTGCTGAATAATTTACCGGCTGTTTGCGGGCAAAGGAAAGCAGTTTCGAGTTCAGGCTGGCAGCGCGCTCTGCTGTTTCGATAATCAGGCTCCAGAGTTTTTTTGCTTCCGGGCTGTTATCGACCCATCTTTCAAGCAGCTCGGTCGCACCCATGATGCCTCCAAGCATATTGTTGAAATCGTGTGCGACTCCGCCCGCCAGCTGGCCGATCGCATCCATTTTCTGCGACTGTCGCAGCTGTTCCTGGATGGCCTGTTCTTCAGTTACATCGCGAAAAACCAGAACGACACCTATTATCTCGCCGCTGTCGTTTCTGATCGGCGCGCCTGAGTCGGCTATCAGATACTCTTTTCCATCGCGGGCAAGCAGAAGAGAATTTTTCGCGAGCGCAACCACATCGCCGGTCGCCAGAACCCAACTTACCGGGCTTTCCAGCGCGGCCCTCGTTTTTGCATTCACGATGCGAAAAACTTCAGGCAGAGGCCTGCCGGATGCTTCTGCTGAATCCCAACCGGTGAGCCTTTGTGCTACCGGGTTCATGCGCGATATGTTGCCATGGGTGTCGGTAGCTATAACCGCATCACCAATTGAATTCAAAGTGACGCGCAGATTTTCTTCGTTGTGTCTGAGAGCTTCTTCTGCCTGTCTGCGCTCTGAAATATCTACAGAAGCCGACAAAATTGACTTCTGGCCGTTCCAGTCGATCGTCTTGCTCGAAAAGAGCAGATGGTGCTTTTTGCCATTGATACTGACTGCCATTTCGCCTGATGTGATGACGCCTGATCTGATGATGTCACTTTGAACTTTATTGAACTGGTTCGAATCGGCGAAGCGCTCAAATGAAGATAATGGTTTACCGATTATTTCTTCAGGTGTCTTTCCGAGAAGCTCGCAGAAATGCTGATTCGCCATTATGTATCGCCCGCTCAGGTCGGTGATGATACATGGGAAAGGCGCCAGTTCAAAAAGCTCTTCGAAGCACTGCAGACTTTTCTGCAGTTGCTCCTGGGTTCTTTTGAGTTCGCCGACATCATAGAGGGTGCCGAGGATCTTGTCTTCGATGATGCTGGCACCGATGAGAACATTTTTTACTTCACCATTTTTACAGGTAACGCTGAATTCCTGGGGAGAAATAACATTGTTGGTCGCGATTGCGTGTTCGATGGCAACAGGCCATCTCGTCTGCCCGATTTTGCGGTATTCTTCATCAGGATAGGCCAGTGGCCACCAGTCATCGAGCGACTTGATCTCATCGTTGGTGTAACCAAAGGTATCGACAAAAGACTTGTTTATACAGATGTTCTGCCAGTTGCGATCCATTTCCATGAGCGGCAGTGGAGCTTGTATGAAAAGCGAGCGGAATCTGGCTTCACTTGTTGTCAGCTGTTTATGAGCCTGTTCGAGGCTGCTGATTTTTTCGTTGAGACTGCGTTTGAGAAGAATCGAGATCAGCGCCAGCCCAAACATCAGGGCCAGAACAAAGGCCGCAGCAATCTTGAGATTGCGCATGGTTTCCGGAGAAATGCCCTGTTCGGTTTTCAGAGTGATCCATTTATTATTGACCGCCGAGAGTTCTTCGGGAGAAATGTCGTCGAGAGCCTTCTGAATCGAGCTGAACAACAGCGGGTATTTTCTGCTGACAGCGATACGCCATTCAAACAGATAATCCGTGATTCCCGCAACCTTGAGGTTTGAGATGCCATGCTGGCTGATGTAGTAAGATGCTACGGCCAGATTTTCGACAAAGGCATCGACCTGCCCGAAAGCCACACTGCGAAGACCTTCAGAAACATCTTCAACAAGAACTATATCAATGCCATTGGTCTGAAACCCTCGAATATAGCCCTCTGTCGCGAACCCGGAAACGACGGCGACCTTTTTTCCCGTCAGATCTTTTACGGTCAGGCCTGAGCCAAGGCTTTGCGCTCCGATTATAACCACCGGGGCCCGGGTATAAGATGTCGTAAAAAATGCATATTGCGAACGTTCGGCATTTTCGATTATCGTTGGCGCGATGGCGCAGCTGCCCGCTTCAAGAGCCTTGAGATGAGCGTTCCAGTCGTCTGACTTGATCTTTTTGAAGCTTTGCCCGAGCCTCTTTTCGACAAGCGCAATCACGTCGGCACCTAGTCCGACAAACTCGTCGTCTTTGCCGGCATACTCGATCGGCGGGTAACTGTCGTTAAACCAGAGTGTGAGTTTGCCGGGGTTCTGTGCGAGCCATTGCTTTTCTTCAGCGGTCAGAGATGACAACTCGCCACTGTCGCCAGAAGCTCTAACATGAGTCCAGGAAATCGTAATCAGCAGAAACAGCAAAATCAGGTGCCATACGGCACCCGACTGTTTGTCAGCAGCAGAAACCCTCGAAGCCTGATCCAATCTTTATTCCTGTTTGAAATACTTCCTGCGTGTATCTGTATGTTATGTAGAAGTATTGTGTATTCGTATTCTATCAGAAATTGCTGCAGAGACCTATCATAATTTGTCTGGCTGTCAACCAGTTATAAAATGGCTTGCAAAGTGCTTGTTGTCGCTGCTTGAATTGCAAATTTCTCAATCTTCAGATACATTTACAGGTAAGATGCTGTTCGAAACCGACAAAATGGGGGGAGTTATGACTGAAGTTTGTTCTCGACCTGTTTGCAGGTCTGAAGGGTCGTTCAGAAGCCTATGGAACACCTACAGCATATACGAAGATCGCATCGAACTTGAATTCAGGCTCTTTTTTACCACTATCACAGTCAGACGCAACGAGTTTGTCAGTGTCGATATCTTCAGACCGCCAGTGATAAGAACTTCATGGGGCGCACTCAAGCTTGACTGTGCCGATTTCTACGTTCATGTCGGCATAGTTCGTAATAATGGCTATTTTAAAGAGTTACGCTTTACTCCCGAAGATCCACGGGCTTTTAAAGAAGCCGTTTTGAAATGGGCTCAGGCGTGAGGAATTTTTTAATAAACGTAGCTTCTGATCGACCATGATCATTTTATCTCAGGGATTTTGATAAGCGGAATGATGCTTGAATAGCTGTCTGTCCAAAGTGCAACATCTGGGAGATCCGTTGCAAACTCTTTCCAGGTCTTATTTTTGACCAGCCTGAGACTCTCAATGCTCTCAGCTGATTTTGTCATAACCACATATGTACACTTTTCGCGCATTTCATTGTTTTTGTCAGTGCTGTCAAAATCGTTGTCTAATACAGCAAGAGCTGTAAGACCATTTTTCTCTGCCAGCTTTTTCATGACTGGCTGCAGTTCGAGGTAGCGATTGGATGTGTGGATAGCCAGAATACCCGTTGGTTTAAGGCGATTCAGGTATATCTGAAGAGCCTCATTTGTGATCAGGTGTACAGGTATGGCATCTGAAGAAAATGCGTCAAGAATGATCAAATCATAATAGCCGGCCGGAACTTCGGCAATTTTAAGTCTGCCATCGCCGCTGATAATGCGAGTTTGTGTGGCCTGGTCTGCAATGAATGAGAAGATCGGATTTTCTCCGCCGACCATGTCTATTATGTCAGGGTCAATCTCATAAAAGGTAAACTCGTTGCCTGGTCTGGCATATGTTGCCATGCTGCCAACACCAAGGCCTATTATCCCTGCTTTGAAATCCTTTTTAAGGGCTGCCGGTAACGAAAAAATATCTCCGGCCGGGCCGTTTTTGTGGTAATAGGACAAGGGTGCGTGTCTGCGTTCCGGCTCAAGATCCTGTGATCCATGCCTGGTAGATCCATGGTGCAGCGTCCTGATTCCTGTACTGGGGCGAATTGCCACATACTTCACCCCAAAAAAATTCCGTGTCATATAGATAATTTCTACAGATGAACCAATTTCATAAGCATAGAAGCACAACAGCATGGCAACCACTACCGCAGCCAGATTGAATCTTTTGATTCTGGAAAAGAACACCAGCGGTGCCAGCGCAAGTATAATAGAAATTATGCTGGTAAACAGGTCATGATAGCTTTTCAGCCATTCCAACATGGTTGCCACCATTCCTGAATCTGTTTCGAAATAGTGTCTGGCAGCCACTTTGCGTAAAATGCGGATAAAATCTGTCGTTCTGATCGCAATAATACTGGCTGCGGTCAGCAGGCCCACTGTCAGCGAAACTATTCTTGTCGATGGCACCATGGCAGATTGTTCATTCTGTCGGTCGCGGTTCAGGTATAGAAACACGCTTCCTGCAAATATCATCAGCGGATACTCAGTGTAGGATGTAAAAACATTGGGTGCGATAAGTGTGTTGAACAACCCACCCAGCATGCCTCCTGCTGAAATCCATGTGTAAAACGCCGTCAGATGGTTTACTGAAGGCTTTGTTCTGGCGAGATAGCTGTGGCAGTAAAGGCAGATGGCGAATAAAACGGCAAGATGCAGAGGCATGGTCAGCCAGAGGCGATGTCGGAAATCAAGGCCGAAAACTACAGTGAAAACTAGAATTGCTGCGATAGCGAACTTTTCTATCAGCCAGAAAGGAATATTGTAAGATGAAAAGGCGATTACAAAGGTTATCAAAAAGACCATCAGCGGCAGTATCCAGAGCAACGGCACGGGAGCCAGATCGGTTGTGATGAACAGCGTACTGCCCATCAGAAGACTTGAAGGAATGAATGCGGCAGCGACCCATTTGATTATGGTACTATTCTCGATTTTCTCTGATACTTTTTGTTCATCGGTGTTCTGCCCGGTCACTTCTGCTTTTACTGATTTTCGGCAGATAACTATGAGAGCTGTCAGGATTGCATAGCCAGTGGCCCACAATCTGGTCTGATCTGCCAGATTGACGAAAGGTTCGATCAAAAATGGGTAGGCCAGCAGCGCGACAAAGCTGCCTGTGTTGCTGGCAGCATAAAGAAAAAACGGGTTGGCTGCGCGTCTGTGCCCGGTGTGAGCGAACCACAACTGCAACATTGGTGACAATGTCGCCAGAATGAAGAATGGAATCCCGGCAGATTTGACAAGGTTTATCAGCAGCCAGAATGTTGGATCTTCAGGTATTGCCGTCGAGGCGTTAAAGCGAATCGGAAGCAGCAGCAGCGTTGCCAGCATCAGCGCTATCTGAATGCCTGTCTGCATTTTTACTCCAAACTTTTTCTGCGAAAAATGCGTGTAACTGTAGCCGGCAAGCATAAGCGCCTGAAAAAACAGCATGCAGGCATTCCAGACTGAAGGCGAGCCTCCGGCAAGTGGCAGAAGAAGCTTGCCGATAATTGGTTGTACAAGAAATATCAGAAAGGCTGAGAGAAAAATCGTGGTTGTGTAGAGAATTACCAAATCGCGCCCTCCTGCTGGTTTGTCGGCTCAACGGTTTTAGCACAGAAGGCGCAATAATGCAATTTATCATCCTGAACGCCATGGTGTTCAAAGGAGCAGCACCGGCTGAATTGAGGCAGACGCTTTTTTACTTTCTTCTCATCACTTCAGAATCGGGATAATACTTGAAAAACTGTCTGTCCAGAGCGGAACTTCTGGTAAATCGGCTGGCAGTTCCTGCCAGGTTTTGTTTTTGACTGCTTTGAGAGTTGCGATTGACGCATCAGATCTGGCCATGACCACATAGGTGCATCTTTCACGAAGATAGTTGGCTGGCTCGGCGGCGTTGAAGGTATGATCATGCGTGAACAGTGCCTTAAGACTGTTTTTCTCGGCCATATTTTTCAGAACCGGCAGTAAATCCAGATAGCGGTTGGAAATGTGGAGTGCCAGGACTCCTTCGGGTTGCAGGCGTGTCAGATAGATCTGCAGTGCTTCGTTGGTGATGAGATGCATTGGTATTGCGTCTGAAGAAAAGGCGTCGAGAACTATCATGTCATAATAGTTTACAGGAGCTTCCTGTAACTTTAATCTGCCATCTCCACTGATTATGCGCGTTTGCGAAGCCTGCTCGTAAACGAAAGAGAATATCGGGTTTTCGCCGCTGACCATATCGATAATATCCGGATCGATTTCATAGAAGGTAAACTCGTTGCCGGGTCTGGCATAAGTTACCAGGCTGCCGACACCAAGCCCGATGATACCAACTTTGAATGCTTCATGTTGCGCAACTGGCAGGGCAAAGATGTCTCCTGCCGGGCCTTCGCGGTGAAAATAGGTTAACGGGATCTGCCTTCGTTGAGGCGCAAAATCCTGGGCACCATGGTTGGTAGAGCCGTGGTAAAGTGTTCTGACACTGGTCTTTGGTATGATGGTAACGCTTTTGATTCCGAAAAAATTGCGCGTAATGTATATCATCTCGGCGGCAGCACCTATCTCATAGGCGTAGAAACAAAGGAGCATGCCCATTGCAGCAGCTGCCAGATTGAACCTTCTGATCCGTGAGATAAAAATCATGGGAGTCAGCGCAATAAGCATTACCAGAACTGTGCTAAGAAGATCGTTGTTGTTTTTAATCCACTCGAGCATGTTGAAAGCAAGACCGGTTTCAACCTCAAAATAATGTCTGGATGCAAGTTTTCGCAAAATCAGAGCAAAATTCGTCGATCTGATCGCAATAATGCTGGTTGCTGTGACGAGGCCGGTTGCCAGCGCCACCATCCGCGCTGGTCGTGCCTCTGCCAGGTCTTCTTTTTTCCTGTTATGGTAGATAAATGCTGCTGCTGCAACTATCATCAGAGGGTATTCGGTATAAGCCAGGAAAATATGAGGTGCAACCAGGGTGTTGAATACTCCTCCCAGCATGCCTCCAACTGAAATCCAGGTATAAAAGGCAGTGAGGTTGCGAACCGAAGGCTTCGAACGGGCGAGATAACTGTGGCAATACAGACAGATTGCAAAGAGCACAACCAGATGCAGTGGCATGGTCAGCCACAGGCGATGCTTGAAATCGAGGCCAAAGATTACCGTAAATGCGAACACGGCAGCGACGGCCAGCTTCTCTATCAGCCAGAACGGCAAATTTTTTGGTGAAAACGCCATGACAAAAGTAATCAGAAAGACCATCAGTGGCAGAATCCAGAGCAGCGGCACAGGAGCAAGGTCGGTGGTGATGAACAATGTGCTGCCCATCAGCAGGCTTGAGGGAATGAATGCTGCTGTTACCCATTTGCTGATGGTTGCTTTGTCTATTGTTTCTGGTGTTGTCTGCAGATCTGGGTTTTGCTCAACTATTTCTTCTCTTACCGATTTTCGGCATAAAATTATGAGAACAGTCAGAACCGCATAGCCGGCTGCCCATAAGGTTGTCTGATCTGCCAGATCGACAAAAGGCTCGATCAAAAAGGGGTAGGCAAGCAGAGCGATGAAACTGCCGGTATTGCTGGCTGCGTATAAAAAAAAGGGGTTGGCCGCGCGACTGTGACCGGTGTGGGCGAACCACAACTGCAGCATTGGCGACAATGTTGCCAGAATGAAAAAAGGAATTCCGGCGGATTTGAAAAGATTTATCAGCAGCCAGAAGGTTGGGTCTTCAGGAATTGCCGTCGAAGCGGTGAAGCGAATCGGCAGCAGCAGCAGTGTTGCCAGCATCAGACCAATCTGCAGATTTGTCTGTTTCTTTACCCCGAGTCTGCTTTGCGAAAAATGTGTGTAGCTGTAGCCGGCGAGCATGAGGGCCTGAAAAAACAGCATGCAGGCATTCCATACAGAAGGAGAGCCTCCGGCCAGTGGCAACAGAAGTTTCCCGATAATCGGCTGGACAAGAAATATCAGAAAGGCTGAAAGAAAAATTGTGGCTGTATATAGAATTACCAAAAGGCTGCTCCTTGCTGTTGTGTCGGCTCAACGGTTTTAGCATAGAAGCAGCATTAATGCAAAGCACCACTCTTTGCGATTCTGGCTGGTGCCAGGTTCAAGTTGTTGATTTACGAGAGGCTTAGATTTTACAGCTTCATACTGTAGCTGAACATGAGAAAGTGGTTGTCTGCGCCGGTAAATCTGCCGACACCATTCAGCGGAATCTGGCCGGCTTTTCCATCATCGAGCGCCATGTAGCTGTAACCAACGTCGAAAATATATTTGTCAGTTTTTCGCGAGGCGCCAAGCGAAAATATATGCCCATCGGTGCCTGGCAGTTCAAAGTTTCTGGTTATCTCGGGTATTGGCGAATTGTCGTAAACATATCCGCCGCGCAGAGTCCAGTGCTCGCAATATTTGTATTCTGCCCCGAATCGGTATGAAAATGTGTTTTTCCAGTTTTTGGGCGCGGTAAAGCCGCCGTCGGCTGGTTGCCATGCATGGCGTGGCTCGATCTTGAGCTGACTGAAACGGTTCCACTCTGTCCACATGACATCGAAAGAAAACAGCCAGCGATCAATACCAGAGTTTACACAGCCAACGGTCAGGGTTGCCGGCAGTTTCATCGTTCCCTTCATATAAGTGTCTCCGGCTGTCGGATGATTTTCGACCGTGCCGCGCATTTTAACATCAGCGTTTGAGAGGTAACGCATACCGAACTTCCAGTCTTTGCCCGTGTTGTAATGCCCGGCCAGTACATAGCCAAGACCCCAGCCATCGGCACGATATTCGGTGAAGTTGTTCCAGGCGATTGTTGCAGGCAATATCATGCCCTTTGACAGAAAGCGCAGCTTTAAATCTGCTTTTATAATGCTGAAGCCGCCGGCCAGCGAAAGTTTGTCGGAAATGCGGGTTGCGATAGTCGAATTGAAATACGGGACCTTGAGGTCGGAGGTTGTCGTGATGGCCTTTGTAACAAGCATGCCGGCTGGAGAAGAGCCGGGGTCGTTATAAAGACCGGAGTCGATGAGGCGCTGAACCTCATGGTCATGCCACTTCATGCCCAGACCATAAGGTGTGTAAAATGAGAATGCGGCAGTATATCGGCTATTCAGCGGGTGAATGAGATGCGAGCCTGGCACTATCTGAATCTTGTCCTTAACTTTCATCTTTGCAAGTCCGTTGCCGGGTTCATAGGTCCAGTTAATCTTAGCCAGGGAGTAACCAGAACTGTATCTGGTGTCTTTAAACTCCATCACGGCCGCCGGGTTATACCATGCGCTGGAGACAAGATCGTCGCGCCCGACAGTAGCCGCACCCAGTGCCATGGCATCGGCCGCTGCCGCCTGATAAATCTGAAACCCGCCAGCATGCGCGCCTGCTGAGCAGAAAAACAGAAAAGCGAACATTACCGGCACAATTTTGATGCAATTTTTTTTCATCTCAGACATCCTCCGTCATTTTTTTATACTCTACCATAACCAGGCTCTTTTAACGATTAGAACGATAATACAGCTTTTCGAATCTTTCTGAGAGGTATGCCAGGTATCTTGATTTGACCTGCTTGTTTGCGAGGACCTGCTTAATCGGCGGGAGACTCAGAATCGCACCTAAAACTGCTGCCAGAGCCCGGTGGTGCCATAAAACACGATTGTCAAAGATGAAATTCTGCAGTTTACCCCTCTCGACGGCCATAAGAACCCTCAAATGTGTGCCATTAACCGGTGTAATCACGCGCTTTTCTCTGGATTTGAGATCGATGCAGTTGTGTGCTCGTTCTTTAAAGCAAAGCCCGCAGCCCAGGCAGGTTTCGACATTGATCTGTGCGACTTTTCGCTTCGGGTTGTCGGAATCTTCGGCCGATACCAGACTGATGCTTGAGACTGGGCAGACTCTGACACACTTGCCGCACCCGACACACTTATCTTTGATAATCTCCGGCAGGAAGTTTGTGGTATGAACCGGATGAAGAATCGCAAAACGTTTGGCGGCGAGCAGGGCTTCACAGCAGCAGCCGCAACAGTTGCAGATAAAGTTCACATGTTCCCTGACATTCTCGCCGAATTGAACCAGATTGTGATCGTATGCCTGTTGCAGAAGATCATGACACTCCTTTTTGTCGACTTTTCTCGCGTTTCCATGGCGAATCAGCGATTCAGCGGCGACGTTGAAAGTCATGCAGATATCCATTGGCGCATTGCAGGCTCGCCCCAGATGCATCATTTTATGGCGACAGTAGCACATTCCGACCGCTATTGCTGAAGCGGTTTCAATTACTTCTGTGGCCTTTTCGTAATCGAGAACCATCAGGTTGCTCTTTTGCGATAGAGCCTGCTCATTGATGAAAACCCGGCCCAGTTTCGTCTCGCCCTCGGTGAATAGCTTTCTGATAAAGTCTTCTTCTACGTTCAAATACTGGAAGAAAAGTTCGCTCAGAGCCTTTTGATCCATGTCGGGGCGAACCCGCATCAGTGAGAATTCAAAAAAGCCGGCCATGGGCGGCGGAAGGGCGTAAAGGGTGTTCTTGCCGTGCGCCATATCGACTATCAATCCTCTGTCTGCAAGACTTTCCAGAATCTCGCGGGCTTTCGCTTCAGGCATTTTCCAGATTGAAGCCGCTTTTCGCGCGGTAAAGGGTTTGATCGGCAGAGTCGCTACCAGACTGGCTTCCTGCTCTTTGAACAGAATTTGCAAAATTTTGTAAAGAAGCTCGGATTCAGTAGCTCCCTGTGGATAAAGATTAATTCTTTCGACCAGTGCCGCAAAACCAGCTTTTACTGTGTGATGAGCCATTGGAATTGCCTCTTTCTGCTTTCAAAACCCGATCCGGTCTCTCTATTGTTTCTATAGTCCCGCAAGGGTTCTGGGATTCCCAGAAATCGCCGGTATATATCACTTGCCGGGCGCGCCTTTCACTTAACATTGCTTATGCATAAGGGTGTCGCTGAATATGGTATCACATTCAGCCAGATCGCAAAATATTCATTTATCTTGATTGAAAATAGATAATTGTATATACTTCGTTATGTGGCGAAATGTGACTTATGTTGTAAGGCGGTTATATGAAAGAAACCCTGAATACCTTGAGAGTTCTCGCTGAAGAAAACCGTTTGCGTATATTCATGGCTCTGCATGAGCAGGAACTGTGCGTCTGCCAGATCGTTGCCCTGCTGGGCCTGGCCGCTTCGACGACCTCAAAGCATCTGGCTCTGATGTATCAGGCCGGCATTCTCGATCAGCGCAAAGAAGGCCGCTGGGCGCATTACCGGGTCAGTCGAGAATGGCTTGGTGGCAATGCCAGACTTGCCATCTGGCTGTCTGGCGAACTTGCTGGATCGCCCAGAATGAAATCAGACCGGGGCAGGCTTGAAGAGATATTTGCAATGCCGCCGGAAAAGCTCTGCCAACCACTGGATAAGTGTGCTTCAGACAAGCCTGTTAGCAGAAGTAGAGGTAAGCAGCGATGAAGAAGCGCGTTCTATTCCTGTGTACCGGCAATTCCTGTCGCAGCCAGATGGCCGAAGCCTGGCTGCGCCATCTTCGTGGTGACGAATTCGCAGCCTTTTCTGCCGGAGTAGCCACGCACGGTATGAATGAGTACGCGATATGCGTTATGAATGAGGTTGGGGTCGATATCTCAAAGCATCGATCCAAGCTGCTCAGTGAGTTCGTCGGGCAAGAGTTCGATCTGGTCGTAACCGTCTGCAGCAAGGCAAACGAGAGTTGCCCGATTTTTCCAGGTAAAACCAGAGTTGTACATGTGCCATTTGATGACCCGCCGGCACTTGCCGAGGGTCTCAAAGATGAAGAGCAGATTCTCAACTGCTACCGTCGTGTTCGCGATGAAATTGCGGATTTTGTAAAACATATCGAGAAAGCAGGTATTTAAATGGATTTTAAAGTCATTAAAGACGACGAAATACGTCAGCAGGTAAGTCAGAGATACGCAAAAGTTGCTGCTGGTGGCGGCGGCTGCTGCGGCCCATCTACCGGCTGTTGTGCTGATCCTTTCGGGCACCCGGAGGTGTCTGAAAAGCTTGGTTATTCAGGTGCCGACATCGCGGGAGTGCCAGAAGGCGCCAACATGGGCCTTGGTTGCGGTAATCCACAGGTGCTCGCGCAACTCAAACCAGGCGAGACGGTTCTCGATCTCGGCAGCGGCGGCGGGTTTGACTGCTTTCTGGCTGCCCGCCAGGTCGGCGTTGAGGGCAAAGTGATCGGTGTCGATATGACTCCAGAAATGATCAGCAAAGCTCGAAAAAACGCCATGAACGGCGGATTCGCCAATGTTGAATTCAGACTTGGCGAAATCGAGCATCTGCCAGTGGCCGACAACAGCGTTGATGTAATCATTTCAAACTGTGTAATCAACCTCTCTCCCGACAAGCCTGCGGTATTTGCAGAGGCATACAGGGTGCTGCGCCCGCAGGGCCGCATAGCTGTTTCTGATGTGGTAGCGCTCAAACCGTTGCCGGGAAAGATGCAGAACAGCCAGGAAGCATACTGCGACTGCGTGGCCGGCTCGATTTCGGTCGGCGAACTAGAACAGATTCTGATCAGGCAAGGCTTCGATTCTGTTCGGGTCGATCTCAAGCCCGAGAGCGCAGAATTCATCAAAACCTGGTTCCACGACGCCGAGAAGTATGTTTGCTCTGCTTCGATCAAGGCGATCAAAAGCTGAAAACTATCGACTAAATGCCGTCCCGGAGCCGGCTTTCAGCCGA
>Ga0209096_1001916_pt1 | contig 21311 bp, 18 predicted proteins | sample AD_UKC034_MetaG_FD_184407 | JGI IMG/M metagenome (GOLD analysis project Ga0209096, IMG submission 184407) | Active sludge microbial communities of municipal wastewater-treating anaerobic digesters from USA - AD_UKC034_MetaG (SPAdes) (version 2) | ecosystem: Engineered > Bioreactor > Anaerobic >... | reverse complement strand
CAGGTCAGCCGCATCGAAGAGCATATCGCCGACGCCGAACTGGTAGCACAGGCGATTAAAGCCGAACGCTACCTTGGCATTCCGCTTCTTTTCATCATGCAGATGCAGCCAGCACGCTAGCAGAATATATTTGATTTTTGCGATGTGAGACTGCTAAGTTATCAGATAGAATCACAGCAATTTGCGAGGTAAGCTTATGTCGAAAGCCAGAATATTTGTGAGCCGGAAAATACCGCAAGCTGGCCTGCAGCTGCTCGAGCAGCATTTCACCGTCGAGGTCTGGCCGCATTACGCGCCACCAACTAAGCAGCAGCTCATCGAGAAGATCGCCGGCTGCGTCGGAATGGTTTCGCTGCTCAGCGACAAAATCGATGCCGAGGTGCTGGCAGCAGCGCCAGAACTCAAAATTATCGCGCAATACGCCGTTGGTTACGACAATATTGATGTCGCAGAAGCCAGTCGACGCGGCATCTGCGTAACCAACACACCCGAAGTGCTGACCGAAGCCTCTGCCGATTTCGCTTTTGCTCAGCTCATGGCAGTGGCACGCCGCGTCGTCGAGTCAGACAAATATGTTCGTAATGGCCAGTGGCAGGTGGCCTGGCATCCTTCGATGATGCTCGGTTACGATATTTACGGCGCAACCATCGGCATCGTCGGCGCCGGCCGCATCGGCCAGGCAGTTGCACGCCGCGCCCGCGGCTTTTCGATGAAAATTCTCTACTTCAGTTCTTCACCCAAACCCGAGTTCGAAAAAGAGACCGGTGCACGCCGCGTCGAACTCGACGAACTGCTGCGCGAAGCCGACTTCGTCAGTCTGCATGTGCCACTGAACAATGACACTCGCGGCCTGATCAACGCCGACCGACTCGCTCTGATGAAAAAAACCGCGTTTCTCATCAATAATTCGCGCGGCCCGGTGGTTGACGAAAAAGCCCTTTATGACGCGCTTAAATCAGGCCAGATTGCCGGTGCCGCTCTCGATGTCTTTGCCAGCGAACCGACTCCGGCCGACAACCCGCTGCTGCAATTAGAAAATGTCGTGGTCGCGCCCCATATTTCCAGCGCCAGTCACGCCACCCGCGCCCGCATGGCAGTAATGGTCGCCGAAAATCTCATCGCCTTCTTCACCGGCAAACGCCCCGCCAACCTGATAAATCCATAAGCAAAAATCGGCGGCATCGGCGAAATCACCCGGGCATTTCTGTCCTGATGCGCCCAGGAATCGCCTTCATCCTGTTGGCGACTGCGAAAAATACAGGAGCAGCTCTCAATAGATTGACAGCGCCAGAGCGATGATTTAGGCTTGGGTCGTGAAAAAGCAGTTTTACAACGGTTTGATTCTTATCGTGCTTTTCGGGCTGGTTATTGCATCGGCCTGGCAGGCATTTTCAGAGCCATCCTATATCATCGCAACTGCGCTGTTCACTGTTGCGGCCTGCATTTTGCGAGCATACCAGCGCGGCATCTATCGCGAACTGATCACTCTGCTGCGCTTTTTCGGAAGCCTGGCGCTGGGCTGGTATCTTTCGGTCGAAGTTGGCAGAGCCTTGGGGTTACCCCTGATGCTGGCCTCTGTATCAGGGTTCTATCTGACTTTTATATCGCTGTATCTGATTTCAGGTGCTTTGATCAAATGGTTCAGCAAAAAAGGCGAAGAGCTCTCGATTCCAGAAAAGCTGCTGGGCGGTCTGCTCGGTGGTTTTGAAGGCATAATCCTCGCTTGGGTTCTGATCTTCACACTTTCGCTGCTGCCAGGGTCGAAAGTCGCAGAATATTACCCACAGCTGACACAGTTCACCGGCCCGGTCGAAAACATGCTGGCCCCAATCATGCCGGAAGAAGCCGCGCAAACGGTGCAGATGGTTAAGTCGGTTCAGAGAATCACACAAAATTTCAAGCCCGAAAAAGTCGATAAGGCGGCATTACAGGAAATTCTGCTGCCTCTTGCAGAAATGCCCGAACTCGTCGCTCTGCAACAAGACGAAAGCATACAAAAGCTTATCGAAAGCCGTGATTTTCAGGGCCTGGTCAACCACCCCACCCTGCGCAATTTTCTCGAAAGCGAAGAACTGCGCCAGCGCATGCAAAGCATCGATCTCAAAAAACTCGAACGCGCCCTGGTGCCCGACTTGTACAAACAGAGCACTAATTCCAGGTAAAAAGCAGGATGACGCCCCTGTCGTGCTGAATACGTTCGCGCCCTGCAAAGCCTTAGTGAAGCAGGATTAAGCGCAGGCCGGGTGCACACTTTCCTGTGATTCTGCGCGTAGCGCAGCGAAGTCGCAGAATCCACTTTTCGACAGACATGCAGGTTTGAATTCTAAGCGGCAATCATGTAGTATTGCTGTGCCATCGACAGGGCGATCGCAAATAGCCATTGGAGAGTGGGACATGAGTCAGTTTCATCAAGATCTGTTGAGAATTACCGCCAGAATCAGCCGGGGCGACAGCCTCGAACAGGTTTTCAATAATTTTTACGAGGCCTTTAAAAACCATGTTCCATACGATCGTATCGGCGTTGCGGTAATCTCTGACGACGAGACCATGGTGCGCTCGATCTGGGCGCGGGCTGAATATCAACCGGTCCTGCTCGGTACCGGCTATCAGTCAGAGCTTGCCGGCAGCACGCTGCAAAAAATCATCGAAACCGGCCAGCCCCGCATACTCAACGATCTCGAAGAATATCTGCGCAACAAGCCCGACAGCCATGCTACCAGTCTGATCGTCAAAGAAGGCGTACGCAGCAGTCTGACCTGCCCGCTGATTGCCGATGGCAGGGCTATTGGCTTTATGTTCTTCTCACAAACCACGATTGGCGCATATAAAGATGCCCATATCGAAAATTTTCAGGAAATCGCCGAGCATCTTTCGCTGGCAGTCGCCAGGATGCAGACTGTAGAGCGACTGCGGCAGCTGAACGACATGAAAAACAAGTTTCTTGGCATCGCCGCGCACGACCTGCGCAGCCCGCTGGCAGCGGTTCAGAGCTATTCTGACCTGCTTGCCGACCCCGACACTCTTGCCGATACCGACCGCAAAGATTTTATTCTCGGCCGCATCAACTCAGTTACTACCCGCATGCTCAACCTGATCAACGATCTGCTCGACATCAGCGCCATCGAATCAGGCCAGCTCAAGCTCGACCTGCAACCTGCCGAACTTACGCCATTACTCAAAGAAACGCTGGCGAACCACGAGCTTACCGCTAAAAGCAAAAACATCAATGTTGTCGGTGAAATTCCCGAACAGCTGCCTGTAGTCGAAATCGATGCCAGACGCGTCACGCAGGTCATCGACAACCTGATAACCAACGCGGTCAAATTCTCGCCAAAAGGCACAGTCGTTACCTTAAGCGCCAACCATCTGGCGGAGAGCGTCAAAATCAGTGTAAGTGACCAGGGGCAGGGAATTCCACCGGAAGAGCTCAAAAAACTCTTTCAGGAATTCGGCAAAACCAGCGTTAAACCGACAGATGGGGAAAAATCCACCGGACTCGGCCTCGCCATCGTCAAAAAAATAGTCAAGGGGCATGGCGGCGAAGTCGGTGTCAGCAGCCAGGTCGGCGTCGGCTCGACCTTTCATTTCACCCTTCCCGTCGCCCGGTAAAAATCTTGACCAGGCAGTGGTTTTGCAGTAGCTTTGCGCAACAGGAGAATCAGTCATGTCAGAAAAAACAATAGACGCGCGCAAAATGGCGTGTCCGAAACCAGTCATGCTCGCCCGCCAGGCTCTATCTGAAGCGGCTGCAGGCGACCTTCTCGAAGTGCTCATCGACAACAGCATGGCCTGCGAAAACGTCAGCCGCTTTTTGCAGGGTAACGGCGCTCAGGTAACCACCTCGACCAGAGATGGCATCTATCGTGTAAAGGCAGTTGTGGGCGCCAGCAGCGATTCATGCCCGACCTGCACGCCGATGTATGCCGAAAAAAGCCCGCCAGTTGTCGCCATAACCAATGCCGGAATGGGCCACGGCTCAGAAGAACTCGGTCGCATACTGATTCAAGCCTGCATCAACACTCTACCATCTCTTGAACCGCAGCCTTCAGCGGTTATCTTTTACAACAGCGGCGTGCAACTGGCATGTGAAAACTCGCCGGTACTGAGCGCGCTTACAGAGCTGGAAAAGAAGGGCATCAAAATTCTCGTCTGTGGTACCTGCCTCGACTATTTTTCGCTCAAAGAAAAGCGCAAGGTCGGCGTAGTTTCGAACATGTTCGAAATTCTCAGCACTCTCGCTGCCGCCGGGCATGTGATCAACCCGTGATCTGATGCACACTTCAGCAGCCAGGTATTTCGATAATGCGGCCACTTCGTTTCCAAAACCGCCACAGGTAGCCGAAGCAATCACCGCTTATCTCGATAAAGGCGGCGGACCATACGGCCGGTCGGCTTATCCGCGGGCATTTTCGGCCTCGCGCACGATCGAGCGGCTGCGCGACCGAATGGCAGCAGTTATCGGCACCGGCGCGGCAGAAAATATCGTCTTCACTTCCTGCGCAACCATGGCTTTGAACACCGTAATCAGAGGCCTCACCTGGAAACATAAAAAAGTTCTGCATTCTGCACTCGAACATAACGCCGTTATGCGCCCGCTGTTCATGATGCAGCAGACGCAGGGTATCGAGCTCAAAACCATGTCGGCGCACTGCGACGGCAGCATCGACCTCGAAAAACTCGCAAAGCAGGATTTATCTGGCTTCGACCTCGCGGTGGTAAATCATCAATGTAACGTAAATGGCGTCATTCAGCCGCTGGAAAAGCTGCGTGCACTGCTGGGTGATGTTCCGATTCTTGTCGATGCCAGCCAGTCGCTCGGCAACACTGCTATCGAAGCCGATGCATGGGGACTCGATTTTGTCGCCTTTACCGGGCACAAGAGCCTGCTTGGCCCGACCGGGACCGGCGGCCTTTTTATGCGCAACCCGTCACTGATCCAACCGCTGATCTACGGCGGCACCGGCAGCGCTTCTGACAGCTACGAAATGCCTGTCAGCATGCCCGACCGCTTCGAAGCCGGAACTCCGAATCTGGCCGGGCTGCATGGTTTGCTGGCTGCAGTTGAGAACCAGCCGGAAAGCAACTACCAGCCGGCTGATCTGGCTGCCTTGCTGGCGGGATTACGCAAACTTAAAGGCATATCGGTATTGGCGGCCTCTGAGCCTGAGCGGCAGGGGCCGGTCATCTCGGTCACCTGCTGCCATCTCGAGCCGGGCGCATTCGGAGACAAACTCTACCAGCAGTTTGGCATCGAGACCCGAATCGGCCTGCATTGTGCGCCGCTGGCGCATCGGCAGCTTGGCACATTTCCGGCCGGCACCGTGCGCTTTGCCTTTTCGCCTTACCATAAGCGCGAGAATTTCGAATATCTGCTGGAGGCAGTGAGAAAGGTCACAGCATGAAAACCAACCTGCTGCTTTTTGCAACGACACGTGCGGTAATCAAAGGCGAAGAATTCTGTCGGGCCGCCGGTTTCGAAGTAAACGTCGTTGCTGTGCCCAAGGATATTTCTCCCGAATGCGGCATGGCGCTTACAGTGCCGGCAGGCCAGGGTGAAAACGCAGTCAAGATGCTGGCGACAAAAAACATTGTCGCCCAGGTTTACACTGAACCTTCTGCCAACAGTGGCTTTGACCTGCTCACTACCGTCGAACAGGGCGGCTGCTCGGCCAAGCTGCCGGCCGGACTGCTGATCGAAGCCATTAAAAAGCTGCCCAGAGTTGACAACCCGAATCTGCTGGTCGGGCTCGATACCGTCGATGATGCCGGAGTTTACAAGCTTACCGACGAAATCGCGCTGATCGAAACCACCGATTTTTTTCCGCCGATATGCTCTGACCCTTATGAATTCGGGCAGATTGCAGCCACCAATGCACTCAGCGATGTCTTTGCCATGGGCGGACGGGTGCTGACGGCAATGAATCTGGTGATGTTCCCGGCTGATGGCGTGCCGCTCGAAGCGCTTGGCGAGATACTTGCCGGCGGCCAGAGCAAGGTGCTCGAAGCTGGCGGCGTTATCGCCGGCGGTCACACAATTGCCGACTACCCGCCCAAATACGGCCTGGCGGTAACCGGCGTTGTACACCCCGATCGCATCATCGCCAACCATCAGGCAAAACCAGGCGAGGTGCTGATACTCAGCAAGCCTTTGGGCACCGGCGTTCTCGTCGCCGGGAAGCGCATCGGTGAAGCTGCCGCTGCTGATTATCGGGCCGCCATCGACACCATGCGCCAACTCAATCGCCATGGCGCCGAGATCATGCAAAAACACAATGTCCGAGCCGCCACTGACATCACCGGTTTCGGGCTGCTCGGGCATGCGTTCAACATTGCCAACGCCAGCAAACTTCAGCTGCGAATCGAAGCCGGCAAGGTACCGCTGCTTCCAGGCGTTCGCAAACTTGTCGAACTCGGCTGCATTCCTGGCGGCGCCTTTCGCAATCTCGATTACGTCGGCGCTGCGGTAGAATTTGCGCCAAATCTACCCTACGAGCTTAAAATGCTGCTCAATGATCCACAAACATCGGGCGGCCTGCTGATGTGCGTTAAAGCCGAAAACGCCCAGGCAGTAATCGCAGAGCTTCGCGACGCCGGCTACACCTTTGCAGCAGCAATCGGCGAAACGGCCGCTTCCACTCACCCCGCCCTCGCAATATATTGATACCTGATTTTATCTTGCCATGGGCTGGTGGCTATGCTAATTTAGCAGAAGTTAAAGAAATTTTTCACACTCAAACGCCAACAGAGGAGAATCATCTAGTGAGCAGCAACAAACCGTTGTCGGAAATTCTCGATACCGCGATCGCCAGAGAAGAAGGCGCCTATTTTTTCTATCTAGACCTGATCGAGCGGGCTGAAAACAAAGAAGCCAAAGAAACTCTCAACTTCATCGCTGAAGAAGAAAAGAAGCACCGCCGCTTTCTCGTCGATTACAAAAACGGTAAGAAAGGCAGCACTGAGCTGGCTATGGCGACTCCGATCGATTATAAGATCGCCGAGCATCTCGACGAAGTCGATCCCGATAAACCGCTCACCAGCACTGATATTTACCTGATCGCCGCCCATCGCGAGAAGAGATCGAACCAGTTCTATACCGAACTGGCTGGCATGCATTCTGACCCCGAAGTTAAGAACATGCTGCTTAAAATGGCTTCTGAAGAGCTTAAGCACAAAGAAAAGATGGAATACCTTTATTCCAACACCGCGTTCGCCCAGACTGCTGGCGGCTGACAAATAGAACTTCAGTGAGATCGCTTCGGCATCTTGCAGATGCCTCGCGATGACCGGATTGCTGAGAATGAAAGGAAGACGAACTCGATGATTACTTCAGAATTACGCGAACGCATCGAAAAGCTCGCGAACAGATATCCCCGCCGCGAATCAGCTCTCATGCCAGCTCTCACTTTTGCCCAACAGTCGAACGGCAATAATCTGTCCGAAGAACTGCTGCACGAAGTTGCTGACATTATTGGTGTTACCAGAGCTAAAGCCTATGGCGTAGCGACCTTTTATACGATGTACAACAAGAAACCTGTAGGTAAATATCACATACAGATTGATACCAATATACCGGCAACCCTGATGGGCGCCCGCGATATCCTCAAGCATGTCGAAAACACTCTCGGTATCAAACCGGGCGAAACCAGCAAAGACGGCCTTTTTACGCTTAACGAGGTCGAATGTCTGGGCTCATGCGGAACCTGCCCGGTAATACAGGTTAACGACACCTATTACGAAAACATGACCATAGAAAAGGTCGACAAGCTTATCGCATCGCTCAAAAAGGGCGTCATGCCAGCACGCGAAACCGACTACAACTACGCTAGTGTCTGCAATGTTCTGCTCAAGAACCGCGGCGTCGCCAACTCGACTTCTATCGAAGTCTACAAGAAGAACGGCGGCTACAAAGCTCTTGCCAAGGCACGCGGCATGGCTCCGGCTGACATTATCAACGAAGTTAAGATTTCTGCGATCAGAGGCCGCGGCGGCGCTGGTTTCCCGACTGGTGTTAAATGGGGCTTTCTCGCGAAAAATACCGGCAAGCCGGTATATCTGGTATGCAACGCTGACGAAGGCGAACCCGGAACCTTTAAAGACCGCCAGATCATGGAATACGACCCGCACCTGCTCGTCGAAGGCATGGCGATATCGGCCCTCGCACTCGGCTGCAAGCTGGCTTTCATCTATATCCGTGGCGAATTCTCCTGGATCGCCGACATTCTTGACAAAGCCATCGAAGAAGCAAAAGCAGACAAACTGCTCGGCGACATCGATATAATAGTTCATCGCGGCGCCGGCTCCTACGTCTGCGGCGAAGAAACCGCCCTGATCGAATCGATCGAAGGCAAGCGCGGTCAGCCCCGTATCAAGCCGCCGTTTCCGGCAGTTGAAGGCCTTTATGGCTGTCCGACTATTGTCAACAACGTCGAAACGCTTGCCAGCGTGCCCTATATAATCGAACACGGCGCCGCTGAATTCAAGAAATTCGGCACCGAAAACAACTTCGGCTTCAGAATCTTCGGCATCAGCGGCTGCGTTAACAAGCCAGGCACTTATGAATACCCGATGGGAATCGACTTTGACGACCTGATGAAGGCTGCCGGCGGGGTCAAAGGCAAGCTCAAATCCGCCATCGTCGGCGGACTTTCGGTGCCGATACTGACGGCTGAAGAGCTCAAGGGCCTCAAGATGGATTTCGATTCATGCATCAAGCACGGCACCATGATCGGCTCAGGCGGCATCATGGTCATCAACGATGAATTCTCGATACCTGAGCTCTGTCTGCGTGCCATCGAATTCTACGCGCACGAGTCATGCGGCAAATGTACGCCCTGCAAGCAGGGGTCAAAAACTCTCAAGCAGGCCCTCAAGCGCATTGTCAGCAAAAAAGGCACCCGCCATGATCTCGACACTGCCCTGCGCATTGTTAACACTGTACCCGGCCTGACTCTCTGCCCGGTCGGCGAAGCTTACAGCATTCCGGTAAAAACCATGCTCGACAAGTTCCGCCCCGACTTCGAAGCCCTCATCAACAACTGACCCCCGCATAAAAACCCGCAGGTGCTAGACACCTGCGGGTTTTTATTACTCCAATTTCCTCAATCTGCGCCCATCTGCATGTTTTCTTAAGCCCAAACTTCGCATGGCACAAAAAGGCTTCTTCGCAGTTTGCAGACCAGGCATACCACGGCTTGCTTACCCTGACTTAAATCGGCGTCTGTCGGCGAAATCTGCGGATTACCCTTCCTCTTCTTCTGCTGTTTTCTGCTGCCCTAAAAGTATTCGAGGACGACCTTTTTGAGGTGGCGGGCTTCGATGAGCTCGGCAATGTCTTTTACCAGCTGCACACGCAGCTTATACTCAAGGTCGAAATGCGATTCGTTCGAAGCAGTGCCGACAATAAACTCGATCAGATCGGCGTTGAGAATCAGCCTCGCCATGCGCTCGGCCACACCATCCTGATTGCGCCAGGTGACTTCGTCGGTGCGCAGCAGTTTTTCGACGCGTGACAACGTCATGACCCCTTCGCTGACGAGATCGACGCCGGCCAGCTGGCTGATTGGCGGCAGACCATCGTTCAGGCTCAGCATCGTGCCCGAAAACTGTAATTCGAGCTCGCGTGCAATCAGTTCAGAAGTTGTGCCGCCGGCGATAACCCTGCTGCCGGTGGCATCGCCAAAACGCCGGGCGAAGGCAAAATCGCGTTCCTGTCTGGCCGGAGCACCTGTTGCAATCATCAGACGCCGTGGCTCACGAAAATGTATGGTGATATGGCTGGCGTCATCTTTGAGCCCACTCTTGTCGTTCAATTCAGCTTTGTTTACGATCTTTTCTGAGAGGTCACGCGCTGCAATGCCCGGGAACTCGCGCAATGCCTTCTGCGTATAGGCAACAGCGCCGTTGCGACCCCATTCGCTCGTTCGACCGAGGCCTGACTGGCTTATTCCATCAGAAAAAGCAAACAGCCGGTCACCGGACAAAGGCTCAAAACTGGCTGTAGCAACCGAACGGCCGCAATAACCTGTGGTCGCAAGTTCAGTGCTCTGCCATTCGAGTTCCACCAGCTCGCCCTGGCGCAGAAGAAAAGGCAGAGGATTATCATAGACAATCAGACTGACCCTGCAGTCGTCGAGCATGTCGATGATGGTAAAAGTTGCGTAGCCCATCTTGCGCACACTGCATTCTGGCAGAATATTGAAAATTCGCTCGAACGCCTCGGCTATCGACTTGCGCTCAGAAACAAAGTTCAGGGCCATCGACGCAGTCAGACTGGCCAGCACGTTGGCTTTAATACCGCTGCCCATGCCGTCTGAAAGCACCACCAGACGCCGGTTTTCTTCTCTGATGAAGCGTTTGAGAATAACGTCGCCGTATGAATGTTCACCGGCTTTGGCCTTTTGATGATGGCCTATTTCAACAAAACATGAGGTCATGCTACTTCTCGTCTTCTGAAAACAATTTGATCACAGAACTCAAAGCATTTTCGGTGCGCGAAGCATTCTCGCCGAGCAGATTGGCGATCTTCTGCACTGTTTCAAGATTCTCTCGAATAACCTTTTCGGCGCGCAGCCGGACTTCTTCTTTTTTAACGTCGGGTGCAGCTAGATCGAGCAGAATGGCGCCAGCGGTCTTGCCGCGTTCGATTGCATACAGAGCCAGTTTGACTTTATGTCCTTCCCATTCGACGTCGCGGGTGTAAGTTTCTTCACCGCTCCTGATGAATGTCGCAAACATCTGGTGCTGCGGAAAAAGCGCTCTGAGGTCGGCACCGCGCAGGCCATGCATGTCGAACAGATCGACGATCTCTGCGCCCATCATCAGCGCAAATGCACGATTGGCCTCGCGAATCTTGAGTTTTTCATCGACGATGACAAAACCAGATGGCACCTTCTGCAACAGCGACACCGAGAGTTCAGCCGTCTCTCTGGCCAGCACCAGTTCTTCGTTACGCCTGACCCGTTCGGTGATGTCAAAAATCGCACAGACAAAGCCGGTAATCTCGCCAGCGCGATCGGTCAAAACCGCCTTGTGCAGTTCAACCACCTGCTCATCGCGGCCCGGCATGGCAAAACGGGTTTCAACAATCTGGCGCCCGCCGCTTCTGATCAGGCTCTGATTGATCTTTTCGTTGATTTTTTCAAAGTCAGCATCTCCGATACTCTGATCGATGCTCTTACCTTTGATGGCAGACAGTTTTTTGCCGACAAATTCTTCAAACGCCCGATTACAGCCAGCCAGCAGACCATTTTTATCTTCACGAAAAATCGGCACGGCGATCGAGTCGAGCAGTTCCTGCTGAAAAAACAGGGTTTCGCGCAGTTCGCGGTCACGCTTTTTGAGCTTTTCGATGACCTTTTTCGACAGCTCGACGCACATCGTTGGCCTGGCGATGCCATCGAGCATGGCTGCTGCAAATTCGCGGCAGGTTTTGTAGCCACAACCGCCGCAGTCAATCTCACCGGCCTTGTCGAAAATTTCAATATAGGTCAGGGCCTGCTGCAGCTGCTGATCGGTATATTTCTGGTCACTCATGACTTCTGCCCTGCAAAAATCTTGTCGGCAAGGGTGGTCAACTCGGTAAAATCAACGGGTTTCTGCATGACCGCCCGCACATTGGGAATATCGATATCGAACAGCTCCTGCCCTGCCCGCGCTATCGAAGAAGTGATGATCACCGGAATCCTGATTTTCTCATCGAGCAGCTGCTGAGCGAATTCAAAGCCTTCGTCGGCGCGTTCCATCATGACGTCGAGAATTATCAGATCAGGCCCGAAACTGTCGATTTCGTTGCGGCCTTCGGTTGTATTGATGGCCGTATGAACATCGCAGCCCTTGCTTCTGAACAGGGCCCCGTAAGCCGTCAGAAAATCTATGTCGTCATCTATGATCAGAACTTTTTTGCTCATTTGCTACTCCGTAACCCTGCTGGCAGATCAAACCGGCAGCTTGATGATGAATCGTGTGAATGTCGGCCCCTTCGCAGGGTCAGCGTTGGTCTCAACCCGAATCGAACCGCTGTGCATCTTGATGATACCATAACAGATGGCAAGTCCGAGACCTGTTCCCTTACCCATTTCCTTGGTCGAAAAGAATGGCTCGAACAAACGTTTTTGACTATCCTCACCGATACCGGTTCCATTGTCAGCAACGACAAAGACGACAGATGTCTCATCAATCGCCGCGCTGAATTCGATTTCGCCCTGAGATTTAACCGCATCAATAGAATTGTTGAGCAGATTGACAAATACCTGGGTCATCTGGCCCTCATCGATCGATATCTCATCATCCGGATGCGGGCAGGAAACCTTAAAGTTAACACTGCGCGGCATGATCAGGCTCTTTTTAACCGTTTCGACAAAATGGCCAAGCCGCACCTCCATCTTGTTAACCTGATTTTTGCGGGCAAAGTTGAGCAGGCCCGACAGGATCGTCTTACAGCGGCTGGCCTGAGTGGCAATGGTTTCGAGATCTTTGTGCATACGCGAAGTCGGGTCACACTCTTCAAGCAGAAGGTGGCTGTACATCAACACGACGCCGAGCGGGTTGTTGACTTCGTGTGCTATACCTGCCGACAGCTGGCCCATCGTCGCCAGCTTTTCTGACTGCTGCAACGCATCCTTGGCGCTGGCCAGTTCAATATCACGGCTTTTGATGGTTTCGAGGTAACCGCTCAGACGCTCGATCGTCATCGAATATACCGTTACCGAAAGAATCAGAATGATCAGCAAAGCGACAACAACCGAACCCAGAATCAGCTGCCGCATCAGCGGCCCAATTTCGTCACTCTGGTTAACAAAAGCCGCAATATACAGCTCAAACTGCGGAAAATAATCAAAAGCGACGATTTTACTTTCGCCATCGACAGGCGACTCGAAGCGCAGCAACCCCTTTTCCTGCTTAATCATGGCATCGACGATTTCCTGCCCAGCCCACTCCTTTTCGGCCCGCGGATGGTTGATCACGTTCTTGCCGTCTTTGTCAAACACGAACGGGTAGCCGGAAGTGCCGATCTCGATCTTCATAAATTTAAGTGCCAGTTCGGGCAGATCTTTTTCTCTGGCGCCTACGAAGAGCATGCCGACGATTTCGTCGTTGTGAAATATCGGCTCGTAGCCGGTTACATACCAGTCATTGACTACGTAGGCGCGGCCAAAATACTTATCGTGCGCCTCGATACTTTCGGCAATGGGAGAATCGAATGGTATCACCGTACCAATGGCACGCGTATCGCCGCTTTCCATGATGTTAGTAGCGATTCTGACGAAACCGACATCTGATTTCTGAAAAATCGTCGCCCGGCTGCCCAGAATGCGCTCGATACTGTCGACAAATTCATTGTCTTCGTGCAGCGGGATGTCACCGAGATACCAGCGATTCAGCGATACCGTTCGATTCTGGCTGGCATCAGGAAACCGCGCGGTCAGTTCGACCTTTTCATCGCTTATGCGTAACCCTCTCTGGTAGAAAAGAGTGTCCATCACCCGCAGATCTTTGATCGCCTTGGCCATCTTGAGCTCGTGTTCGCGTTCGAACATCTGCATCAGCGACTTTACTTCGATGCGCAGATAGTTTTCGACCTGCTCCAACAGCTTCTCGCGCGAAACGTACACAGAAAAGCCGGTGATCGAGACCACCGACAATATTATGATCAGAAGAATCGGTATGAATATCCTGACCTTGATCGAGAAGTGGCTCATGCGCAATCTGAGAAAGCGCCTGAGCACCTCGACTCTACGCCGGGTATTCGCTGATGATCTTGCCTGCATCCTCTGGTTTGACCCCGCCGTAGACTTTTTCGCCGATCATGACCACCGGGGCCAGGCCGCAGGCACCTATACAGCGCAGCGTGTTGAGCGAAAACCTGCCATCAGTGGTAGTCTGCCCGTTTTTGATTTTGAGCTTGCTCTCAAATTCGTGCAGCACCTTTTCGGCACCTTTAACGTAACAGGCGGTTCCCATGCATATCGAAATCGGGTATTTACCTTTCGGTTCCATAGTGAAATAAGAATAAAAGGTCACCACACCGAAAACTTTGGATACCGGAATGTGCAGCTGGTCGGCAACAGCCTGCTGCACTTCAGAGGGAAGAAAGCCAAAGTGGCCTTGAGCCTTGTGAAGAATCGCAATCAGTTCATCGGGATCATTCTTGAATTCACTGCAGATCTCGACAATCTTTTCGTTGATCATTTGCTGGTTAACACTGCATGTCATGTCTTTGTCTCCGATGTTCCTAGTCGATAGCTATAGCGCTGAATTTGCACTTCTGATGGCAGGCGCCGCATTTGATGCACTTTTCCTGGTCGATGAAATGTTTCTGCTTGATCTCGCCGGTAATCGCGTCTGCCGGGCAGGCGCGCTTGCAGGCACCACAACCGATGCAGTTCTCTTCGACAACCCGATACTGGATCAGTGCGCGGCACTTTTTGGCGCGGCACTTTTTATCGACCACATGCTGCACGTAGTCATCGTAGAAATTGTTGATGGTCGAAAGAACCGGGTTTGGCGCTGTTTGCCCAAGAGCGCACAATGAAGCACCCTTGATCACAGCCGACAATTCTTTGAGACGATCGAGATCCTGCATGGTACCATGACCGTGCGTGATTTTGTTGAGAATGCTGTAAAGTGCCTTGTTGCCTTCGCGGCACGGCACGCACTTTCCGCAGGATTCTTCGACGGTAAAATCGAGATAGAACTGCGCCACTGCTACCATACAGTCATCTTCGTCCATGACAATCATGCCACCAGAGCCCATCATCGAACCGGCCGCAACCAGGCTTTCATAATCGATCGGCGTATCGAGATGTTTTACGGTAAGACAGCCACCCGAGGGGCCGCCGGTTTGCACTGCCTGAAACTGCTTGTCGCCCAGAATGCCGCCGCCGATGTCATAAACAAGCTCTCTCAGAGTCGTGCCCATCGGCACTTCGACGAGACCAACTTTCTTGACCTTCCCGGCCAGCGCGAAAACCTTGGTGCCCTTTGACTTCTCGGTTCCAATCGAAGAGAACCAGTCGGCGCCACGATTGATGATCGCCGCCACGTTGGCAAAGGTTTCGACGTTATTAACATTTGTCGGCTTGCCCCGATAGCCCTTGGTGGCCGGAAACGGCGGTTTGGAAACAGGCTCTCCGCGGTTTCCTTCCATCGACTTGATCAGTGCAGTTTCTTCGCCACAAACAAAAGCACCGGCGCCGTATTTCAGTTTGATTTTGAAGTTGAAGCCGGTGTTCATAACGTTCTCGCCGAGCAGACCGGCTTCTTCAGCCTGGGCGATTGCTATGTGCAGGCGTTTGATGGCCAGTGGATATTCAGCGCGAATATAGATATAACCTTCGTCAGCACCAATTGCATAGCCGCAGATGGCCATCGCTTCGAGAACAGAATGCGGGTCACCTTCGAGTACTGCACGATCCATAAATGCGCCCGGGTCACCTTCATCAGCATTACAGACAACGTATTTTTTGTCTGACTCCGGCTTTGCGGCAAATTCCCATTTCGTGCCGGTCGAAAAACCAGCACCGCCGCGCCCACGCAAACCCGACTTTTTGATCGTCTCGATAACCGCTTCGCGGGGCCCGGAAAGGCAACTGGCCAGCGCCAGATAGCCTTCGTTCGCAATATAATCCTGAATATCTTCAGGGTCGATAACTCCACAGTTTCTCAGAGCAATTTTAAGTTGTTGTGCTTTCACGATCTGCTGACCTCTACTGTGCCTGCTACCGGCTTGCCGCCCTTGATATAGTCATTGACTATCTCAGTCGCCTTCTTGACATCGACATGGCCAAACATCACCGGGTCTTTACCCGGCAGAGTCACTTCGACAGTCGGCTCAGAATGGCAAAATCCGGTACACCCGGTGGATTTAATTATGAATTCCAGGGGCTGCCGGGGCATTTCTTCAGTAAAGAAGTCAAGCACCGGTTTGGCGCCCGAAGCGATACTGCAGGTCGCCATGGCGACCTTGATGATCACCTTTCTGGATGCAGCCTCTTCTGCGTCTTTACGCAGCGCCGACTGCAGAGCTTTGAGTTGTTCGGTGTTTTTAACTTTATCCATTGCTTCGCTTCCATTTCCTTGTCTGGTCGATCAACCGGCCAGTTTATTACACTGTTTGACGAGTTCCTTTAAATCAACAGGCTTCTGCATGACCAGATTAGCGCCAAGACTGGTCAGATCGAAATTCATCTGGCTGGCATCGGCAATTGACGAACACAAAATAACCGGCGTGTTGTTGCCTTTGCCGCGCAGATCATTCATGAAGTCAAAGCCGCTGTCTGGCATTTCCATCATGACATCGAGAATCACCACATCAGGCTTTTCACTGAGCAGCTTTTCCATGCCCTCTTTGCCGGTCATCGCCGTGATAACCTCAAGGCCGGCTGCTTCCAGCGCTGTTTTGTAGATGGTAATAAAATCTATCGCATCGTCTATGATCAGAATTCTTTTCGACATTTACTTCTCCTTGCCTGTCTGCTCGCTCTCACACCCTGTCGCCGGAACACCCGGCAAGTTGGGAAAAAGCGGAGAGCCACATTTCTGCGACTCTCCGCCGGTTAATTATCAGGCCTTTTCCAGTTTACAGGCGCAAACCTTGTATTCGGGAATCTTGGCTATCGGGTCGAGCGCATTATTGGTCAGCACATTTGCCGGCGCTTCAGCGAAATGGAACGGTACGTAGGCGGTTCCCTTCGGGATGCGACGGGTCACGAACGCGTTGGTGACGATGCTGCCACGGCGGGTGGTAACTTTCACCTTCGCGCTGTTGCCAATGCCAAGCGCTTCGGCATCTTCTACCGATACCATTACCGACGGGCCGGCCAGATTACAGAGACCTTGCGACTTGCGGGTCATGGTGGCGGTATGGAAATGCTGCAGAATGCGGCCGGTAGTCAGATAGATCGGATATTCGGCATCTGGCGTTTCAGCGGGTTCCTTGAACGGAATCGCGAACATGGTGCCTTTACCCTTGGTGAAACGGCCGATATGCAGAACCGGTGTGCCGGGATGCTCAGCAGTCGGGCACGGCCAGTGTAGGCCATAGTTTTTACGCAGGCGTTCATAGGTCATGCCGGCATAGCTCGGCGTACACTTCGTCATTTCATCGAAGATTTCCTGAGCACTGTTATAAGCCCATTTTTGGCCCATCTTGTTGGCGAGCAGCTGATGAATCATCCAGTCATCTTTCGCTTCACCCGGAGGCTCAACCGCTTTTTCGAGCAGCTGCACCTTGCGTTCGGTGTTGGTGAAGGTGCCCTGCTTCTCGGGCCAGGTGCTCGCAGGTAGCACAACATGTGCAAGCCTGGCAGTTTCGGTCAGAAAGATGTCTTCGACAACCAGGAATTCGAGCTTTTTGAAGGCCGCCTCTGCGTGATGCAGATCAGGATCGCTGAGCATGGGGTTTTCGCCCATAACGTAGAAAGCCTTCATTTCGCCCTCATGCGCCTTGTCAATGGCGACCGTCATCGGCAGACCATTGTTGGCATTGAGCGAGCAGCCCCAGAATTTTTCGTATTTTTCTTTGACTTCGGCGTTGGTAACCTGCTGATAAGCGGTATAAACCACGGGCAGACCACCCATGTCACAGGCGCCCTGCACGTTCGACTGACCGCGCAACGGGTTAACGCCGCCGCCGACTTTGCCCATGTTTCCGCACAGCATCTGCAGATTGGCGGTCGATTTAACGTTATCTACGCCGGTAGTATGCTGGGTGATGCCCATAGCATAGTAGAGAGCTGCGGTTGGAGCCTTGCCATAAAGCTCAGCGATTTCTTCGAGTGTCTTTGCCGGAATGCCGGAAATCTTCTCGACATACTCGGGCGTGTATTTTTCGACTTCGGCCTTCAGCGCTTCGTAACCTTCGACGCGCTCAGCGATGAATTCCTTGTCTTCCCAGCCGTTTTTGATGATCAGATGCATCATGCCATTGAGAACGGCCACGTCAGTGCCCGGTCTCTGGCAGGCATATATAGTAGCGTAATCCGCCATCTTGATCCGCTTCGGATCGATGACGATCAGCTTCATTCCGTTTTTGGCAGCCCTTTTCAGGCGGGCGGCAATTACCGGATGAGCTTCAGAAGTATCAGAACCAATTATGAGAGCAACGTCACTTTTTGTAAGACCAGCGATATCGTTTGTCATAGCTCCAGAACCGAATGATGCAGCCAGACCGGCCACAGTGGAGCTGTGTCATAATCGGGCACAGTGGTCTACGTTATTCGTTCCGACCACCGTGCGCATGAATTTCTGGAAAGTGTAGTTCTCTTCGTTCGTCACTTTCGCGGAAGCAAGGCCCATGATCTTGTCAGCGCCATGCTTTGCTTTAATATCATTAAGTTTTGTCGCAACCAGGTCGAGGGCTTCATCCCATGATGCCTTGCGGAAAGAGCCGTCGTCATTGCGAATAAGCGGGGAAGTAAGGCGGTCGGAGTGATCGACGAAATCGTAGCCGAAGCGCCCCTTAACGCACAACATTCCCTGATTAACCGGCGATTTCTCGTCGCCGTTTACCCGGACAATCTTGTTGAGCTTGCGATCGACATGGATCTCCATGGTGCAGCCAACGCCGCAATACGGGCATACTGATTTGACTTTTTCGGTTTCCCAGTATCGGGCCTGGCCCCGAACCTTCTTTTCGGTCAATGCGCCGACCGGGCAGATCTGAACGCATTCACCGCACTGTACACAGGTGGAGTCGCCCATTTTTTTGCCATCGTCGAACACTATTTCGGTGTTCGCGCCGCGATAGCCAAAGTCGAGAACGTCGTTGGTTACGGTCTTCTGGCAGGCGGCCACACATCTTCCGCAGGAGATGCATTTGTTATGGTCTACTTTTACGAATTCCGAGCTCTCATCGCAGTGCGGCTCGAGATCTGAGAACACCAGCGTCGGGCGCTCGATTCCCAGAAAATATGCAGCATCCTGCAGTTCGCATTTGCCGTTCTGTGCGCAAGACAGACAGTCATGCTGACCGCTCGAAAGCAGCAGATCGACGACCAGCTTCTGTGCCTGAACTGCTTTTTCTGAGTTCGTTGTAACGTTCATTCCTTCGCGAACGGCTACCGAACAGGATGTCTGCAGCCCTCGCATTCCTTCGACTTCTACCACGCAGACACGGCATTTGCCGGCAACGCCAACCTTCTCGTGGTAACAAAGCGATGGAATATAAACCCCATGCTTTTTTGCCACCTGAAGGATGGTTTGACCGGCTTCGGCCTCATACTGTTTACCGTTTATGGTAACGAGCATTGAACCCTCCTGTGAAAATATTCCCAAAATCATTCCTTTGACACCAAATACCATAGATTATTGAATTGCCCTTGTCAAACAAAATCTGCCGCTCTAGAGGTTCATCAAGTTGTACCTACGCGCTTCGCAGTCTATACAGAAAAAAAGCTGAGCTACAGAAAAACAAACACTAAATTAGAGAACATAATGAAGAATTTGCTCAAAAATTGCCCTGCAAAGTAGGTTTAAAATACTTGACAACATCAAAAATATGCATAATCCCGTCTTTGACAGTTGCGGAGATAAAAAACACCCTCAATAGCTCATAAATAAAGCCTTTACGAACTGTTGAGGGGACGTTAAAAAGTGAACAATGTTTTAGTTTTTTGTCTTCTTTATAATTTTTTTTATCTGCTGGTTTGTAAGTATCTGATAGTCTGTTTTGAAGCCGAATTCATTGTGAAGCGCGTCTATCACAGGGCTTTTTGAATACGCAGGAATATAGCCCTCGCCTTTAACCTTTATGAATCTCATATTTCTTAGTGCTGTTATGATTTCTGGGCATGTAAACCTTTTGTTTAAGCGCTGTTCCAGCAATCTATATATAACCAGCGCCAGATAGCATGTGAGGAAATGGGCTTTAATCCTATCGTCTCGACTTAAGAAAACAGGCCTTGCCTTGAGTTCTGTTTTCATTATTCGGAAGCATTCTTCTATTTTCCAGCGCCCTTTGTTTATCTTGATTATCTCGCTTACATCTCCTTCAAGATTGCTGCATACAGCATAAAAGCCGTCATATATCATTTCATCGTCGATCAGATCAGTGTTTATGCTATAAGCGCTTTTTTCTGCCACTTCGCCGACTTTAGTGCAGTGTGTTTGTTTTATAAAGCGCTTATAATCATTAGGTCGAGACTTTTTTATCTTGGAAGTATTCGTTTCTAACGCTTTTTGAGCGCGATTTATCTGTTGTTCTCTTATAGTGCGCTGATAATCCCTGTATTTAAGGGAATAAGTGACTATAAGCCTTTGTTCCAGACCGTTTTCATTGATCCAGCGTTCTTTATGAAAGATAGATTCTTTGTAAGTATCTTCGGCAATCTCGTTGATATCATACGTTTTGATATTGTCAGAGAGAAGCCAGCCATCACTTGAAAGTGCCCACTTTGTTAAATGCTTGTTGAGCTTTTTTATCGGTTGAGTCGTGATATAGGCTCTCTCGCCATAATTGTTCAGCTTTCTATTGCTTTCGGACGAGAGACCCGCATCTGTGCAGACTATGAATTTCGATATGCTGAAATCCTTTAAAATAGCTTCCTCAAGCGGCCGCATTGTAGTCTGCTCGTTTGTGTTGCCCGGATTGATGTCGAATGCAAGAGGAATACTGTCGCCGTCCATGAAAAGACCCATCTGAACGATTGGGTTGGGTTTGTGCTCCTTGGATACTCCATATTGCTTTAAGCCAGACTCGCGCTCGATTTCAAAAAAATAGTTAGTGCAATCATAATAAAGAATGTTTGTGTTTCGCTTCTTGAGCCTTGAACTGTTCTTGTAAACAGTAGCCTGGATGAAATCGTCTTCTTTTGCCAAAATCTCAAGCCCTCTGTATATGTGCTGCAAATCAAAGTCCGGTTCTTCTATAAATTTCTTGGCCAAATCATTGGTAGCAAGCTTGGAGCATGGGTAGATTATTCGGCCGTAAATCAGCCGTGATAAAACTGAGTCCAGGTTGAAGGTGAATTTATGGCGTTCTGAGATTCTGTCGCATATCTCGGGAAGCCTCAAAGAGTTGTATATCTGTTGCAAAAACAGGTAACCGCCATTAAAAACGCGTTGTCCATTAGGTATTTCAGCAACCGGTGAATATTCCACCAGAACTTTTCTTTTGGATTCATTTTCCTGGCGCGTAAGCTCTTCCACATATCTTTTCCCCCATTCAACTGGATCCTCGCCCTGTAATTTCTCTGAAAGCTCTGCGAGCGTTCCAAGCTTCTCTACTACTTTGGAAGTGCGCCTTTTATTCTCATAAACAGATTTCACCACATAAAGCGAAACGGCGTTCTTAGATTTTACGATCTGAAGTCTCA
>Ga0209096_1001911_pt1 | contig 21352 bp, 16 predicted proteins | sample AD_UKC034_MetaG_FD_184407 | JGI IMG/M metagenome (GOLD analysis project Ga0209096, IMG submission 184407) | Active sludge microbial communities of municipal wastewater-treating anaerobic digesters from USA - AD_UKC034_MetaG (SPAdes) (version 2) | ecosystem: Engineered > Bioreactor > Anaerobic >... | reverse complement strand
TTAACCCGTTAACCTATTTCAGCAGCAGCATTTTTTTAGTCAGGGTAGTGTCATTCATCTGTAATTTATACAGATAAATACCGGAAGCAACATTATTTCCCTGATTATCTTTTCCTTCCCAAATCAATTTATGTTCCCCGGATAAAATATTATCTTGAAGCAGGGTTTTAATCAGCTGTCCTTTCAGGTTATAGATATTAAGAACAGCAAACCCTTTTTGTTTCGCTGTAAAAGATATAGTGGTAACAGGATTAAAAGGATTGGGATAGTTCCGCAGGTTACAAACAGGAATTGGCAGGGTCTCATCTTCATTGGCAACATAATTATCGGGCCAGGTAGTAGTAAATTTAAGCGCCAAACCGGGGGTCAAAGTAGTTGCCGTTACAGGATAAGTATTAGCGTGGGTGTAAGTTAATCCGCGTAATTGATTATGGTCTTCAATTCCTACTGTGCAATAGTTGGTAGTTATTCCGGGATTATCAACGGTATGATATTGAATTACAATATCGCCATCCTGTTCTTGTTTGGGATAGAGAATAATCTGGAATTTTTCCATAGAGGCAGCGGGACCCAAATCTATGGTATATTGGTTGTAAGCTTTGTTCCATTCAATGATATAACGATTATTGGCAGAATCATACCAATAAATAATACGCATATCAGCAAAGATAGGATTGCCCGATTCATCTACACCAGTTTTCATACCTTTAAGGTCATCCCAATAGCCAGCAACCATAGCATAAGGACCTAAGGCAGCAGGAATATAACAGTTATAGAAATCGGATTGATCTGTAGGAATGAAAGAAATCCAACCATTGGTGGACATTGTAACGCTAATATAATCAACACCGTAAAAACGGAAAGTGAACGGTAAAGGAATGGTCATCACAGAATCATCCTGGCTTAGGAAAACATTACCCAAAAGGTTACCCCCTTCAGGATCAAGTTCCATCCATTCATAAACGGGAGTTGAAGAATAGCCGAGATCAGTAGAATCGTAAGCAAAATAACCATATTCATCGGGTCCGGTTGGATCATCCGTTCCCGGTATGCCAGCTGTAATTGCATAAAAACTACAGTAACTATAGCCGCCTGCATTAGTAGCATCAAAACGCAGAGGGATATTATTTCCGGGAAAGACATCGTTCATTAAAGTAATTGTTGCTGTAAATTGTTTAATCTCATTGGGAGCTAAAGAACCTATTGCGACAGGATCACTTTGAGCAACTGCCGCAGGTGTAAGTGCCTGAATTTCCAAAATAATATCTTCCATAGCAAAATTGCCCAGATTAGTAACCGTAAAAGTGATGTTATTTGCCTGTCCTATCTCTAAAACACCATCATAATTAATCACCTGAATTTTAGCTCCACCGGCAACTAATTGAAAAATGCAAGTAAGGGAAGGATTATTTAAAGTGACAGTAAAATCAATTATTGCCCCGGGTTTTATAGCTCCGGTAGTAAGGAAACTGAAATTTACGGGTATAGTTATTTCCGGATTAAAAGAAGTGATAGCAGCATTGGGATTATCAATCACAACTGCTGAATGATTGCAAGAAAGATGAACAGTTATATTATTATAAATCTGGCTGGAGAAATTTTTTAACTGCAGGGTAAGGGAATAGGACTCATTCGGAGCCAGAATAGTATTAGCTAAACTATTAGAAACAATACCGATAGTGGCATCTGCCTGCAAAGTTAGTTGTCTTACCAAAGGAATATAATTCTTTTTGCTGACGGTTATGGTTAAATTGCCTTCTACATTAGGGTCTACAGGCAAAATAGCATAACCATTTTCAATGGGAGCATAACTGAAGTTGATGCCGTCTTTGGTTCCGGAAACTATTCCACTATTTAGGTTAGGGGCATTTATTCTGATAAAACTATCGCTTTGCTGAAAAGTAAGTCCCCCGGCAATAACGCTTTCCGGAATCTGGTTGGGTATTAAAACCCACATATTCAAGCTGGGATCACTTAAGATATTATACACATGAAAGTAAAAAGCAACATACTGATTGGAGCCCAGATCATTAGGGAAATTCTTGTAGAGTTCTATTTTACCCATCAAAACACTGGAACCGAAACTACGCACACCCCAATCCAAAATACTGCGAAAAGCACCACTAGCAATAGAATTATTCAATCGGGTTTTAGTATGTAAATCGGAAGGACCCACAAAAGCAATACAACCACCAGGATTGGACATTGTTCCCATACGCATCCATTTTTCGCCAAAACTCGGGTTTACAGTATTGGCAAAATCGCCTGTATTACAGACAATAGAATATACAATCGGCATTTTGGCACTGTTAAAAGTATTATTCAAATCCGGAATGTGAAAAGCAGGATAGTGCCAACCGTTAGCATCACCCCAGCCGCGATAACTTATAAATTGGACACCTTGATTGATGGATTGTTGAATAGCACTTGTTCCAGGATAAGTTGGAGGACAAAAAACAGAATCCACTTGAGTATAACCAAAATTCAGCATTTTATTTCTCAACCATTTAGACATATAAATTGGAGTAGTAGGCCTTAAATCACCTTCAGCATAATTTCCAGCAACAGTTAGGGCTCTTTTCATCCAAGCTGTATCTGTCATAAAAGGGGTTTTTTCATAGGCAATAGTTTTATTGGTCATTGTAATAAATTCACTGGCATCGGCAAAGGAAAATCTACCCACCAGCATTTCGGGAAAGTAATCATCTCCTTCCAGCATAGTATAATAATTATCGTCTGCATCATTTTCCGCATATTCCGGAGAGGTAATATAATTAGTCGGTATAGAATAAGTTCCGGTAACATCACCCCAAAGGAAAAGATGGTCCCATTTATAGGTCTGATAATGAATAGCAATATAATTTTTGATGTCCTGAGCGGTGGAACCGATATCTGATTTATTCACAGTATAAACCTCAAAGCCGAGGGATTTTTTCCAGGCGATGAAATCATTTTGATAGTTTGTTAATTGGCTGTGAGTTATAATCAGCATTTTAGGACGACTGAAAGGTATATCCCTCAGGTAGGATTCTGTAAAATTATCTGCCAGAGCTTTATAGGCATCAATAAATGCAGGGGAAAGAGAGGCAGGAATTTGAACAGGATTATAGCCCATCAAGGTAAAATTGAGTTCATTCAGAGTGCGGATAATATTGTTTTCCGTAATTTGAGTTTCTATCCGAATTGTGTAACCGCGCATTTCTCTAAAAGTGAAACCATGCACCAGAGAAACCGCGTTTTCTATATTTTTCCATTCATTATATAAATAATTGCCTTGCGTGTCAAAAACATTCCAAAGCATAGCCGATATTTGCAATTCCGCTTCCGCAAAAGGAAAGGCAAGGGTTTTGGTGATAATAGCATTATTAACAGTTTCACTAACTTCAGTATCTATTTCCTCAAGCAAAACCGGTTCTTGCCTTAAGCCCTCAAAATGTGCTTGTAAAGTTGAACCATTACAAGAAAATGTCTGCAGTGTAGTTGCGGTTAATAAACTGCAGGCAAACAGGATCAGGATTAATATATATTGCTTCATTTATCCTCCACTAATATTATGTAATTATGGTAATATGCAATAAACCTTCCAACCGCAGCAATAATTTTGGGCTTCAAATATTTTACAGAAATTGGCAAAAGAATTGCTTTATTTTATACTTCCTAAAGAGTTGGATTGGAAAACCCTGATATTTAGAAGTTTAAGGAACAATAAATGACTAAAAGAAAACCCGTAATAATTATCCTAATGACTTTGTTGGCTTTAGTTTCCTGCGGTAAAAACACAGTTCTGAATCCTGATGATAATGATCCTACAGCAATCAGTTTTGGAACTTTGAACACGCTGGATATAGTTACCTGGAATTTGAAAACCTTTCCGGAAGGAACTGATTTAGCTTCCCTCAAACAAATGATTTCAGCGTTGAATGCGGAAGTTATAGCGTTTCAAGAAATTATGGACTATAATGCCTTTATGGATTTAGCTGCTGAAATTCCCTACTATTCTGCCTGTGTTTATTCTGCCACTGATAGCTATCGTCTTGCCTATATGTATGATACAAGGTCTGTTACGGTTAATAATCAATACTCTATTTTAGAGAATGACAGCAATCCTTTTCCGCGTCCACCATATATCCTGGATATAACCTGGAATAACAATAACTATATTCTTATAAACAATCACTTTAAAGCATACGGAGATAATTATATTGATGAAAATGATAGCTGGGATGAAGAAATGCGTCGTCGGCTTGCTTGTCAGAAACTGGAGAACTATATTTCTACCACTCTACAGGATAAAAAAGTGATTGTCTTGGGCGATTTGAATGACCAGATTGCCGAACCGGATGACTATAATGTTTTCCTTAGTTTTTTGCATAAACCGGAAGAATATTACTTTGCTGATATGCCGATTGCTCTTTCACCAACTTATTCTACTGTTTCTTATCCAAGTTCGTTAAGCCATATTGACCATATTCTGATTACTAATGAACTTTTTTCGGATTTTGAAAATGCAGGAAGTTATTGTAGAACTATTTTGGCAGAGAACTGGATGCTGAGCTGGAATACTTATTCTTCTACAATTTCTGATCATAGACCTGTAGGTATTCGTATTTCCCAATAGCAATAAGGATGAAACAGATTATACTGATTTATACGGATTTGGGATTTTTGCTTTTTACAGCTAAGGAGTCATTTGTAAGATAGGAGTTATTAGTCCTCTTTGCCATATTGGTTGGAAGGTAGGAGCAAATTTATTTCAACAGTAATGACACCTCACATCATTCATCATTTTTCATTTTTATTTCATTAAGCACTTTTGCCAAGTAGCATTACGGACTCATTGCTCACCCAATACGGATGCCATCCGTAATGGGTGAGCAATGAGTAAGCAATGCAATTAGGGATCATTCACTCAAATTTAAACTGCGTGACTTAAAGCCGTATCCCAAAACATCATACACATCCATAATAATCATAAAGGCATCAGGATCAGCATCTTTTACAATATCCGTCAGCAAAGGCACCTGACGACGGTTTAATACAACAAAAAGTATTTTAATATCTCTCTGATGATAACCGCTAACTCCATTCAGATAGGTTACTCCGCGTTCCAGTTTTGTAAAAATATCATTCCGAATATCTTCTGTGGCATCGGAAATGATATAAGCGCCTTTAATGTAAGGAAGACCTTCACTCACTAAATCGGTTATTTTTACTGTAATAAAGAGGTTTACATAACCCCAGATAAGTAATTTGGGGGATTTGAATATAATCGCTACAAGTAGGATAATACCTGTTTCTACAATATAATAGCCGGTCCCAATTGATAAATTTGCCTTTTGTTTTATTAGGGCTACAGGAATATCTGTTCCTCCGGTTGACCCTCTAAATCGGAAAATAAGTCCTAAGCCGATACCCAAAAGAACACTACCGGCAATAGCACTAAGGAGAATATCTTCAGGACCCAACATAGCGTAAATCCGGCGTCCATTCAAGATGTGAGTATAGGGCTTCAGGTCGGCAATAATTCCCAATTTATGAAGAGCAGGAAAACTGAGTAAATCAGTCATTACAGAGCTGACAACCATTCCATATAAACTTTTACTGCCAAATGATTTACCGATAAAGATAAAACTGATTATAAACAATGGAATATTGATCAGAATCATAGACACACCATTCGGTATGCCAATAAAATAATACAAAATTTGAGATAAACCACCTACTCCTCCAGGAGCCATATTATAGGGCAATAAAAACCAGGAATAACCCATAGCGAAAAAAATGGAGGCAAAGATAATTCCCACAAGGCGTCCTATTTCTCTTTGCAGATATTGTTTTTTAGTAATCTTTGGCATTTTTTGTCTCTCCTAAATTCTTGACTAAAACATCATCACTAAATCTTTGGTTTAGGTAAAAATAAATTTATAAATCTCCCTTAATTGAGGGAATAACAGGAAATAACAGATGATTTTAGACATTCGCGTAAACGGAACAAAACACACACTGCTGGAGCTGAATAAACCTTCTCCACTTTCAGAAATAATAAAAAAAACGAATATAGATAAAACCTGTATCTTAGCCACTAAAATAAATCATCGGGAATATGTCAATGAAGATTACACTCCAGACAGAGAAACCCTTGTTGATTTTATTACTTATCTTCATCCTGAGGGCTATAGAATTTATCAGGATAGTGCCATTTTTATTATGGCTAAGGCATTGCATACATTGATGGGAACAGAACATTCTCTGGTAGTGGAACACTCTATTGCCGACGGTGTTTTCTGTGAGGTCTTCAACACGCAAAATTTTACAGAAGCGGATTGCAACCGTCTGAAAACAGCAATGCAGAATATTGTGGAAAGTGATATTCCCATAGAAAAAATTTTGGTGAAGACAGATGAAGCATTGGATATTTTTAGTGCTATGGGTCGTAAAGATGTGCTAAAGAATTTGAAATATCACTATCAGGAAAATGTAGAAATTTATCGTTGCGGAAAATATTACGATTGTTTCATCCATCCTTTGGTGGAAAGAACAGGGAAGATAAAGACCTTTGATATTGTTTATCGCTCTCCTGGCTTTATTTTACGCTTTCCTGGTCGGGATGAAAAAATGGAACTTAAACCCTTTAAACTTCCTCATAAACTCTTTGCCCTTCATCAGGAACATGATAAATGGCTGGATATTTTACGGGTGCACAACATTATAGATATCAATAAACTGATAGATAATTACGAAATTTCTGAATTTATTCAGGTGGAAGAGGCATTGCACGAGAAAAAAATAGCAGAAATTGCTGCTGATATTGTAACTAAACAAAATGTAAAACTTATTTTAATTGCGGGTCCTTCTTCTTCAGGGAAAACCACCTTTGCCAAAAGATTGGGAGTTCAACTTCAGGCATGTAAAGCCAAACCGGTAGTTATTGGAATGGATGATTACTTTTTACCCCGGGATAAGACCCCCCGTAAACCGAATGGTGAATATGATTTTGAGTCCATATATGCTATGGATTTGGAATATTTGAATCTGCAAATGAACCAATTGCTGGAAGGTGAACAAATTGAATTACCGCGCTATGATTTTACCAGAGGTGTTCGTCGACACAGTAATAATTTTGTAAAACTTGCTTCTAACAGCATAATTATTATGGAAGGTATTCACGGTTTGAATGAGACATTAACTGCTTCCATTCCTGCTAGCAGAAAAGTGAAAATTTATGTTAGCGCTCTTAATCAGTTGAATATAGATAATCATAATCGGATTTCTACAACCGATTGCCGATTGCTGCGGAGAATTATTCGCGACCATCGTTATAGAGGTTATAGCGCTGAAGAAACACTAATGCGCTGGCAGGATGTTCGCGAAGGAGAAGATAAAAACATTTTTCCCTATCAGGAAAATGCGGATTATATGTTCAACAGCAATTTAACTTACGAAATTGGTGTAATTCGTAAACACGCCTGGAAATTACTGTTAGGGGTCTCTCCTTCTTCTTCTGCCTATATGGAAGCCAAGCGTCTTTCTGGTTTAATTGCTAAGTGTAAAGATATTGCTGATTCCCTGGTGCCCTATAATTCAATTATCAGAGAATTTACAGACGGCAGTATCTTCCGTTATTGAGGTTATAAAGTGCCTAATATTCATATTCTGGCAGAAGATGTCCGCAATAAAATTGCTGCCGGTGAAGTAATTGAACGTCCTGCTTCAGTAGTTAAAGAACTGGTAGAAAATGCTATTGATGCCGGTGCTGATAATATTATTGTAGCTATAGAAAACGGAGGCAAAGACCTAATCAGAGTAATAGATAACGGTTGTGGAATGAATGCTGATGATGCAATGCTGGCTTTTGAACGCCATTCTACCAGCAAAATTAAAAGAGTGGAAGATATTATACATATCAGTTCTCTAGGTTTTAGAGGTGAAGCGCTGCCTTCAATTGCTTCTGTTTCTAAACTACATTTGGTTACACGCACCGCGGAAGAAGAAATGGCTACAATTGTAGAATATGCTAACGGCAAATTAATTAATGTAACTAAAACGGCTGCTAATATAGGAACTGCTGTAACTGTGCGGGGATTATTCAAAGACCTTCCGGCAAGAAGGAAATTTTTAAAAACAGCTCAAGTGGAAGCCAGACACATTCTTAAATACATTCATTATCAAGCATTGGTGTATCCTCAAATAAGTTTTCGGTTGGTGATAGAGGATAAAGAAAAGCTAAATTATATTGCTTGTGCAGAGAGAAAACAGCGCATTGAAGAGGTATTTGGCGGAGGTTTTTTTGAAGATGATATAATTCCTATTGAGGGTAAATATTCCGATTACTCTATAAGCGGTTATATTTTTGGCTTAGAAGATAGATCTGATAAACTGATTGATGCTCAATACACTTTTATTAACGGACGCTATATCTTTGATAAAACCGTGCGGCACAGTATTAAATCCGCCTACGAACCCTTTATCTTAAAGACCCGGGCTTGGCAAAAAGGAACTACTCCTCCCTATATCCTTTTTTTGGAAATTCCTCCTGAACAAATTGATGTGAATGTTCATCCCGCAAAACTGGAAGTGCGTTTTAGAGAAAACAACTTGGTGCATTCCTTGGTTTATGAAACACTTTCCCAAGCGCTACGGGAGTATGAAGAACGAAAATTTGCCAGTGCGCGCAGAAAATTTCAAGGTGCAGACCAAGGAGAAAAAGCTACTTCTTTAGAACGCGAGATCTTTGTTAAAAATATAGAAATGCCGCGGTTTTCTACCTATAAAAAAGAATTCGGAGAACTCTATCAAGACGATATTTTCCCTAGTGCACAAAATCCTTCTGCCGCAAAAGATATTCCTACTTTTAACCCTGCCCAAGAAGAAAATGAACTGCAAGAAATTTTTTCGGATCAGCCCAACGATAAGCTAAAATATGATATCCTCCTGAAAAATGAAGAGGACTATATCAATCCCTGGCAGTTTCATAATACCTATATTTTTATCCAAGTTGAAGATGGATTAGTTATAATAGACCAGCATGCTGCTCACGAAAGAATAATTTATGAGAAATTAATTCAACGCAGCGAAGGAGCTCCAGCTGTTCGCCAAAAAATTATTATTCCCTTGGTGATTGACATTCCGCCCTATATTTCTTCCGAGATTAAAGACCTGGTAGAAAAGAATTTGGAACTGTTGGAAAAAATTGGTTTTAAACTTAAACAATTTAGTGGAAACTCCATTGTTATAGAAGAAATACCGGCTGAACTGACTGATTTTGCAGGCGGTCAGGTCTTTATTGAAATTTTAAAACAACTGGAACAGGAAATGGAAATTACGGCTGATTTTAGAGAATGCTTGGCTAAGTCAATTGCTTGTAAAGCAGCTATTAAAGCCAATCATAAGCTTACTCGTAAAGAAATGCTGAATTTAATTAATCAACTCTTTGCTTGTCAGACACCCTATTTCTGCCCTCATGGCAGACCTCTAATGCTAAAAATTCCGGTAATTGACTTTGAGAAGAAATTCAAACGCACTTTATGATTCCTGTAATCACAATTGAAGGAGCAACTGCTTCCGGAAAATCCGCTTTAGCTATTGCTTTGGCAGAAGCACTGAACACAGAAATCATTTCTGCCGATTCGCGTCAGGTCTATCGCTATATGGATATTGGAACTGCTAAAATTACTAAGGAAGAACAAAAAAGAGTTAAACACCATTTAATTGATATCATCAATCCCAATGAAAGTTATAATGCTGGTGCTTTTGTTAAAGACGCTTCTATTATAATAGAAAAACTATATTCCGAGGGTAAAATTCCTCTTATCTGCGGAGGCACAGGTTTATATGTAAAATCATTATTGAAAGGGTTGTTTTCGCTTCCCCCTTTGCCCAAAGAAATTAGACAGAATTTGAAACAACGACTAGAGAAAGAAGGACCTGCAGTTTTATATGCGGAATTGCTGAAATTAGACCCTTTGTTTGCTGATAAAATAAGCGAAAATGATACACAACGCATCTTACGTGGCTTGGAAGTTGCTTTGGGAACTGGAATTCCCCTTTCTGAACATTGGCAAAAACAACAGCTTAGTTGTAAATATAACGCTTTCCGTATATTAATAGATATTCCTCGTCCAGAACTATACAAGCGAATTAATCTGAGAATGGAAAAAATGCTGGCTCAGGGCTTACTGGATGAAATAGAGAAACTTCTGGCTTGGGGTTATGAGGAAAATTCTCCCGGTCTCAACTGCCTTGGCTATAAAGAATTTCTGCCCTATTTGCAAAAAAAAGCAGAACTAAAAGATTGTGTCCTTATGGCAACTCAACATCAACGCAATTATGCCAAAAGACAGGTCACCTGGTATCGGAAATGCTCTTTTGATTTAGTAATTTCCCCTTCCGGAATAACGATGCCCCCATCGTTTAAAAATAACCGGAAAAACGATGTCCCCGTCGTTTAAAAACCCCGGAAAAACGATGTCCCCGTCGTTTAAAAATCCCCGGAAAAACGATGTCCCCGTCGTTTAAAAATCCCCGGAAAAACGACGTCCTCGTCGTTTAATTTGGTTGACCAGGAGGTCAACCATCCGGAAAAACGACGTCCCCGTCGTTTTTTGGGTTGATAAGGCAATCAACCCTCCCGTTTTTTTGATTTGCCAACCGCCTCCTCTTTGATTATATTATAACTAGTAATTTTATGGACGAAGGATGGTCCAAAACTGAGGTGGCAAATGCAAATAGTAGCTAAAGTGTTTGAATTAGAAATTAGTGAGCAAGAATTGGAACGCGAATGTGCTAAAGTAAGTTTGGCAGAACGCGAAAAATGTCAGGTAAGTGCTCTTAAACGCTTGATAGATAGATGCTTATTATATCATCAAGCAGTAGAAAGTGGCATAAAAATCAGCGATAGGGAATATGAATATGCTATTTGGGAATTTCTGGATGAAGAAGATCCTTTAAAACTCTGGAGCTCTTCATTAGAAGAACTTACGCCCCAGGAAATGGAAAAACTCTTGAAACAGCGTTTGATGATTAACAAATATATCAATTCTGTCTGCCCCCAAAATATTCCTATCACCAATGCTAAAATAGAAGAATTTTACGCTGAACAAAAAGAATTTTTCCTAAAACCTGAACAAGTACGCTGTTCTCATATTCTTATTCATAACGATAATGAAGAGGCAAAAGCCAAAGCAGAAAAAATTCGCCAGGAAATTCATAATGCTGATGACTTTACTTACTTTTGCCAAAAGTATTCCGAATGCCCAAGTAACTCTGTTTGTGGTGATTTAGGATGGTTTCCTAGGGGCAAAATGATTCCCGAAATTGAAGAAGTTGCTTTTTCTCTTAATGTGGGTGAAATTAGTCAACCTTTTCGGTCTCCTTATGGTTATCACATTTTGATGAAAACCGGATATAAGGAAAAGGACTACATACCCTTTGAAGATATTAAGGATTCTCTTTCTGCCCGCTTACAACAAATTGAAAGAGAATACAGATTGCTGAGGCATTTAGCTGAACTTCGCAAACAATATGCTTCCCAAATTGTTATCTATAATGCCGATTATTTGCCCCCAATGAAGAATATGGAATAAAGCCAGAAATCCTGTCCTATAAAATGTCCTTCTCAATAAAGGGGAATTAACCAGTGTTCAACCTTTATATAACCGGTAACATTATAAAATATAAAACTTATTGTGATAAAAGAAATTATAAGATAAATGGCGATGGTATAAGAGAAAAATACTGACATACTTTTCAGGCATTCCATAAAAAAGTTCCGTAGGAACGACACATATTAACGACGGTTTTTAAACCGGTGAATAAGATGCCAGGATGATGTAATAACTCATAACATAAGAAAAAGTTCCGTAGGAACGACACGTACTAACGACGGTTTTCAAACCGGCGAATAAGATGCCAGGATGATGTAATAACTCATAACATGAGAAAAAGTTCCGTAGGAACGATACATATTAACGACGGTTTTCAAACCGGCGAAAATGAAGAATCGGAAGGTTTACGTCCCTATCAGCCATAACAAACGACGAGGATGTCGTTTTTCCAGTGGGCGAATACAGTCCAGGGTGAAATAAAAGCCCCGACACAAAATATGGGAATACCAACCATAATTTTAGCTTGACAAGAATATAAACCTTTTTTATAATAAATTTGCATAGAATTATAGAGAGGAAATTTTTATGATATATGTCTTTGATTATATGGTTAGTAAAGGATAATATGAAAATCCGCTATTTAATTGTCAGGTGGACTGATGTTCTGCTTGAACCAAGGGATATTCCCAAACTGAGAGGTTTCTTTGTAAATCAGTTTCCCGAAGACCATATTTTTCATAATCACCTACCTGGATTTGGCTATAACTATAAAGCTCCTCAAATTCAATATCGGATTATAGAAAAACATCCTGCTCTGCTGGCTATTAATGAAGGTATAAACATCATCAAAAAGATCTTTCTGGAAGTGGATAAACTGGAAATTAACGGAAAAACCCTTGTTTCCAACGAAAGAGAAATTTCCCTGAAAGAAGATGACTTTGGTTTAACAGAAAACTATTATCCTTACTATTTTGCCTCTCCTTGGATGGCACTAAATCAGGAAAACTATAAGGACTATAATAAATTGAATACTTTTCAACGCAGCCAAAGATTAAAAACCATCCTGAAAAATAACCTCAAAACCCTTTCTAAAGCATTTAACTATTGGATTCCGGAGGTGGATAAACTGAATGTTGATGGCTGGTTTAAACCCCTGGAAGTAAATTTCCACAATCAACCAATGCAATGCTTTACAGGCGACTTTACAACTAATTTCCTGATCCCCGAATTCCTTGGCCTCGGAAAACAAAGTGCTCGCGGCTTTGGTGTAGTAAGAAAAAGAAAGGAGGGAAAATGATTCCTTTATATCAAGCTATTGGAAAAATTGTATTAAAAACGGTGAATTTTGACGCGCTTCCCGAAAAAGAACAAAAACTATTTATTGTGAAACAGTATTGCAATGATCTGGAAAATTTCAAATATACGAAAGATGATGAAAGTCATTATGGACGTTTACTGGAACTTAATTTGGATACCCAAAATAAGGTATGCTATTTTTCCCAGGGGACTGAATTAACGCCTGATAGAAAGGATGAGCTCTTGATTTTTTCTAATTACGCTCCTAATGATCCTTCTATCTATGCTTCTCACATTTCGTTAAAACCACTGCTGCAATTTGAACTATGTAATTATGTAGAAAACAACTTCAAAAAAATACCGTGGAAAGAAGAAGCTCGAGGAAAGGAGTTTTTAAACTATCTAAAAGATATACAAGAGACATTCTACAGAATGGAAAATAACATTATTTCACTTAAATATGATAAACTAAAAGAAGACCAACAAACGAATTTTCCTGATCCTGAGAATATACCTGAACTTAAAGATAAGCTGAATAAAAAAAAGGACTACAACAAAGCATTTCAAAAAAATCTTAAAAAATATTTTTCTACTACGATAAAAGATTTTGTTACTGAAAGACAAGCTTATGCTATAAAGATTGATGGTAAATTTTTGCACCAAACTGAGTATGCTGATTGTTATATTGATGTTTTGTATTATTACCTTTTTGAAAGAGAGTATCTAGATAACGCAAATAAGGGCTATTGTCATATCTGTGGAAATGAATCTACCTTACCTAAAGAAACAGCTATTAAACAGAAATTTTTTGGAACTACTAACCCTCTTTATTTTGATAAGGTGAACAGGAACTTAACTCATAATGCTTTTTCAATGTGCCAAAAGTGTAATCAACAAGTTTTAGTCGGAATTCAATATGCATCTACAAAGTTAAGAACAACTTTACTTGGTTTGCAGACAATAGTCCTGCCCGAAATTAATTTTGAAACTGATAATGATGAAGAACTAATTGATCCTCAAAAACTTATTATGACTACTAATCTTCTTAAGCGGATACCAGTAGATCAAAAAAGGAATGATATTAATACTCTTAACACACTTCTCAGAAGGATAAAAGAATTTACTCTGCTTTTTTATAGCAAGCCAAGCCCTACTTCACAGGAATTTATCATTAATGGTATGATTAAAAACATCAATCTAAAGGAATTAATCGTTAAAACTGAACACTTGAATAAAATGGTCCAGGATTATAAATTAGGTTCCCTATATGGATATCAAGCTGTTTTGTCTTTTGAAGGGCTTAGATATTTAATTCTACCTTCAAAAGAATCTCATCCCGGCTTGGATCAATATGATTATACTATATTAAATAAGAACATTATCAGCACTTTAGGGGCATACATATATAAAAGGAAATTTCAATATTTTGATCTTATCTATATGTTTACCGATATTTATAATCGGAAAAACAATAATTTGAAAACCGAGAATAAGTATTTTCTAAATATTACCCCCTTTCTTATGACTCTATATTTAGATCACTTAATAAAATTTAATCAATTAGAAGGAGTTCCTATTATGGAAAAAACTAATTTAACCTCTAAACTGCAGGATGAAAAAATCACTGCTTATTTTAACACTCATTCCCAAATTTATGAAAACAACTTTTACGCTCAAGGTCTTTTCATATTGGGAATGTATATTGCCGCTATAGAATCCGAACAGAGAAAAAAGGATATCAAAAGCACTTTAATTAGTAGGTTAAATCTGCGTGGTATCCCTGTTCAAAAAGTTAAGTCCTTGATGGCTATGGTTGATGAAATGGGTAAGGTGTGGAATATATATTATGATTCTATAACCGAAAATTATTACCGAGAATGTTTACAAGGTATAGAGAACTCTTCTCTATCACCGGAAGATGTTGTCTTTCATATTTTAAGTGGCAGAGCTTATTCAAATTATTTAGGCGCCAAGTATAAATTAGAACATCCAGATAAAATTGAAAATACTCAGGAGGAACAAAATGATCAACAATAACTCAGAAATCCTGTTTCTTTACGATGCACAAATGTGCAATCCTAATGGTGATATGGACAATGAAAACAAACCCCGTATGGATTATGATACTTTCATAAACCTTGTTTCCGATGTCCGCTTAAAACGCTATATTAGAGATTATTTTGAGGACATCAAAGGCGAGGAAATTTTTATTTCCAACAAAGCCAAAGATGCTAAAGAACGCAATAAACAAATTGATGCAATCGGGAAAGGACATCTTGATTTGATAGATGTTCGTCTCTTTGGAGCTGTAACTGCAGAAGAGGATAAGGGTGGTCATTTTACAGGTCCAGTTCAATTTAACTGGGGTTATTCTTTACACCCTGTAGAAATGGTAGATAGTTCTACTATCACTTCCAGTTTTTCTAGTGGACAAGGAATAGGGAAAGATTATCGTTTATATTATTCTCTAATTGCTTTTTCCGGAAGTATAAATGCCAATACTGCAAAAGAAACAAACCTGACTGAAGAGGATCTGAAACTTTTTGATGAAGCAATGCTAAATTCCATTCCTCTTGCCAGAACCAGAACTAAAATTGGACAATTCCCGCGTTTATATTTACGGATAGAATTGAAGGACAAAGATAAGTTTTTAAAGGACTTGCGTAGTATGATTAAGGTCACCTCTAAGAATTTTAATCTAGAACAAAACCTTCGTCTGATCCGAAAACCCGAAGATTATGAATTAAACATCAGCCCCCTAAAAGAATATTTAGAGCAAAACAGAGAATTGATTTCCTATATTTATTACTGGAAAGATGAACAGATATCAATTCCTGAGTTTGAGCAAATATTTATCCAAGAGAACTGGAAAAAACCGCTTTCCCTTAAATGATGGGGGAAAGATATGAAAATACCTGATAATTTTAATCAGATTTTAGAGCTGAAGCTAACAGGGAAATTTGCGCATTTCCGTAAATTTTATACTAACGCTTCTTCTCTAACTTACATAATACCACCCCGAACTACTATATGTGGTTTACTGGCTTCTATTATGCAAATTAAAAGAGACGGCTATTATGATATTATGAGTTCGGAAAATCTTGGAGTTGCCATATCTTTAGTTCCTAACATATACTATCATAAAGTATTTCAGACATTGAATTATGCAAAAGATGCAACCCCCAAAATTCCGATAAATGATCTATCTGTTCATAGACAATGTCGTTTGGAACTACTAAAAGCACAGGGTTCTAAAGATCTGGAATGGGTACTTTATATTTGCTTTAATAGAACAGAAAAAAATGAATTTGAAGAATTGGAAAACAGGATTAAAGAAAAGAACTTTGGTTACGGTATATCTTTAGGCCAAAGACAGTTCATTGCTCATCTGGAATTAGTCAAAGCATATAGCCAAGATGAATTTGAACTGAGCCCTGAATCTGACTACTTGGATTCAGTTATTGAAAGAGAATTGATAGAAGGTATTACTTCCCAAGATTGTGATTTAATAATGGAAAGAATGCCTCTGGAACAGGAATTAATTGAAGGGAAAGGAAAAAGTTATCGTCAAACCAAGCGCTTCGGAAATATAGTTATAGAAACAAACGGAAAAAGAATTACCGGTAAGTTCAAAGATTTGGTTGAAATACATAATGACCGAAAAGCCAGAGTATCTTTTCTATGATAATTTCCCACCCTGCAAAAAATGGATATCAGGAAAAGCTTTTGGTAGATCATTTAGCTGAAGTGGCTTATAATGCTAAAGAGATGATCCAAAAGCTTTCCCTGAACTTAACTACTACCACCACAGAAAAATTAGCTATCGTAGCAGAAAAAATAGGGATTATGCACGATCTAGGAAAAGCTTCTTCCTATTTTCAAAACTATATCCAAGGTGGAAAACAAAATCACTTAACTCATCATAGTTTTATTTCGGCAATTGTAACATATTTTAATTTTAACTCTTGGGAAGAACTTTCTTTTTTTGCTCCCTTTGCTTTTAAATGTGTCCAAAAACATCATAGTAACTTAAGTTCTTTTTATAATGCAGGTTTGGATAATGCAGCTCTTATCGGTGAGACACTTACTATATATAACAGTGTATTGGAAAACATAAATAACGATGTTGATCTAACAAAACTCCTGAATAAGCACAATATCATCTTTCCGGACTTGTCTTATGGTTCGTTTCAATTTATGAGTGATAATTTGGAGGAGTTTTCTCTTAATTATTCACCTACCAATATAGAGGACGCAGTAGAATTATTTTTGATCCAAAATCTTTTATTCTCTGTTCTTATTGATGCCGATAAGCATAATGCAGCTGGTCTGGAATATGTATGTTTAGATAAGTTGAATCCTAAACTTTGCTATTCCCCCGCAAAGTTAATTGAAGAAAAGAATAAGAAACAAGGAGCTTTAAATCTTTTTAGGAATCAATTTATTGCTAATTTACAAGAAAATCATAACCTTGAACTCTCTCAGAAATTATATACTCTAACTGCTCCAACTGGAAGCGGGAAAACATTTGCCTGCTTGGAATTTACAAATTGCATTCAAAACCTTGAAGATTCCTTCCGAAGAGTTATTTATTGCCTTCCCTATACTTCTATAATAGACCAAAATTATAAAGAATTTGAAAGTGTTCTATATTCTAACCTCTATGAGCAAACTATTTTAGATTACAGATTTATAGTAAAACATCATCATTTGGTTGATTATTCAACAGTCACAAAAGCTGAACCAGCATACGATGTAGACGAATTGCAAAAAGATATTTTATCTATTGAATCCTGGGAATCTGCTTGCGTTATTTCTACTTTTGTTCAGTTGTTTCATTCCTTAATCGGCAATAGAAATGGGATGGTTCGTAAGCTGCATAATATTATTAATTCTATAATTCTCCTGGATGAAGTACAAAACTTGCCTGCTGATTACTATCCTTTATTAAGAGTTCTATTTAAGGTGCTTGCCGAAAGATTTGATACTTTTATCCTTTCTTGTTCTGCCACTCAACCTTATCTATATCCTGAAGGTACATACATAGAATTATGTATGAAAGAACTTTTCTCGGTTCCCGATTTTAATCGTGTAAAACTTAATATTGATCTAAAGGAACAAACTGTAGATGAGTTTTGCCAGAATTCTCTGGAGCTTGAAAATTCCAAAAGCATTTTAATTGTAATGAATACAAAACGCTCCGCTCTTGCTGTATATGATTATCTTTCTCCTAAATATAAATCATCTTATCAAGTTTTCTGTTTAACTACTCTGCACATTCCTTTGCACCGACAGGAGATTATAGAAAATATTCGAGGTGCCATTAAAGAAGAAAAGACAAAAGTAGTTTTGGTTTCTACTCAATTGATTGAAGCAGGTGTGGATATAAGTTTTCAAAAGGTATATCGTGATTTTGGTCCTTTGGACAGTATTATCCAGGTTGCCGGTAGATGTAATAGACATAATGAATTAGGTGAACTCGGCGGAGAAATGTTTTTGGTCAATCTACAAAAAGATGGCAAGTTTTTTAGCCACTATGTATATGATAAATATCTATTATCTAAAACAAAAGAATGTCTTGAAGGCTACACATCCTTAGAAAGTCGTCAGTTTCCTGGTATTGTAGATAACTATTATCAAAAGCTTGATGTTGGGGCAAAAGGAGAAGCCATATTAAAAGCTATCTCTATTCTTAATTATGATCAATACATTCAAAATCAAGTTCCTATTGCTGATTTTAAGCTCATTTCGGATGATTATGCTACTGAGACGGTATATATTTTATGTGATAAAATCTCTACTAAAGCAATTTCATCTATAATAGGGTATTTGGATTATCTGAAACAAACGAAACTTTCCAAAGAAGAAATACAACACATTAAAACAGCTCTGGAAAAAGAATATCGTTCTTTGAACTCATATCAAATAAATCTTTCCCCTAATGAACTTTCTGCTATCTATGATTCATATAAGGTAAAAAAACTCAATGACCATATCTATTACATTGAGAACGAGTTTGTTAACGAATTTTATGAATACCCAACCGGTTTTAAACTATATTCTACAGCTAAATCAAGCTGTCTTGCTCTCTGATGGAAGTCCACTTAAATACCTACGGCAGTTACTTACGCAAAAAAGATGAGATGTTTGAATTGAGCATTGAGGATAGAAAAACCAAGCTTTCTCCGGAAAAGATATCTTCCATTGTAATTTCCAATGCTGCTATAATAACTACGGATGCTATTCAATTAGCGATGGATTATAATATTGATATTGTTTTTCTGGATAAATATGGTAATCCTTATGGCAGGATTTGGTTTCCCAAAATTGGTAGTACAGTTTTAATAAGAAGAAAGCAGCTGGAAATGTTATCTGATAGTGTAGGTTTACAATTTATTAAAAATTGGGTTGCCATTAAAATAATGAATCAGTATCGTTTTGTACAGCGTTTAATTTCCAAGCGAGATTGTAATAAAAGTATCTTTCAAACCCGGATGCAAAATATGCAGGAAGCAGCCATTTGTATAATTCAAGCAGAAGGTAAGTTAGAAGAACTTTCAGGTTCTTTTATGGGTTGGGAAGGTGGTGCTTCCAAAAATTATTTTTCTATTCTGGCAGAGCTTATTCCGGATGCTTATAAATTTGCAGGCAGAAGTTCGCGTCCTGCTAAAGATGCTTTTAATGCTATGCTGAATTATGGTTATGGTATGCTATATTCTAAAGTTGAGAGGGCATTAATTATTGCTGGTCTTGATCCCTATTTGGGTCTTTTGCACAGTGATAATTACAATAAAAAGTCCTTTGTCTTTGATTTTATAGAGCCCTATCGTATTTTGGTGGATGAGCCCGCTTTTTATATTTTTTCCAGGCATAAATTTTCTCCTGAGTTTATAGAACCCGTTCATCAAGGTGTTTTACTTAGCTCTGCAGGCAAAAAATTCCTGGCTCCTTTGTTATTAGAACATTTTGATGAAATTATTCGTTATCGTAATAAAAACCGTAAACGCATTGATATGCTTCAAACCGATGCTCATGCCTTTGCCAATTACTTAATTGATAAAAGGGAAAACTATCTGGAGACCTCTATAAACAGGAAATTACAGAATTTCCTAAATAGCAATTTTGAGGATAATGGAGATGAAGAATGTTAACTTGGGTTATGTATGATATCGTTAAGGACAAAACCAGGAATAAAGTTTCCAAATGCTGTGAACAAGCTGGAATTTATAGAGTTCAATATTCTGTTTTTTTAGGAGAAATGAGCCGTTCCAAATGCAAAGAACTCAGCTGTCAGATAGAGGACTTAATCAATCCTGAAATTGATCGAGTTTATATTTTTCCAATGTGCAATGAGGATTTTAAAAGTTGTCAATTGCTTGGCCAGGCTTTTGATCCTGAGCTTATAACAAATGAAATAAAGGCATTTTTCTTGTGAATGATTTTCAGTTTATCACTCCTTCCGAAGTGATGGAATATCTCTTCTGCCCTCGTTTCGTTTATTATATGAATATAATGAAAATTGAACAGCATGAACATAGAAAAACCCTCGTAAATAAAGGCAGAGATATTCATAAATTGAAAATGGTGCAAAATAAGGACTATCTTCGTAAAAAAGTAGGCGCTATTGATAAACTTACAGATGTTTATCTTTCCTCTGATAAACTTAAACTGGTAGGAAAGGTTGATGAGGTGCTTTTTCTTGTAGACGGCAGTGCTGCTCCCCTGGATTATAAATATGCTTTTTGGGAAAATAAGGTCTATAAAACCCTTAAATATCAACAAATCCTTTATTCACTGCTGATTATGGATAACTTTCAGGTACCTGTTAATAAAGCATTTATCGTCTATACCCGATCTCAAAACCACTTGGAAGAATTAAATATTACACAAAAAATGCAAGATAACGCTAAACTAATTCTTGACGAGATTTTTATGATAATTAATAGGGAATTGTATCCTAAACCTGCAAAGGCAAAAAGAAAATGCCTGGACTGCACTTATCGGAATTTATGCTCTTCTTGAAAAAGAAAAAGCAAATTGGTTTTTTAATAGAGTGTTATTGTGTGGCTATGGTTGTCATTCCGCACTTGATGAGGAATCCACTTAAAGAGAATTATATTGGTATATATTTCTGAATACTCAGGAATGAGATTTTGATAGAGATAAAGGAATTATTATTCTTACTTGTATAAATACTGTTGATCTAAATTCTGGTAGGAATTTATTGCTTATTCAGTTACTTTTTCGCTCTTTTATAGATTTATAGAGTGTTTGTGCCTGCCCCAGATCGTCTTTCAGCTCTTTCTGGAACTGATTTTGTGTCAAAACTATCAGTTATGATCTTCTGAAAAACTAGTTTAACTATACTATTTGTGAGGCACTTATATTAGAAGATGAGTTTTTACTCTACTATCCATTAAAACAAGGATTGAAACTGAGACAAAGTAATGCTT
>Ga0209096_1001906_pt1 | contig 21391 bp, 21 predicted proteins | sample AD_UKC034_MetaG_FD_184407 | JGI IMG/M metagenome (GOLD analysis project Ga0209096, IMG submission 184407) | Active sludge microbial communities of municipal wastewater-treating anaerobic digesters from USA - AD_UKC034_MetaG (SPAdes) (version 2) | ecosystem: Engineered > Bioreactor > Anaerobic >... | reverse complement strand
TTTTCCGTAAACCCTTCAAAAGCTTCGTCGCTGCCGTTCATCATTCTGAGATCTTTAACTGCGGAAAGGGTCCTTGCTCCCAGCTTCCCGTCCGGCTCGCCTTTTGAATCCCTGTTTCCCTTGATAGATAACAGTCCGAGGGATATCAGAGCTCTTTGTGCAACAGCTACTTTAGGACAGGGCCCCAAAGAACGCGGTGCTGGCATGGAAAAATCAGACGCCCCAAGAGCCTCCTTTATTTCATCGGTTCCCCAGTTCTCAAAACGTGTCCCATTGCCGCGGGAAGGTTTTGCCGCGGATGAGATCATTGCTGGAAGCACTAAATTTACGACGTACATAGTTACAGATATCTTTCGGCATTTTGATCGCATAATTTCACACGAAGGCCTCGAAGGATAAAAAGCGGGATCATATGTGTTCAGGCAGGCTGATCCCCTTCAACAACTAGCGTGATCTCGCCAAGCACCTCTGATGAGTACTTTATCAGAGCTTCGGACACAGAACCTCTGAAGAGCTCTTCATGTATCTTCGTTATTTCCCGGGCCACGCAAATTTTTCTGTCGCCGAATATCTCCAATATGTCCTTAAGGCTTTTTTTCAGCCTGTGAGGCGATTCGTAGAACACGATCGTGCGCTCCTCTCCGGCCAGCTTGCGCAGTACCCTCCGCCTCTGCTTGCCTTCCCTGGGAAGAAATCCCTCGAACACAAAACGCCCCGCGGGAAGCCCCGACACAGCAAGCACGGTTATTACGGCGCTCGGCCCGGGGATGGGAATGATCTTTATGCCTTTTGAGGCGGCTTCTTTGATGAGCTCTTCCCCGGGATCGGATATCCCCGGCATTCCCGCATCGGAAACAAGGGCTATATTTTTACCCTCCAATATTTCGGATATCAATTGGCCTGTCTTGTGCTTAATGTTGTGTTCGTGATACGAAGTTACAGGGGTGGATATTTCGAACCGTTCAAGAAGCTTTTTCGTCTGCCTGGTGTCTTCCGCGGCTATAAGGTCGGCTCCCGAAAGCGTATCTATCAGTCTTTGTGAGGCGTCGGACAGATTGCCTATCGGGGTCGCGCACACATAGAGTGACCCCATTTTACTGCATGCCGATTATTTCTTTGACTTTTTCGGAAAGCCCGGCTTCTTCATGCCCATGGTCGTTCCTGGCTTCTCCCATCGTTACACGGCCTTTATAAGAAGCTCCCTCGTCAACTATAAGGCGCGTACCCGAAATATTTCCGGACACCTTGCCGCCTTTTTTTATTTCTACCGAATCTGCCGATGATACGTCTCCGTTGACTTCTCCCGCGACGATTATATTCTTTCCCGAAACATCCCCTCTGACAGAAGCTCCAAAAGCTATGCAGACCTCGCCTTCTGAATCGATGCCGCCGTCGAGGGATCCGTCTATCCTGCAGGCGCCTTTTGTCTCTATGCGGCCGGACAGTTTTGCTTCAGCTCCTATTATTGTCCCCATGGACCCCTGCTGCGAAGAAGAAACCTTTGAAAAATCCATCATACCCATTTATTATAGCCTCCTCTCAAGGCTTCCGGCGATATTGAGATCAAGATATCCCGCCGGATTGATCTTGCTTCCATGCCTGATGACCTCATAATGAAGATGGGCACCTGTCGCATATCCTGTGGCCCCGACATATGCAATGACCTGGCCTTTTTTGACTCTCTTGCCTGCCGGCACCGCAAAACTGCTGGCATGAGCATAAAGGGTCTTATAGCCGAAACCGTGGTCCACTATCACTGTTTTGCCGTATCCCGTTCTCCACCCGGCGTACTCCACCACGCCGTCGGCCGCGGACTTGATAGGAGTCCCGTGATTGCCCGATATATCTATACCGGAATGAAAGCCTCTCCAGGGGAAGATCCTGTAGCCGAACGAAGAGACTATTCTTCCGTACGTGGGCCAGATCGATGGTACTGACGAGAACCTTTTTCTGAACTCCCCGGCAAAGACCATAAGCCTCTCTATGCTGTCCTGCCTTTCCTTTAAGTTGGTATTTATGCGTTCCAGCTTTTTATCGATATCTTCCGCGCCGGCAGGGGCCTCGGAAGTGAGCTTCATGTTCTTGACTTCAGTCCGCAATCCGAGCATTTTCCTAAGTTCGGACTCCCGCTTTCCAAGCTCCTCCAGTTCTTTGCCGATAAGCCTGGTCTGGTCTTCAAACTTTTTTATTTTTGTATCCTGCACCAGCATCCTTGACTTGGCATCCTCATAGGAGACTACTCTACGTGCGACGCGCGAGGAGTAGACAAAAGTCGAAATTAGGACAGCAGATACCACAACAAAGAATGCCAGGAACATCTTTGCGAAGATCTTAGGCACTTTTAACACTAGCGTCTTTTGTTCCGGCGAATGAGGTATCAAAGCAATGGTAAAAAAATCGGGCTTTTTATTGTTCATGGATGATCACATGCCCTTATCGGGATTGATTTAAGGAATTATATCACAATCATGCCAGGCCAAATGCCGAGTGCAGCACCTGGACGGCCTTTTTGGCGTGCTTCTCCTGGACCACGCAGGATATCCTGATCTCGGAAGTGCTGATCATGTGTATGTTTATTTTGTTCTCCGCGAGCACATCGAACATCTTTGCCGCGACGCCGGGAGCTCCCACCATGCCGACCCCTATCAGTGATATCTTGGACACGCCGCTGTCCGAGACAACGCCTGCCGCGCCCATTTTATCTGCCAGGGCGCCGACTATTTCCTTTGCTTTTTTTTCATCCGACCGCGATACGGTAAAAGCCAGGTCGGCCACGCTGCCGCCGTGAATGCTCTGCACTATCATGTCCACGCTGATCTTTTCTTTTGCCAGGGCATTGAATATATCAGAGGCGATGCCCGGGCGGTCCGGAACCTGAAGAACGCCTATTTTCGCCACATTATTGTCAAAAGCCACCCCCGTTACCAGCCCGCTTTTTTCCATTTTTTCTCTCCCTTTTTTGTCTTTTATCGAAGTGATAAGGGTCCCCGGGTTATCATTCAAGCTGGAGCGCACATGTATGTCGATCCCGTGTATCTTTCCGCATTCGATGGACCTGGGATGCATGACCCCGGCGCCCACAGAGGCCATTTCAAGCATCTCTTCGTGCGATATCCTGTCCAGTTTGCGCGCTTCGGGCACCACTCGAGGATCTGTAGTATAAATGCCGTCCACATCCGTGTATATCTCGCAGACATCCGCTTTAAGCGCGGCGGCTATCACGACTGCAGAGGTGTCAGAGCCGCCGCGGCCTATCGTGGTGATATCTCCCTTGCTGTCAATCCCCTGAAAACCGGTCACGATCACGATACGGCCTTTTGAGAGCTCCTTTTTCAGCCTGTCGAACTTGACGTCTTTGATCCTTGCTTTTGAAGGGATATCCTCTGTTATCACTCCGGCCTGGCCGCCGGTAAGGGATACCGCATCATGTCCCATCTCTATTACGGCCGATGCCAGAAGGGCAGCAGATACCTGCTCCCCCGTAGACAGGAGCATATCGTACTCCCTCGGGTCCGGTTCTTTCGTTATCTGGCCGAGCAAAGAAACCAGCTCATCTGTGGTATGCCCCATGGCTGACACTATCACTACCACCTGATTCCCGGCTTTTTTTGTTTTTATGACCTTTTTGGCGACATTTTTGATGCGCTCAACCGAGCCCACCGATGTCCCGCCGTATTTTTGGACGATTGTTGGCATATATATGTATTATATCACCTATATGAATGAGTCGTGAAATCGTGGTATTTCTGGCATAAAGAGAGGGATGACGTATGAAGAATGACGAATAGAGGAGGACAAATTTAGATGATTCTTCAATAGCCGTTCCCGCTTCATCCGCGTCATACGTCATCCATCATCCTTCATACGTCATCCCTGTTCCCTCATGCTATAATTTCCCCATGGCAAAAGACTCATCATTCGATATAGTTTCCAAGATCAACATGCCGGAACTGGACAACGCGCTGCACCAGACGATGGCCGAGATACGCCAGAGGTTCGATTTTAAAGGCAGCATAAGCGAGATAAAAATGGAGGGCGGGGAATTGATAGCCGTCTCGGAAGATGAGTTCAAGCTCAAGAACGTCACCGATATATTCCAGAACAAGCTGATAAAGAGAGGGGTTTCGCTTAAGTTCTTTGAGTTCGGCAAGGTCGACACGGCATTGGGCGGTACGGTCAAGCAGCACATAAAAATGAAGAACGGGATAGAACAGGAAAAGGCCAAAGAGATCGTTAAGATCATAAAGGACTCAAAACTCAAAGTCCAGGCACAGATACAAGCCGATCAGGTAAGGGTCTCGGGAAAGAACAAGGATGATCTCCAAATCGTTATCCAAACTCTGCGTAAAGCTAATCTTCCTATAGAGCTGCAGTTCACAAACTACCGATAAAAAAACCGTTTACATAATATTGGTCCCCGTGATACAATACCTCAAACAAAAACAGGAGGCTTACTTATGTATTGTAAAAACTGCGGAAAAGAAGTATCAGAAAAAGCGGTAATATGTGTTGCTTGTGGTGTTCCATTAAAAGATGGAGTTGAAATAACAACCGGAAATACCCAAGGCAAAGATTGGCTCACCACTCTTCTGTTCTGTATCTTTTTGGGCTGGTTTGGAATTCATCGTTTTTACACGGGGCACATTGTGATTGGGGTTATTCAGCTGTTTACTTTTGGGGGTTGGGGCATATGGACAATAATAGACTTTATTATGATCGTTTCAGGCTCTTTCAAAGATTCAAAAGGGAATCTTCTAGTAAAAAGGTAGAGCTGCATGGACGGGATTAGCTAATGCACGGCTTGACTTGGTCATGTACCGTGTTAGAATTTTTCTATTAAACAAAAGGAGGATTTTTTGTATGAAAAGGATAGTTTCTGTTATTTTGGCCGTGGCCATGTTGTCTTCGGCATGTTTGGCCTTACCGTCAGGATATCTTCCTTATGGGGTCGGGGCCAGGTTCTCGGCAATGGGAGGCGCAGGATGCGCTCTCTCGGAAGATCTGGTCGGAGCTTATTACAACCCGGCAGGAATGGCCAAAGCTCAGGCGATGTCGATAAAGCTCGGGGGCGGAGCAGCTTCGGACGGGATGGACAAACTTATTTCTACATTAAGCAGTGCATCAGACCCGTCCAAGTTCATTCTTGAAAATTATGCCAACGCACTTGATATAAACGGCAATATGAATCTGTTCCTGGGATTGAACATAGCGAAGTTCGGCATAAGCATAATTCCTTTGACCAGCTTGAACCTCAGCAAAGCCGCGGATACGGTCAACGGCAGCGCAACGGCCATGATGATGGGAGAAGGAGTGGTCACTTTAAGCAGAGGCCTTTCCGTCCCGTACCTTGGCAGCATAAACGCCGGCGCTAACGTGAAGTATATAGTTGCCGGGGCCGGTACGGCCACGGTGCTTGGAGCATCCAGCACAACAGTAGGAACGGCACGTTCAGGTTTCGGGTTCGATCTCGGCGCGCAGGCCAATGTTGACGCCATCCCGATGGTCCCTCTTTCCGTAGGCGTAGTATTAAAGGATATCGGCGCAACACTGAGAGGCAATACAAATACCATCTCAAAAACGGTGGACCCTCTGACAGGCAATGTTATAAGCGAATCCGAAACCTCGGCTACGGCCGCTGATTACCCGCTGCCGACGACCTTTGTTATAGGCGCGGCCACAAAGATCCCTGTGGTAGGGCTGACAGTGGCAGTTGACCTGGATAATGTAGGCGCGGACAATACCATGGGTACGCCGGCTTATTCCGTGACACATATAGGCCTTGAATATCCTGTAGCCATGGGCCTTGTGAACCTAAGGCTCGGAAAGATAAGCGGAGGCCCGGCCGGTTCTTCGATCGATATGACGACTTACGGTGCGGGAGCTTTGGGCAATATGATAAATATCGCAATGATAACCGACAATGTTAACACCAAGAACAACCAGGTGATGTTCGATATAGGAATTGGGTTCTAAGAAGAACCGTTCTCTGTCCCGATCAACAATACTGCTGCCGCAAGGACAGTGGTCCAGATGTTCCTCTGGCCTATGGCGCTTTGGGTGATATGTGATGTCCTGACTATTTTGTCAGATACTTTCCAGACCTCCTGCCTTTCGTCCCAGCTTGAAGCTTCGTCAAAAGGCACTCCGAGCGTTGTCGCCAGCATCTGCGCGGCAAGATCTTCAGCGTAGTCGCCGCATTCTTCATCCGTCTGCCCGCACGCGTGATGCTCGCTCAGATAGCCGTAGGAATTCGGGTCTGCAGGGATCGCAAGCCCAACGGAAGAAGAGATGAGCCTGTGCTGCTCATCCGTCTGGTTCTTTGCCATGACAATGAACGTTATCTCTCCGGGCTTCATCAATTTGAGTCCGTTCTCTCTGGATATCATTCTGCAATTCGGAGGAAAAATACTTGATACGTGAACATAGTTAGCCGCCTGGATGCCGGCATCTCGCAGGGCCATTTCGAAGCTTACTAGTTTCTCCTTGTGGCGGCCCACACCTTTTGTAAAGAAGATCTTATCTGGCACAAGAACGCTCATTTTCCACCTCTTTCCGCAACAGATTGCATTATAGTACCAAATAATACCCAAAATCAAGGATTATATGTTTTTAAGTGGAAAATTTGGTAAAATACTATATGTAGCAAACAGCCATGTCTTCTGTTTCGTGTTTAGGATTTAGATTTTCGAGCTTTGAGCTTCTTTGCGAAGCGAAGTATGGCCCCATCGTCTAACGGTTAGGACATCAGCTTTTCAAGCTGACGATCGGGGTTCGATTCCCCGTGGGGCTACTTCTAGTCTATCTGCACAAGCTGTATGTAGTAGAACTTGAGAAAAATATCGCTCGACAAATAGTTGGTCCTGTGCAATTGTGCCGTTACGTTCATCTTGTTATTGGCGGCCGCATAAGTGAACAGAACTCTTATCTCTTTGGTCGCCGGATTGATATTGAGCTTATCCCCCTCAAAGCTGGTACCCCCCACCCTCAGGTCAAGCATATGCGTAAAGTGTGAGTCGGATTCCATCTTGATCGTCAGCATATAGGTCTTTTGTTCGCTGGGGAGTCTTTCGTACATCGCAGTGACCAGAGCTGCCGAGCTGTTCTTCGTAGGAGCTATCTGCAGATAGGCATAGGGATCGGTCTCGCTCTGCATTGTCCTCATCAATCCCGACGTCAGCCTTGCGTTCATTACGGTGATCATGCTCCTTGAATCGCTGTCGCTCATCTTTGCGGGAGACATGACTACGCCCGTGCCTGTCTTGTATGCATCTGACACCTGCGGCTCGGAAGGTCCGGATCCCGTATCAGAAGTATCCGGCTGCGCCAGTACAGGAGAATAGGGAAAAGAGATCTTTTTGAGCGCATCGACCGAAGAGACTCCTTTTAATGCGAGCGTTGTCTTAAGAGGAGCAGATATCACTATACCGGAAAGAGCGACAGAGACAAAGACCGCTACCCCGAGCACTGCGAGTTTTTTCATGTTTGACTCCTTTGACTGGATTATATACTTTTTACATTTTCCTGTCAAAAGGAATATAACAACTCCCCGGGCATGTCTGAGGTCGCTGTATCACTCTCTTTTTCTGGGCCTACGCGACCTCAATCAGTTCGATGTCGAACGTCAGGTTCTTTCCTGCCAGGGGATGGTTGGCATCCAGCACTAATTCCTGATCCGTAATTTGAGCTACCCGCACACTTACAGAGCCGCCGCCGTCTTTATTTATGCTGAGCTGCTGGCCCACCTGGGGCGATATCTCGGCCGGAACTTTATTTCTGGGCATCTTGAACAAAGCTCCTTCGTTCCTGGGCCCGTATGCTTTTTCCGGGGGGATCTTGAATGTCTTTTTTTCTCCCTGCCGCATTCCTTCTACGGCTTCCTCAAATCCGGAAATGACCTTATGTTCTCCCACGGCAAACTCTACCGGCTTTGAGTTGGCAGAAGACCCGAAAACAGTCCCGTCATCCAGCTTCCCGGTATAATGTACCTTTACCTTGGCGCCTTTTTCTGCTTTTGTCATTTCATCAATCCTCCTTTTCTGGCCCTTTCTGCGGGCAAACTACAAACTTTTTCTACCCTACAACAAAATGGCGCAACATGTCAACCTGCGGATGCTTAATTTTTCACAAAGCGGTACAATGGCTATCGTGAGGTCAAACAAAGAAAAGATACTTGATCTCGTGTCAAAGATCAAAAAAGGCAAGGTGACAACCTACGGCCGCATTGCAAAATCCCTGGGGATCAGGTCCCCCAGGTCGGTCGGCAAAGTCCTTCACCACAACCCGGACCCGAAGAAATATCCGTGCCACCGCGTGGTATTCAAGGACGGGAGCCTGGCGGAACATTACGCTTTTGGAGGCAAAAAGGCACAGATGGCGCTGCTAAAAAGTGAAGGCGTCGGTTTTTTCGGAGAAAAAGCGGATATCAGTTCGCACCTTGCTTGAAATCGAAGTCAATCATTGACAAATATTGTTGTTCCTAAATCTCCCAAAATTATCCTCCGGCTTTGCTCTCTCTCATCCGGTATACCACAGAATCATTCTCCATCTCGTCGGCATCCACCATCTTGAACGGAAGGAATACTTTTGAGGACGTCTCTTTGATATAGAGGTCGTTGATCCTGACTTCAAGATCAACATCGGCGGGGATCACCTTGAATTCCTCTCCCGACAGGAACCCTTCCATGGGTTTGGCCCATTCTTCTATCACCGAAGAGACTGTCGCCCTCTTTCCGCGGAACTCTTCCCCGAATTCCGTGACCACCGCCAGGCGGGGGCGTGCTTCTTTGATAAGGTTGATCGACCCGATCAGGCCCAGGTGCTGCGTAAGGAGCTTGCCCTCCTCTTTTTCAAGCGACCCGATATTCAGCAGCAGCGCCTGGCAGCCGCGGTACTGTTCGCCAAGGCCCGGTTCATATCTCGTATCTCCGGTGATCCCTATGCTTACAGGCCTGTCGCTCTTATCCTTTAAAGAAGTTTCTATCACCACCCCTACCGCTGACTCCTGGTGGGTCCAGAGCTCTTCGTGAAAGGCTTGCTTTATATGCAGAACGCATCCGTATTTTTCCATCAAAGAAGTATGGTCCACGTGTTCTATTGTCGACCCGGGGGTCATAAGGCGGAAGTTTATCTCTTTGTTGCCCAGGGGATCGAGCGCGTTGAAAAGCCCCTGATATTTGAGCATGACCCCGGCCGAGCCGAATACGTCTATATGGTGTATTTTGCTGTGCGGGACGTTATCGTTGTGCTTTGCAAGAAGCGAAAGGATCGACTCCATGGATTCGGTGTGGTCGTCGTGGTCATGGGTGATTATGATCCCGTCCAGGTCTACTATTGAAAGGTCGATATCCCTGAACATGTCAATAAATCCATACCCGGGGTCGATCGCTATCGCCTTGACAGCTCCCAGATGGTTCTTGAGGGTCAACATGTATCCTCCGCCCTGGCTTATCCCTGCAGAATAAAGAGGAGAGCTGGAGTTCCACTTGTGCAGAGTCTTCAGAATGTTGGCGCCGATAGATTTTTCCACGAACCTTGGAATATTCAGGTCGGACCTCAGCTTTTCTTTGGTCTTTGCCACCATCTCGACCATGGGGAAGATAGTATCCTCCATATAAGAAATTGCCCTTATCGTTCCGATGTCGGCCTGTTTATGGAGATGGCCGTGATGCCTTGACAATTTAAGGTCTTCGTACGCATCCCGGAACCTGCCTTGGAGGAACTTGGCTATTGCCCTGCAATAGATGAGCCTGTGGGCGATATTTTCTCTTCCGTGCGCCCTTCTGCTCATCTCGTCATATATGTGCTCCGCTTCTGCGTAAAGGCCCTCGTTCAGACAGGTGAATCCTATCAGGTCCCAAGGGGCGTCTTTCTTGTATTCCACGTTCGCTTTGATATAGCGGTCAAGGGTGCGCAGTATTATCGGGAGTTTTGCCTGTATCCAATATTTCCTGTCGGCCGGCACAAGCCGGCTCAGGCTTTTCCATGTTTCGGGGCGCTCGGCATCAAGATCCATCGATAGCATATTAACACAATCAAATCCTAGATCCCAAGCTCTAAATCCTAAGTACTTTTATTAGTATCCGGAGTTTGAGCTTAGAACTTATCGAAGATTTTCTTCAGATCTTCCGGCACGCCTGCTTCGATCTTTATCTTCTGCCCTGTCGCGGGATGCATAAACTCGATCGACTTAGCGTGGAGCGGCATTCTCGCAAGCTCAGCGCCAGAGTCCTCGGGGTCACCTGTTATATCCTCAACAGGGACCGGGTCTTTTCTGCCGTAAAGCCGGTCGAACGCCAGAGGATGCCCTATGGCTTTTAAATGCAGGCGTATCTGGTGGCGCTTGCCGGTAACAGGAAGAACTTCCATCAAAGAATATCCGCGGGTCCTCTTGAGCACTTTGACGCGGGTGATCGCCTCAAGGCCTTTTGAAGAAAGCGCCGGCTTCCGCGACCTTGACTTGCTTTTTGAGACCGGGATATTTATCTCTTTTTCTTCGAAACAGCAGGCCCCTTCGACCAGGGCTATATAATTCTTGCCTATCTCTTTGTTATCAAACTGGAGATTCATCTTTTTATGGGCCTCAGCTGTTTTAGCAAACACCACGACACCGGATGTTTCCCTGTCCAGGCGGTGCACTACGAATACTTTCTGGCCTGTGTGTTTTTCAACCGCTCCAGCGAGGGACTGCGAGCGCTCCTGGGCGTTGCCAGGTATCGTAGTCATACCCGGGGGTTTATTTACGGCTATAAGCGAGCCGTCTTCGTAGAGCATATCAATATCCATGCGGTGCTATAATTTTATCATGGGAATATATAAAAAGACCGTTTGGAAGCCGGGAACCATGCTCTACCCGCTTCCCGCCGTCATGGTCACATGCGGTGAATACAAAGACAGCGGCGACACTTCAAAATGCAACATCATTACCGTTTCCTGGGCCGGAACAATATGTTCCGAGCCGCCCATGCTGTCGGTATCGATAAGGCCGGAGCGTTTCTCATATGCAATCATAAAAAAAACAGGACAGTTCGCCGTGAACCTCACTACCAGGGACCTGGCCTACGCGGCCGATATCTGCGGAGTGAAGTCCGGACGTGATATGGACAAATTCAAAAAACTCAAGCTCACTCCTCTGAAAGCAAAGGAGATCATTTGCCCTATTATCGGGGAAAGCCCGGTCAACATAGAGTGCGAGACTGTTGAGATAAAGAAGCTGGGCAGCCACGATATTTTCATGGCAAAAGTCCTGTGCGTGCATGCCGACTCTGCTCTTATAGACAAAAAAGGCGTTTTCGACATGGAAAAAGCCGGACTGATAGCCTACTCCCACGGAAAATACCACGCACTCGGCAAATATCTCGGGCACTTCGGATATTCGGTGAGGAAAAAGCAATAGGATTGTTTGCGTCCGGCAAATAGAAACCCGCGCAGTTTTAAGCAGATAAACTGGGCCCACTAGGATTCGAACCTAGAACCTGTCGGTTATGAGCCGATTGCTCCACCCTTGAGCTATGGGCCCCAATTATAGTCTTAGTATAACTTGAATTTTCGCCCCGTTCAAGGCGATTAGGATAATGAAAAACCGCCATCAAAAATAAACGTGAACCGTATGTCTGGCCTAACGGGAGCCCCTTAAAGGATCTTCTTCCCGACCGCTTTGTTCAGCCTGGCTCCGGCTATCTGCAGGTCGTATTTCGCGTTCCAAAGGTCCGTCACGGCGATAAGATAAGAAGTTTGCGTCTCAAGATAGACCTGGCGGCTCGATATGTTCGCGCCGTATGTAACCTCCACGGACTTTAACGCTTTTGTGGCAAGGTCCGCGGCAAGCTGCGCGGCAGCCACTTTTTCTTCTGCCGCCGTCAAAGAAAGATAGGACGAGTTGACATCGAGAGATATGCCGTCCTTGATCATCTGTTCCTGGGCTTTGGCAGAGTTCAAAGCGGCAAAAGCCTCTCTTACCTGGTTCTCGGTACTAAATCCGTTGAACAGGGTCCATGAGCCCACGAACATTGCCCTCCAGCTGTTGATATCGGTATTCGACGAAGTGCTTTTGTTGTATTCATTTTTTGCATTGCCCGTCTGATATGAAAAAGCTATGTTCGGGAGATATCCGCTGTATGCCAGGTTGACCGCACTGTCCGCGATCCTGAGAGCCTGCTTAAATGAAACATAGTCCGGCCTGTTCTCGTAAGCAAGCGATAGCAGTGATTCACGCCCTGGAATATTATCGGCAGCAGGCCGAAGCTCCTCCTCTTCAAGGACCGTTTTTTCATCCAATTTTGTCCCAAGCCATGATTCAAGGGCAAGACGTGCGATATCCCGGCCGCTGCGCGCTTGTATCCTCAAGTAATCAAGGTTGGCGGCTGCGGTCCTTATCCTTAAAACTTCCGCTTCTGATGCTATCCCCGAATCAAAAAGCACTGTTGTTATGCCCAGGTTCCTGCCAAGGTTCTTCGCCGTGGAGTCGATTATCTCAATCTGTTTTCTCGCTTTCAGATAGTCATAATACGATTTTGTCACATTGAACTCTACGTCCTGTTCGGCCTTTTTCAGTTCTTCCGAGGCGATATCATATCCTCCCCTTGCTATCGCCATGCCCGTCAATATCTTCCCTCCGGTAAATAGAGGCTGCTGTACGCCAAAATTATAAGAGGTATAATCACTTGGCTCGTCTGGGGCTGTTGTGATCGTTCCGCCCCCCATGACCGGAGGCAGAGTGATAGTCATCGGCTGTGAGTAATTTTTCCCTTTTGTAGCGGACAGGGTCACCGTCGGCAGCGCCGCCGAGCCCGCCTGCCCCATCTTGGCAGACGCAGCATTAAGGTTCTCCCTGGCCGCCCTGATGGAAGGATTGTTCTCAAGCGCAAGGTCGATGCACTCCCCGAGCGTCACAGCCGACGCAAATCCGCTCGCAATAAAGCAGAACATCAGCGCTGCCGACAGTTTAAGCAATCTTCCGCAAATGCCCGTTTTTTTCCGGACTTTATACTTTTTACTTTTTACTTCATACTTCATACTATCTCCTCCAGCGGAAAGGCAAACGCCTTTATCCCCAGCTCCGAATACTGTTTTTTTATCTTTGCGACCTCAGTTAATATCAGCGCTTTTGTTCTTTCATCCGCAGCTATGAACAGCGCGCTGTTGGTCCCTGGCCAAATATTGGTATCCAGGTGCGGTTCGCTCGAGCCGCCTATGCCGTGCAAACCGTCCGCTTTGGTATATTTTTTTTGGCCGGCGTTTTCCAGAGCGCCCATGACAAAACACTCAAGCGCCGGAGCATATATGATCAGTATCCCTTTCATTTCATCTCCTTCCCGCAAAACCGTCTTTTTGAGAAACGGCGTTCGACCACAAAATAAAGTGTCGGGACAAAAATAAGGCTTATCGTTGCAGATACCGTCAACCCTCCGAGGACCGAGACCGCCATGTTCTTCCAGAAACCGGAACCTTCTCCCCTGCCGAAGATTATCGGAATAAGAGCGAGCCCGGTTGTTAAACTGGTCATGAGTATCGGCCTGAGACGTGTACGGCCCGATTCGAGGATAGCTTCCCGGATCTCAAACCCTCTTGCACGCAGAATATTTATAAAATCAACCAGCACAATAGAATTTTTAACGGCTATCGCTGTCACAAGTATCAAGCCGACGAAAGACATGACCCCGAAAGGATATCCTGTGATGATAAGGGACCAGACCACTCCTACAACCGCAAACGGGATGGCGAACATGACAATAAAAGGCTCAAGGAAAGACTCAAATTGCGCCACCATCACAAGATAAATGAGGGCCACGCCCAGAAGAAGGGCTACAAACAGAGACCTGAAGCTCTCTGCCATCTGCTCTGTGTTGCCGGCGATCTTTACCGACACCCCCTCCGGCATATCAATGTCTGCAATTATCTTCCTTATGTCACGGGTAATATCTCCGAGAGAGCGCCCGAAATAATCCGAGTCCACCACCACCAGCCTCTGCTGGTTCTTTCTTTGGATCACCTGCGGAGCATTGCTTAGGGTCGGAGTAACAATGTTCCCCAAAGATATGTTGGCGCCGCTCCGGCCGGTAACATATACACTGTTTATGTCTCTCAGGCTTCTGCGGTCCTTTTCAGCGAGACGCACGAATACATCATACTCGTCGCCCGCATCCCTGTATTTTGTCGCTACCGTTCCGTAAAGGAATCCTCTCGCGGCAAGAGCAACATCATACATCGACAGCCCCAAAGCAGCGGCTTTATCCCGGTCAACATTAAGGGAGTATTCGGGATTTGATTTTTCCCTGGAAATAAGAAGGTCCGTAACGCCCGGAACTTTTTCAACCCGGGCCTTTAGCGTTTGGGCGTACTCCTCCATTTTTTCAAAGTCAGACCCGTATATTTCAAGAGTAATTGGTCTGCCGCCGCCCGCCATCTGGTTGGCCCCCATTCCGGAATAATCGATGGATTTAAGTCCGGGCAGGGAAAGCGCAATATCGGAGATCTGCCTTTGAATTTCTTTGATGTCTCTTTTTCTCTGGCTCAAAGGAACAAGCTTGATGTACACTTTTCCATAATTCGGGCCGCTTTTGGTGGACATTTCCATCCGGCCGCCGGACCCCGCGGTTACAAGGATGAACTCAAGCTCGGGCACTTCTTTTTTCACCCTTGACTGCAGCTCTTCCATGATCTTGGTGGTCTCTTCCAGCCTGGCCCCTGCGGGAAGGGCAATATTGGCGCTGATCAGCCCTGTGTCAAGATCGGGAAAAAATTCCGTGCCGGTAAATAAGAACAGGGGCATGCTCAGGACAAAACCTGCGATTCCTATGACTATCACCTTCGTCCTGTTGTCTATAGCCCAGCCCAGCAGGTTTTTATATCCGTTCTCGATCGATTGAAGCCATTGCTCAGTAATATCGTATATTCGCATGAGCAAGGGATGGTCTTTCTTTTTTTCCTTGTTCACGTCCAGCATGACCGATGACAGCATTGGAGTAAGGATCATTGCGGTCACAAAAGACATCGCGATGATCACTATGGTCACCACGGAAAGCTGATTGAAGAAGACTCCGATGAACCCTTGGACCAGCAGCAGCGGCACAAATATTACAAGATTGGTGGTGGTGGTGGCCAGCACCGCCCCGAACACCTCCCCGGCGCCGTATATCGCGGCCTCGCGCGGCGGCTCGTTCTTTGCCTCCCTGTGCCTGTAAATGTTCTCAAGCAGAACGATCGCGTCATCTACGATCACGCCTACCGCAATGATGATCGAAGCAAGCGAGATTATGTTGATGGTGATGCCCGTAAAGAACATATAGAGAAAAACGCCTATTATCGGGAAAGGTATAGTGAGCGCGATTATTATCGAGCTCCTGAAGTTGCGGAGAAAAATGAACACGCACAGAAATATGAATATCACCGCCCAGTAGAGCGTACCGGACAGGTCGTCTATAGACCTTGTTATTGTTTCCGAAATATCCTGTACGTACGTGATCCTGAAGTCGGGCGGCAGTTCGGGCATGAGCTGCTCCAGCTCTTTGCGTACGGCGGAAGCGACCTGCACCGTGTTCGCCTCGGATTGCTTTTGTATCATTACGACCACGCCGGGATCTCCGTCAACCTCGGTCACGCTTTCCGGCTCCTTGAAGGAATCCGTGACTTCCGCCACATCTTCCAGATATACCGCCGCCCCGCCAAAACTGCCGACGACCACCCTGGATATATCGCCGATCGACTTAAATTCTCCAGGCACTCTTATTCCGTATTCAAGCTCTCCTGATTTCAGGGATCCTGCAGGAAGAGAAAGGTTTGCAGCCTGAAGAGCGGCATTGACCTGCCCCATAGAAAGACGGTAAGACTCAAGCCGGTACCTGTCTATATCCACGTTTATCTGGCGCTCAAGCCCCCCCGAGATTATGACCGTACCTACGCCCTGAATCTTTTTCAATGCGGGAGATATTTTTTTGTCGGTGATCTGGTAAAGGTCCCTGTATGACTGGTCGGCAGATATTCCCAGGACCAGCACGGGTATCTGGGAAGTATCAAATTTGTATATTACCGGAGCCTGCGCGTCCCGCGGAAGCTGCGCCCTTACAAGATCGAGCTTGTCCCTTACATCGGCAGATGCGGAATCTATATTGGTCCCCCATTTGAAAGTGATGGTAACCGTAGAGAGATTCTCGATGCTGTCGGAAGATATCCGGTCGATATTTGGAGCGGTCGCCACGGAATCCTCAATGACTTTTGAGATCGTGGTCTCAATATCATCCGGACTTGCTCCGGGATATGAAGTGATTATGGTAAGAGTGGGAAGAGAGATATTCGGCAAAAAATCAAGCGGCAGGCGCGAAAGCCCGAATATGCCCAAGATCGCAAGCACGGTAAATATGGACAGCGTAAAAAGCGGTTTTGTTACGAAATGCCGGATCACTTGCCTTGCTCCTGTATTAATGCCCCGTCGTTCACGACCCTTTGCCCGGAAACAATGACCTTATCGGACTGGGCCAGCCCCTTCACCACCTGCACGCTGTTCTCCTGCTGAAGCCCAAGGATGACGGGTCTTTTTTTAGCTTTTCCTCCCTCGGAGACAAAAACGGTTTTTTCGCCGTCGCCCATGACCGCGTCAAAAGGGATTATCAGAGCTGAACTTGCCTTTTTCAACGGGAGATCTATCTTGCCGAACATTCCCGGCTTGATCCTCTTTGAGGCGTTTTGAAGCACTATCTCTATCTGCGTAGTGCGGCTCAAAGGGTCTATCACCGGCCTGACATTATTGACAGAACCCGCAAACACTTCTCCGGGATATGCATCAAGCGATATCCTCGCGGGCATGCCTTTGCTTATGAAAGAGTAATATTTTTCGGGAACATTTGCATAGGCCTTTACCCTGCCGATATCATAGATCACAAACACCGGATTGACCAATCCTCCGACCTGGCTGGTCACGTGCTCCCCTACTTTTGCAAGCTTCATGCCCACTACTCCGCTTATTGGCGAAATGACCACCATATCATTATAAAGGTCGTCATCAGGGCTTATTCCTTCTATATATGAAAGCAAAGGGTCGCCCTTTTCAACGGATTCCCCCTCCTCAACATATATTTCCTGGACCCTGCCTGCCATCCTGGGCCTTACAGCCACTTCGGTCTGCGCCTTGATGTCTGCAGAAAGTATAATGTTTTCTTCTATCGGCCCGATGGTCGGGTTTTGGGCTATCACGGGGATAGCCCTTTGCATTTCCTGAGCTTTCGATGTAAAGATCCTTACATACATCCTATATGCCAACAGAAGTGCGACCAGCAGCACAACAGCCCATACGATCTTTTTTGCGCGCATTCTCAAACTCCCTCTTTTTGGATTTGTTCGACCAGTTTTTCGAGCAGTTTAATGATAGCAGACCTGTCAGGCGCGGACATCTTGCAAAATATCTTCTCGAGGCATTTTTTTCTGCTGTCAGATACTTTTTTTGCGACCGAGGCCCCTTTGGCCGTAAGAACAACCCTTACGATCCTTCTGTCCGAATGGTCCTGCCGCCTTATTACATGTCCGGAAGAAGCAAGACGCCCTATTATTCCCGTCACATTGCCCATGGTTACTCCAAGTTCCGATGCAAGGTCGGTCATTTTGGGATTCTTCTTCTCGCTGATCAAACCAAGCGTGATCACCTGGGAAAAAGACAGGTTAACGTCTACAAGGTCTCCGCTGTCTGCCCTGTGCACATATTTGAATATGACGGGGGTCAGCTCTTCAAATCTCTTTACAACATCATTCACGATTAGTTTAATCCTTGAATTATTTACTGAGTAAACTAATTGTACGCCTGCCCCCGAGCGATGTCAACCTGCCGCCCAGGCGGAGGGCCCGGCCGCTTAACATTTACTTTTTCTACGAGTCAATATATAATACTTTACAAACAGCAGGCACCGAGATAAAAGAGAAAGGACCTGAAATGAAAGAGCAAAGACCTCTGGGCGATATCCTGGTTGAAAAAGGAGTTATCACCAAAGCGCAGCTCGCCCAGGCCGAAACAGAAGCAAAAAAGCTCAAGATGCCGCTAAGAAAGGCCCTCTTCTCTCTCGGAATGATCAAGGAATCCGATATGATCGCTTTTTTCGAACAGCAGATGCGTATCCCCTATGTCAATCTCAACAGTTATATAGTGGACGCCAAGATCCTCTCCCTGATACCGGAAACATTCGCGAAAGCACATCATGTGATACCTCTTTTTAAGGCAGGCGACATAATCACCGTGGCAATGACCGACCCTCTTGATGTTGTTGTGCTGGATGAGCTGCGCGCCATGACAAAATGCATCATAGAGCCTGTATTAACCACCGAAACGGACATCAAGAAGGCCTTTGGCCAGTATTTTGCCGCCGGCGTTTCTATCGACGAGGTCATCAAAAAGATCGACAGCGATGAAGAGAAGATCGAAGAACAGAAGATCCAGGACGACGAAGAGATATCCCCGGAAAAGATGAGGCAGGCGGCTGAACAGGCCCCGGTCATTAAGCTTGTCAATCTTATCATCAGCGAAGCAGTCAAAGAAGGAGCATCAGACATACACATAAACCCCGAAGATAAAATGGTTAGGGTCAGATACCGGCAGGACGGAATACTCAGAGAAGCGTCATGCCTGCCCAAAAACCTCCAGGCTGCCGTCCTTTCCAGGATAAAGATCATGTCCGATATGAACATAGCCGTAAAAAGAAGCCCTCAGGACGGAAGGTTCCGGCTAAAGATAGAGGGCAGCCAGATAGACATGAGGGTCTCGGCTTTCCCGTCGATACACGGAGAAAATATCGTGATGAGGATACTTGACCCTGCCAGCATCATGATTGGCCTGGAAGACATCGGGTTCTATCCTGAAAATCTTGAACAGATAAAGATGCTGATCGGCAAGCCCCACGGAATAATCCTTGTCACCGGACCCACCGGCTCAGGCAAAACAACCACGCTTTATTCCGCCCTTTCTTCCATAAACTCTGTGGATAAGAACGTGATCACCCTTGAAGACCCCGTAGAATACCAGCTTGAGATAATCAGGCAGGCCCAGATAAACCCAAAAGCCGGACTGACATTCGCCAGCGGGCTCAGGTCTATACTGCGCCAGGACCCTGATGTGGTCATGGTCGGAGAGATCAGGGACAAGGAAACGGCCGAGATTGCAATACAGGCCGCGATGACGGGGCACCTGGTCTTTTCAACGCTTCACACCAATGACGCGCCCGGCGCCCTGACCAGGCTGGTAGACATGGGAATAGAACCGTTCCTGATATCCTCTTCCGTCATCGGGATACTTGCTCAGCGTCTTGTCCGGAAAATATGCCCTTCGTGCAAAGAATCCTACAAGCCCGCGGAAAAAGTCCTGCGCGAACTGGGGCTGCAGGACCTGTCCGGCAAGACCGTGTTCTACCGCGGCAAGGGCTGCAAGAACTGCAAAAACCGCGGCTACAAAGGCCGTCTCGGCATATTCGAGCTGCTTGTGACCAACGAAAAGATCAGGGACATGGTGCTTGAAAAGGCCTCGTCAGACGTGATAAAAAGAGCGGCTCAAGAGGCCGGGATGAAAACGCTGAGACAGGACGGCATGCTTAAGGTGCTGGACGGCACCACGTCCATAGAAGAAGTAATGCGGGTGACAACGGAGTAACATGGCTGTATTTAGCTACAAAGGTTTTGATAAATCCGGAAAATCGCTTTCGGGTTCGCTCGAGGCCGCCGGAAAAGAAGCCGCAGCCGACCTCTTGCGCAAAAGCGGGCTAACAGTGATCTCCCTCGAGGAAAAAAAAGGCGACATAGAGCTGAAGTTCATTGACGATTACCTGAAAAAACTCACAAAAGTCAAGACGAACGACCTTGTAATGATAACCATCCAGCTGGCCAACATGCTTGACGCGGGGATCCCCCTGCCTACAGCCCTGAACACTCTGGTGGAACAGACCGAGAACGCCAGGCTTAAAGAAGCGGTGGCAGATATATACTCGGAGATAAAGGAAGGAAAGTCATTTTCTGAGTCCCTTGCAAAGCACAACGACATATTTTCAAGCCTTTTCATAAACATGGTAGCCGCAGGTGAAGTTTCGGGGAACCTGGACGAGGTATTAAAAAGGCTTGCAACGTTTACCGAGCGCGAAGCCGAACTGAAACAAAAGATATCCGCTGCAATGACCTATCCGGTCATACTCATAGTGGCCGGGGTCGGAGTCGTGGCGTTTGTTGTAACGACCGTGGTCCCGCCATTTGTCAAGATCTTCCTGGAAGGGGGCATCCCGCTTCCCCTGCCCACATTGATACTTTACCAGCTGAACAATATCATCCGGGCCGCCTGGCTTTACATCATAGTCGGCAGCATAGCTGGAGTAATAGCATTAAAAAGGTGGGCTAAGACGCCCCAGGGCAAAGTAAACATCGATACCGCTAAGATGAAGGTGCCCGTGTGGGGAGACCTTTCGAAAAAGGTTGAGATCGCCAGGCTTACCAGGACCCTTGCAGCTCTTCTTTCAAGCGGGGTCCCAATGCTCCAGGCGCTTCAGGTGACCGAAAAGACCATCGACCTGGCTCCCATGGCCACGGTCGTAAAGAACCTGGGTACGGCTGTCAGCAAAGGCAAAAGCATAAGCGAATCCCTCAAAGAAAGCAAAATGTTCCCGGCGATGCCCATACACATGATCGCCGTGGGAGAAGACACCGGGACTCTGGAGATCATGCTCAACAAAATAGCCGATTTTTACGATCTGGCCACTGACTACGCGATCAAAAAATTGACGGCGCTGCTGGAGCCGATGTTCCTGGTGATAATCGGGGGGCTCGTAGGATTTATATTCGCCTCGATACTTCTGCCGATATTCTCCATGGTAAAGACCCTGGGGAGATAATAAGAAAGGAAAGTGAACAAATGGATATCAAAAGCCTGCTGAACAGCGTGATGGACAAAGGAGCTTCCGACCTGCTCCTAGTGGCCGACAACCCGCCGATAATGAGGACCACTGGAAAGCTCCAGTTCTTCGGGGACCAGGCTCTTTACGCCGACCAGGTAAAAGACCTGATATATTCGCTATTGACACAGGAACAGCGGGATAGGTTTGAAAAAGAAAAAGAGCTCGACAGCTCGTTCGAGCTGTCAGGGGCTTCCAGGTTCAGGGTGAACGTTCACTACCAGAAAGGCTCTGTAGCCGCGTCGCTTAGGACCATCCCTACAGAGATCCCTACGGTAGAATCCCTGCATCTACCCGACACGGTAAAAGATTTTGCCAAAGAACCTCGCGGGCTTATCCTGGTAACAGGACCTACAGGCGCCGGAAAAAGCACGACACAGGCGGCAATGATAGACCAGATAAATTCCTCAAGAAGCGTTCACATAATCACCGTTGAGGACCCGATCGAGTTCATTCACAAGAACAAAAAATCCATAATAGAGCAGAGG
>Ga0209096_1001890_pt1 | contig 21511 bp, 17 predicted proteins | sample AD_UKC034_MetaG_FD_184407 | JGI IMG/M metagenome (GOLD analysis project Ga0209096, IMG submission 184407) | Active sludge microbial communities of municipal wastewater-treating anaerobic digesters from USA - AD_UKC034_MetaG (SPAdes) (version 2) | ecosystem: Engineered > Bioreactor > Anaerobic >... | reverse complement strand
TGCTTCTAAGGTGGCTTCCACCTTGCTTCCCTAGGTGAAAGCCACCAGAACTCCACGCTGCTTCCGCACCAGCCATCCCGAGGTGAAAGACACCGAGCGGCGCAAGTGGTTGTCACTTAGCGCAAGCCTTGGGCGAAGCATGTGGCAATCACTTAGCGTAGCCACGCGACGAATCCAAGGTGTCTTCCACCTGCTGCGCAATGGCTCCCCCAAGTGAAAGCCAACGAGCGGCGCAAGTGGTTGCCACTTAGCGCAAGCCTCGGGCGAAGCATGTGGCAATCACTTTGCGTAGCCAAGCGGCGAATCCAAGGTGTCTTCCACCTGCTGCGCACTTGCCATCCCTAGGTGAAAGCCACCGAGCGGCGTAAGTGGTTGCCACGTAGCTCAAGCCTCGGGCGAAGCATGTGGCAATCACTTTGCGTAGCCACGCGGCGAACCGGCTGCGCACTGGCTTCCTTAGGTGAAAGACACCGGACTTCCACTCGTTTCCGCACTTGCTTCCCTTGGTGAAAGACACCGAGCGGCGTAAGTGGTTGCCACGTAGCGCCAGTGCTAAGCACCGCAGGTGGCAATCACTTTGCGTAGCCACGCGGCGAATCCAAGGTGTCTTCCACCAGCTGCGCAATGGCTCCCCCAAGTGAAAGACACCGGACTTCCACTCGTTTCCGTACTTGCCATCCCCAGATGTGATCCAAAGGTGTCTTCCACCTGCTGCGCACTGGCCATCCCTAGGTGAAAGACACCGAGCGGCGCAAGTGGTTGTCACTTAGCGCAAGCCTCGGGCGAAGCATGTGGCAATCACTTTGCGTAGCCAAGCGGCGAATCCAAGGTGTCTTCCACCTGCTGCGAAATGGCTTCCCGAGGTGAAAGACACCGGACTTCCACTCAATTTGCATAAATTTGGGATTACACACTACACTAGAATGAGATACCAGTCGCATCAGGTTTATCATATTTTTAACCAAGGGAATAACCGGGAAAAAATATTCTTCGAACCATGTAATTATGAATACTTTAAAGCAAAATTGAGGAGATATGTATGTCCAAACGCTGACCTCCTGGCTTATTGTTTGATGCCGAATCATTTCCATCTATTGATTTATACTTCGGATTTATCCGTGCAAGAGTATAAAAATTCCGGGCTTCAAAACATCTCCTTTGCCATTAGCCAGTTATTGAGTTCATATACTAAAGGGATTAATCGACGGTTTAACCGGACAGGGTCTCTATTCAGGTCAAAAACGAAAAAAAAAGATGGTTGGAATAATGACAATGATTTTCGGTCCATCGCTGAGTTCGAAGGTAAAGCACTCAGCCATGTAGAAAATGTTTATGCTTTGAGGGTTTTCAATTATATCCATGAAAATCCGGTAAAGGCCCGTCTAGTTAGGACTGCCGAGGAGTGGGTATATTCATCGGCCCGTGAGTTTTCGAAGGTAGAGGAGAAACCTCTTTGCAATATTGAGCGGGCAAAATATCTACTTGGAGTTTGAATTTGAAGGTTTCTGCCACTTGCTTCCAAGCTTGATTCCAAGGTGTCTTCCACCCCGTTTTATTCCAAGGTCGTTAGGTGGCTTCCGCCCGCTTTGCATTCCCCAGGAAAGGTCTAAAGTGGCTTTCACCCGTTTCTGCACTTGCATTCTCCAGGTGAAAGCCACCGGGTTTTTTACTTACTGAGGCGCCTGCAAGGTGGCTCCGCCCGCTTCATTCCCAAGGTGAAAGCCACCGGGTTTTCTACTTACTTCGGCGCCTGCAAGGTGGCTTCCACCTGCTTACACACCTCTTATCACCTCCACCCAGTGTTTGGCTTTGACCCCGGTAAAATGTTCGATCTGGTGACGGCAGCTGAAGCCATTGGCGACCAGGGTCGTACCCGGTTTTCGGTTATTGACCGCTGGAAAGAGGATTTGATCCCCGATTTTCCGGGAAAGGTCGTAGTGCTCCTTTTCATATCCGAAGGAACCGGCCATGCCGCAACAGCCCGACGGAATTTCGCTGAGGGAATTCCCGGTCTGCCCGAAAACCTCTTTCATTGCCCTGGTGCCGTAAAGCGCTTTTTGATGACAATGCCCGTGGATGAGGATATCCCCGGCAATGGATTTAAACTTCTTATTGATATTTCCGCTTTCCAGTTCCCTGGAAAGAAACTGATCGATCATCAGGATATGGTCCTTGGCCAATTGGGCCAGTTTTTCATCTTCCACCAGGTCGGGCAGATCATCGTTGAGAGCGGAGGCGCAACTGGGTTCGCAAACTATGATCTTTAATCCCTGCTCCATATAAGGCCTGAGTTTTTCCAGTGTAGCCGTTCCCGCGGCCTTTGCATCGCGAAGAAAACCATGGGAAATTTTCGGCCGCTGACAGCAACCCACATTGGCCAGGATCACTTCATAACCGCAGGAATTGAGCAATTCCAAGGCGGATACGCCAATGTGGGGCTCATGAAAATTCAAATAAGTATCCGCAAACAGTACCACCTTTTTTTGAGCCGGGGGATTGACTTTATTCTTATTCTTTTCAAACCATTTATAAAAAGGCTCCGTTGCATATCCAGGAAGGATTCTCCTGGAATCGATCCCCGTACATTTATCCATAACATACCTGAACAAAGCAGAACCTTGTATCCCATTGACTACCCGCGCCGGCCATCCTGCCAGCCGGACTGCCATGGAGGAGGAGTCGCGGATAAGCCTGTCCCTCCAGGTAGTGCCGTGTTGATCGTAGTAGATCTGGGTGACGTCCCCTTTCAATTTCGCCATATCCACATTGCTCGGGCATTCCGATTTGCAGGCCTTGCAGGACAGGCAAAGGTCCATGACCTGGTGCAACCGTTCACTGCCGATGCCCTCCTCGTCCAATTGGCCCGACATGGCCAATCTCAAGGCATTGGCTCTGCCACGGGTCGAATGTTCTTCATCCCGCGTGGCTTTAAAACTCGGGCACATGGTACCCCCCAGCATTTTGCGGCATTCCCCCACCCCGGTGCACATATGAACCGATTCCCGGAAACTGTTTTCCTGCCGGTAGTGATAAACGGTTTTAACTTCCCGGTCCCTATATGCTGTACCGTAACGCAAATGGTGCTCAATAGTCGTGGAGTCCACGATTTTTCCCGGGTTCATCCGGTTTTCAGGGTCGAATAATTTTTTTATGCTGCGAAAAGCTTCATATAAGGTCCTTCCGAAAAACCGCTCATTGTAGGCGCTTCTGACCAGGCCGTCGCCATGTTCCCCGCTCCAGGAACCTCCGTATTTGACGACCAGTTCGAAGGTCTCGTCCGTGATGTGTTTCAGGTTTTCAATATCCTCCGCCTGGCGGAGGTCGAGCAGGGGCTGCACATGGATGACGCCCACGCTGGCATGGGCATACATGGACACCTCCGTATGGTATTTGGCACAGATCTTCAGCACCTGGTCGATGTATTCCGGAAGCACCTGGGTGGGAATGGCGGCATCCTCTATAAAACTCAGGGCTTTTTTCTCACTTTTTATACCCATCATCAGGCCAAGCCCTTTTTTACGTAAGGTCCATACATCCTCAAAAGCCGGGCCTTCGGGAAATAAAGGAAAGGCATAACCCAAACCGCGCTGATGCAGGTCTGCGATCATATCCCTGGCCCTTTGCATGACCGATTCCCGGGTATCCCCGTAGAACTCGACGATCTGGATGGCTGCGGGATCGCCTTCGATCAGGTAACAAAGATGCCGGGTGGTCAGGTTTTCCGCACTGAGATGGAGGACGGTCCGGTCCAGGATCTCAATGGCAGAGGGCTGGTAAGGCAACATGGGCTCCACCGCCCGTATGGATTCCAGCAGGTCCGCAAAATGGGCGACGACCACCGATTTGAATTTCGGCAGGGGGACCAGGTTTAATTTCAGTTCGAGGGTGACCGCCAGGGTGCCTTCGCTGCCGGTGATGAGTTTAGCCAGGTTCCACCGATCGGTATAAACGAATTCATCGAGGTTGTATCCGCCTACCCGCCGCATTACCTTGGGAAACCGGTTCTTAATTTCTTCCCTGTTTTTCTCTATAATTTCCTGGAAACCCCGGTAAATCTGCCCTTCCCGGCAGTGCTGGCTCGTTTTGCGACGGTACTCTTCCGGGTCGAGTTCCCTGAGTTTTAGTACCGTCCCGTCGGCGAGCAATACCCTTGCCTCCAGCACATGGTCCACGGTTTTGCCGTAGAGGATGCTTTTGGTGCCGGATGAATTATTGCCCACCATGCCGCCTACATTGGCCCTGCTGGCTGTAGCGGGATCCGGGGCAAAATGCAGTTTGTATTTGGCCAGGTATTCATTGAGTTCATCCCGGACCAGGCCGGGCTGTACACGCACCCATTTTTCCTGTTCATTGAATTCCAGGACCTGGTTCATATACTTGGAAAAATCGAGGACGAGCGCGTCGCCGACCGTCTGGCCGGCCAGGCTGGTCCCACCTCCCCGGGGCAGGATTTTCAGTTTGTGCTGCCCGGCGAAAGCCACGGCCTTTTTGACATCCTCTTCGTCCCTGGGAAGGACGACGGCCACCGGCCAGATCTGGTAAAAACTGGCATCCGTGGCATACATCCCCAGGGAATACCGGTCGGTCAGCACCTCGCCCTTGATGTTTTTCGACCATTGTTTGATATTCAAATCCGGAGGGATGATGGTACTGGCTGACATGATGGATGATTAATTCTGAAAAGGAAAAGTAGTGAAAAAGACGGTTCCGTAATCCAAAATACATTTTACAATAAAAGTAAAGATTGCCGGCAGGCCCTCGTGGTCAGGCTTAATCAAAAACCTCTTCTGATCTGGACCACCAATCCGGATAAAGAGGCGCCCGTTTTACCACCAAATCTGTTTACCGTCTTCGTAGGTAAAGATGCGTTCTTCTTTGTCGTCGCAGGCCCGGCAGTGCAGCCAGTACAATCCGTTGGAAGGAACCTCCTGAAATTCCAGAGGCAATCCGTTGCATTTTTGACTGCCCAGGGATTCCCATCTCCCTTTCCAGTAAAACAATTCGTAAGATTTGCCTTCCTGGACGGTCCGGGCATCATGAGCCGGCAAATAACGGATCTTGCGGATAGATTTGGGTGAGCCAAGGTCCAGACTTACCCAATGAGACCGGTTGGTCTCCTCCGTCATTTTAATGGTCTTGCCCGGGAAGCCGTCAAAGGCCCTGGAAGGTTCAGGCACATTTCCGGCAGGTATACCTGTCAGTGGTGGACCGCTCTCTGAATCATAAAATTCAAGTTCTCCCAGACGGAACAGCAAGGGTTCATCAAAGATCAGGCGAACGTACCTGAATTTTTCAGGCCGGGTCAAGGTTACGGTCTTCCAGGTGGAATCGTAACTTGCTCTCCCTTTCTGATCGAGATCATTCACCAGAGCTCCCCGGTAAATCTTTACCGGCGCCTGGATTTGATGTAATACCACCGGCTGACTGAAGTTTGAATCCGCAGACCCTTCCAGGCGGGCCCCGGTCATTTGATTGGCGAGATTATATTCCCAATTGCGCTTGAAGAGATCCACTCTTTTCAGAAGCACGGATTGCCTGTTTTTTTCATCTGCCTCCGGGTACCAGATATTTCCATGCACCGGCAACACAAAGGGTGGCCCGGCCGGTTCATATTCGCCGAGCCGGTAATACATGGGCATGTACACGAGTCCCCTGCCCATCTGCGGGAAGGAAGCCTGTCCATCCTTAACCCAGTCTCCGGCGACCGCGGTCCAGTTCCGCCATTTGTAAATACAGAGGAACACGGGTTCCCCCTCCCGGCCCAGTCCATGGATTCTGAGATTGGCCACTTGGGTATAACCTCCCGTGACATCGATGATCCTTGGATTTTGCAGCAATTCCGGAATGTCCTTCAAGCCGGCTTCCATGGCACGGGCGGCATAACTTCCCTGTACCAGGTCAAAATGCCTCCGGAATACCTTGGCCAGCCTGAAATCTTTTTCGCGGGTATAAAACATGTCGCCGGGCCTGGTGCCGCCCGCCCCTTCAAAATAAAGGTAGCTCGAATCCGACGTGATCAAGGCGTTCCATACATGGGACCCGTGCATATTGCCATACTGCGGAATATAATCCACGGCAACCGGAATACCCAATGCCCTTGCCGTATAGGCTCCCAGGTGGGCCATTTCGGTACAGGACCCTTTGCGGCCTTCCATCAGTTGGCTGAAACCAAATACGGAAGGATAGAATCCATAGTCATCGGTCCAGTCAAACCATCTTTGTTCATCCACCAGGGCGCAGCAGATATCCGTCATCGTTTTGGGAACCACCGAATCGGTAAGCAAGTGACCATAACGGTCGCGAAGCGTTTTACGCCATACTTCCGGATATTCGTTGTGGTTTTTATAAGGCAGGATGTAATTACAAAAAGCATCAAAACTTACATCACCGGACCAAGGGGCCGATCGCCATGCTTCAAAGGCCTGATCTATGTTCTGGATCAGGTATTCGGAGGTCAAGGTCCGCAAATCAGGAATTTTCTCAAAGGATTTCCAGTCGGGTTTGCCAATTAATGAATCCACGGACTTCCTTAAGGGACCCACTTCCTCAACCGTCTTTCCGGCCATCGCTTTAAAAAAGACAGGATCAAACTGCTCCTGCCATTTACTCCGGAAATGAATCAGGTCTTCCATATTTGCCAGCAGAAAGATTGCAGCTTTGTATTTCAGGCTGTCGGAAGGGGCGAAGGCATAGTGCTCCAATACTTTTTCCAATTCGGGCCGGTTACTACCTGCCTTGGCCAAACTTCTTTCGAGCCTGGATTCCATTCCGCTCCCGCCGTTCCGGCAAGACAGGATCCCTACTTCTGCGAGCAGGATGGTTAAAAATACCAGGCCGTATAAAGACCCTTTCATAAGTAAAGGAAAAAAAGGAATCTAAAATTAAACAAAATTCCTGCCATATCAATACGCCCTGGTATGATAAAAGCCAACCGGTGATCCCCTATTTTACAATGAAAACGCCATATACCATCCGCCCGGTTTCGCCCCTCGTCCCCCGCCTACGGCCAGGGCGATATACTGTTTGCCCGATACTTCGTAGGTAATGGGTGTCGCGAATCCGCCTGCAGGTAACTGATATTCCCATAAGACTTTACCTGTCCTTTTGTCAAAGGCCCTTATTCGTTCATCCCGGGTGGAGGCGATGAAGACCAGGCCACCCGCCGTGACCACCGGACCGCCATAAGTTTCGGTCCCGGTGACGGGTATCCCTCTTTGAGTCAGTTCGGGAAACTCACCCAAAGGCACGCGCCAGAGGTATTCACCCGTATTGAGGTCGATGGCATTTAAGGTGCCCCAGGGGGGGTTGACCGCATTATACCCGTTTTGATCCACGAAGCGTTGCCAAACCTTGATCATATAGGGGGGCTCGTAAGGAAAGTCTGGTCTATTCTTTTCCTTCATGACTTCAGCAGTTCTTGGAGCAGGCATCACGGAGCCTTCGGTTTCCAACAAATAAGCTGCAAGGGCTTTCCTTTCCTTTTCCGATAAATAAATAAATGCGGGCATCCGGGCATTGCCGGTCTGGATAAAGGAGGCGATATCCTCTGCGGATCGTTTCTTGCCGATATCCACGAGGGTCGGCACCAGGTTGCTGTTCCCCCTGCGGTCGGCTCCGTGGCAGGCGGCACAATTCCGGAGATATAATGAATGGCCGGGGGAAAGGGTGGCGGTTTCTTTATCCCGGGAGGCCTTATCGATCATGGTGAGTTCCCAGGGAGCTTCATTGGCGTTTTGATAAAGGATGCCCTCGGGGTCCACGGCCCCTCCACCCCATTCTGCGCCCCCGCTGTATCCAAACAGGATGGTACCCGCCTCTCTGGGAGGTTGATGCCTGTTGGTCGTAGGTGGAAATTCCTGCAGCCGTTTTTTGACAAAGGCATGGGATTCGGGGGATATGTCCGTAATGTCGGCCTCCGTAAACAATTGGCGAATCAGCGGCCGAGGTTTGGCCGGAGTGATTTGGCTGGGGTAAGGATGTTCCCCGGGCAGGCCCTCCACCGGTACCGGGTGTTCTTCCAAGGGAAAGACCGACTCCCCGGTATCCCGGTCCAGCACATAGATATAACCATCCTTGCCTGCCTGAACCACCACCTCCCGCTTTTTTCCGTTTTGGGTGATGGTAGCCAGGTTTGGCGGGCAGGGAAAATCCCGGTCCCAGAGATCATGCCGGATGGCCTGGAAATACCATTTGAGTTTACCGGTTTCCGCTTCGAGAGCGATGACACAGTTTCCGTATAAGTTGGCCCCTTCCCGGTCCCCGCCGTAATAGTCCGATGAAGGGGATCCCGTGCCGAAATAAACCAGGCCTCTCTTTTCATCCAAAGACATCCCGCTCCAGTTATTGACTCCCCCGAATTTTTTCCAGGCATCGGGAGGCCAGGTTTCATACCCGGGATCGCCGGGTTGCGGGATGGTGCGGAAGACCCATTTGAGTTTGCCTGAGTTCACGTCAAAGGCACGGATATGGCCCGGAGCCGCATCGCCCCCTTCGGAAACGCTTGAACCGATGACCAGGGTATTTTTAAAAATAATCCCCGGGGAGGTGGCAGTGACATGGAGCTTATTGACTTCATGATCCAGGTTTTCACCCAATCCCGCATGCAGGTCTACGCGGCCGCTATCCCCGAAAGAGTTTATGATTTTGCCTGATCCGGCATCAATGCAATAAAGATGATATCCCGCGGTGTAATAAATCCTCTGGTCTTCTCCCGATTCCCAATGCATGACTCCCCGGCTGGCATGGCGTCTGAGGTTTTCCTGGGGAGGCGTGAATTTCCAGAGTTCGGTTCCTGTGGCCGCGTCCAGGGCAAACAGGTTTAATTCCGCGGAGGTGCCGTAGAGCACGCCATGGACCACGATGGGCTGGCATTGGATCTCGCCGCCGGAACGGGGCCGCCCGGTGTCCGGTGGGTTGTTGGCGAAATAGGACCACGCGATTTTGAGTTGGTTCACGTTGTCCGGAGTGATCTGGTCCAGGGAGGAATACCGGGTATTGGCTTTGTTACCCCCATAAGCGGGGTAGTCCTTGCCGGTTCCATCTGCTAAAAGGTTTGCATATGAATCGGGCTTTTTACAAGCGGCAAACCACAGGATTCCAGATAGCGTGATGTAATGAATGATTTTCATGCCTTATTTTCTTGGGAAATCGATTCGAAAATACTCAGGATTTCGGGGATGTGAACATTAGTGAAACAAATGATGCCCTTTCAGGGCGAATGGGGTCATGTTGATTTCCCTAGCAATGGGCGGGTCCGCCCCTTGCTAGGGAAATGAGGGCCTTTCAGGCCGAATGAATATCTCCGCACGCTCCCAATATCTTCGCGAAACTTGCCAGGATGACGGACCCCCAGTACCCCGCCAAGCACAATTCGGATGGAATAACTATAGAACACGGTGGGAAGCCCCTGGTAGACAAACGCATGCTGATTTGCAATCGGGTAGTCAACTCTCATTCATCTGGTTTTTTCACATATTCCCGCCCTGTAGGGGCTACATTCCCCGCAGCATTGGGCGGGAGGCCCAATGCTGCGAGGCCGCGCGTTGAACCCGCCCTGAAAGGGCCCTATTCCCGCAGGCTTGGGCGAAATGCCCAAGGCTGCGGGGCTATGTGCTAAACCCGCCCTGCAAGGGCATTATTCTAATTGCATCATACATTCAATCCCAAACAAATTTTTCATTAAAGTCCATCTCATGTTCTATTAATATATCGCGATATTCATCCTGCCAGGAACGCCCGGAATGATGTTCCCGTTGTGAACGGATGTATTGCACCACGCGGTCCACATCCTTGGAATAAACCGAAAAGGCGCCATACCCGTTTTGCCAATAAAAATTCCGGAATTCCTGACCTACAGTCTTAATCCATTTTGATGAATGCCCTTTGACCTCCTCCATGAGTTTCATGATCGTTATCTGCTTTGACAACAAGCAAAGGATATGAACATGGTCCCTATAACCTCCTACCGTTATTGTCTGGCAACCGAGCCGATTACAGATCCCTCCGATATAACTGAATAATTCCTGCTCAATTTTGTCCGTTATGAATGCCTGACGATGTTTGGTAGAAAATACGATATGGGTATAAATTTTCACGAGGGATTGTCCCATGGGGCAGGTGTTTAGGAGACAAAAATAATATCCATGTCAAAACTAAATGATGCCCTTTCAGGGCGAATTGCGTCATTGATTCTCTAGCATTGGGCGAGATCGCCCAATGCTAGAGAATGAGGGCCTTTCAGGCCGATGGTGCTGCCTGACTAGGATTAAATCACAGGAAACAATCCGTTCTTGACTAAAATTATAGAAGCCCTCTCTAAATAGGCCAACTCTGAAAGGGCTTCATTCCACCAACATTGGGTGAGATGAGCATTGTTGGGGCCCATCCGTTCTCATCGCCCTGAAAGGGCTCTATTCCCGCAGCCAAGGGCGCAACGCCCATGGCTGCGGGGTCATATGCCATATCCGCCCTGAAAGGGCATCATTTTTCCTTAATCCCTGATGGCACAGGTATAAAATTCATATCGCACCTCCCATTGGAACTCTTCTCCCGGTTTCACACTGATCCGGGTGAAAGGTTCTGGACATAAGGTCATTTGGGTGGCCCAGAAGGCCAGTTTCATCAGGGGCTGATCAGAGGTGATCCGGACGGCGGCCCCGGTTTTATGGTTTTCAATACGGATATCATAGTCCCGGGGATCCTGCCCAAACCCTTCAAGGGCCCCAAAATAGAGGCTTTTGTTTTTTTCAATAGATTTATAAAAAACAATTTCATTTTCCCGGATACCTCCCAGTTCGTTCCCTCTCTGAACCTCCCCGGTGATCTTAAAAGGGAATTGCACCACAAAGTCGGGGCCTGTCACCTGGCTGTCCATCACAAAAAAATTATGATTGTACACATTGGTCTCTATAGCCCTGTTGCCGGTATTTTTCAGGGAATGCGAAAGCACCAGTTCGGGTTTTCCTTTTTCCAGCCTTACCGTTTTTTGATAATCATAGGCATAACCCAGGCCATGCAGCTTATGCCGGAAAACCACCTGGTCCGTTTTTTTCCGAACCTTCCATTTGCCCGGATCTTTAATGGGATAAGTCGTGGCAATAGAATACTTTTTATCATCCGGCCGGGTCAAGACCCCGATCCCAAGTATCAGGAAGTCTTCACCGGGGTTGGCGGTTTCAAAGTCAATGGGATAAAACGCTTCCACCGGCCCCATGATGGCATCGTGCAGGGTCGGGCTGTAACGCTCGAACCATTGCCCGAAATACTGATGCCCCTGAAATTCCAGGGAAGGCATGACCCCGGACCAATCAAATCGGGAACCGCGGTAATACCCCTTGTCTTTATCCGGAAGATAAAAGCCGGCTTTGATCAAGCCATTGGAAATGGATGCCGATGGAAACTGGCCCTGGGCTCCTACCCGGACGGCCAACAAGACCATGAATAAAGCAAGATATGATTTCATAATTTTTTACCAGCCCATTTGGCCGCACTCTTTCGTTTACACCCTGATTAACTCCACAGCCTGTCGTAAGACCTGACCTCATTCCATTGAGGAGTGGGCACAAAATAGCTGGGATCTTCCGGATGCAAATGTTTCTTCATTTCTTCCTCATTCAATTCAACACCCAGGCCGGGCGCGTCGTCCGGAACGTTGGCGTAACCCTTTTCATACAGAGGTTGTTTCCCCACCATTTTCACTAGGTTGGGCCACCAGGGGTTGTCCACAATCTGGTTGGGCACTTCCAGGGCCAGGGCATTTTGAGTAGCCGCGGCGCAATGTACATTGGCCATAAAACAGACCGGGGTACCGGCAAAATGCTGCACCATGGGCGTATCTTTTTCTTCCGCGTAATCCCCGATCTTCTTGGTCTCCAGGATACCTCCGGAAGAACCCATGTCCGGCTGGATGATGTCCACGGCATGGTGATCGCATAAATTATTAAAGGCTTCCTTGAGATAAATGTCCTCCCCGGTCATGGTGGGCGTATTGATCGTATCGGTGATCTTTTTTAATTGTTCCGTCTGATCCCAGGGTAAAAAGTCCTCCAGGGAGGCCAGGTTGAAGCGCTCCAGCGCATGGCCCACCCGGATGCAGGTATTGATATCGAAATGCCCCTGGTGGTCGGCGGACAAGGGCACCTCATAACCCACCGCGTTGCGGATGGTTTCCACATATCTGGCCAGTTCCTCCAGTCCTTTATCCGTAAGCTGGACCGAAGTAAAGGCATGCCGTGTATTCTGGTAGTGCAGGTAGCTTTGGGAGCGGGAAGAGGAAACCCGGTCGTTGAATCCGGGGATGAATTTGGTATTTACCGTAGTGCCCGGGATCTTGGCCACCTTCTCAATTCCCGGGTGCATCTTGAGCCAGGTGAAACCCTGGACTTCCATCCTCCGTTTGACATCCGCTTTAAATTGTTCGAGGTCCATTTCGGCCAGGGGCCGGCCCCCGGAATTCGGGATATAGGAATACAAGCGGATCTTATCCCGGTAACGGCCTCCCAATAAAGCCCAGACGGGCACCCCATAAGCTTTGCCGGCCAGGTCCCAGAGGGCCATTTCCACTCCGCTGACCCCTCCGCCCATCCGGCCATGCCCTCCGAATTGTTTGATGATCTTGAAAATCATCTCCACGTTACAGGGGTTGAGGCCCAGGATCCGGCTTTTCAGGTAAAGGGCAAAACGCGCATCCCCGCCATCCCTCACTTCACCCAGGCCGTATATGCCCTGGTTGGTATCGATGCGGAGGATGACATTGCGCGCATTGGTGGCCCCGGTCCCGTTGCTGATGGTGGTATACCTCATATCGGTGATCTTCAGGCCGGTCGGCGCGCTCATCCGGCTGACTTTGGAACTTGCCTTTTCGATGGTTTCTGCCGCGGAGAGATGGCCCAGCCCGGTCAGGGCAATGCCTCCCAGGGCGGTCTTTTTCAGAAAATCGCGCCGGGCGGGCAGGGTGGCCGGGTTATTGATTTCTCCGGTGATGGCTTTGGCCCTTTCTGCCTCCTGGTTTTTATTGGATTGGATGAGTTGATGAATTGCTTTTTTCATGGCGACGATTAAATTGAAGGTAAAATATTGTTTGACTAACTAAAAAATGAATCACAATATAAGATCCTCCTGTCCGGTTGATTCGATCCAATTCCGTGGTCTGGACTCAATAATTAGAAATGGCTTATAAAAGGTGCTCACAGTGTCAGAAATCCAATTAGTAGCAAGCCCCGGAATACCAATTACCCGATGGCTACCAGGTCCTTTTACTCATCCTCTGATCCAGCTCCGCCTTGGTCATCTTACCCAGGTCCGGGCGCTTTTCCAGCCACTTCAGAAATTCCGCCTTTAATTCTTCCGTCCACTGGCTGTCGATCTGGCCCGTGGAATATTTTCCGGTCCGGACCATTTCATAACCAAACTGGTCTTTGCGGATCACAAATTCCGCCGTGGAGACCACTTCTTCGGCCATATGAGCGGGCACAAAAAGAACCCCCGTCCTGCGCGCAATGACGAGATCACCGGGAAGGACCATCACCCCACCGATCCGGACCGGGGTGTTGAGTCCCATCAGGACCATCTCTTCAAGAAAGGAGGGATGGAAATCCCGTACAAAGGCATTGAAGTTTTCCATATTCGAGATTTCCTGGAGGTCCCGGGATGCCCCGTTGAAGACCACGCCGTTGCCCGACTTGCTGTAAATGGAGGTAGCCAGGGTGGAACCCATCAGGGTCCCGCCGCCGATTTTTCCAAATCCGTCCGCCACATAGACATCGCCCTTTACCAGGGTTTCAATAGGCCAGGAATTGGTATTTCCCTTCCTTCCGTCGCGGGAGGTTCCGCGTTCCTTGATTTTTCTCTCCACATCCGGACGGCTGGGCATGAACATGGCCGTCATGGCACGCCCGATCACCGGCAGGTCTTCTTTGACCATTTTCCAGCCGCCTTCAAATTGATTGACATAACCGTAGTTTTTTAATACCGTCCAGGCATCGTCGATGTTGATGCGCCTGGCCCGGTCCAGGAGATCGTCGGGTATTTTGGGCCTTCCGTCCGCAAACCGTTCTCCCTGCCACTCGGAAGTGAGAAAGATGAGTTCTTCCCTGGAAATGGTTTGAGCCTCGGTGGCATTCCATGTTAATAGACAAAAGGAGCAAAACAAAATGGTGAGACTGAATTTCATGTGGTTGATATTAAAAAATAGAAATTGTGGTCTTGGTTTAACAATATTACCCGGGCCGTTATTCTCCCCGTTTCAGGTAGGCTTCGATGTCTTCTTTTGTGACCGGGAGTTGTTTCGGGTATTTTGCAAACCAGGCCCTGAATTCATTTTTGATCTCCTCGCTCCAGTCGCCGTGGATCTGCCCCGAAGGGTATTTGCCCTGCTGGAGCAGCAAGCGTTCAAACTCGTCGCGCAGGCCCACCAGGGTGGAAGAGGAAACCAATTCTTCCACGAGGTAGGCGGGAATAAAGACCACCCCGTATTCATTCGCAAAAACCACATCACCCGGAAATACGGTCACCTGGCCGATACGGATAGGTGCATTGATGGAGGTGGGCGTCATGTCCCGGATGAAAGAAGGATCATGCCCCTTCACCCAGGCATTGAATCCTTTGGTATCTTTTAATTCCTGCATATCCCGGACGGACCCGTAAAAAATCACGCCTTTGCCGGTTTTGCCGACGATGGCATTGCCCAGGCTGGAGCCAATGAGGGTTCCGTCTTTGATCTTTCCGAAACCATCGGCCACATAGATATCCCCTTTGGTCAGGATGTCGATGGGCCAGATGTTAATGCCGCCCTTCTGCGACCGGCCTTCCGCTTTTCCAAGGGAGCGGACCAACGTATCGAGATCAGGCCTTGAGGGCATAAACTGAGCGGTGACTACCCGGCCGACCATAGTCTCCCCGGGTTTAAGGATGATCCAGTCCTTTTCGACCTGGTTGCGAAATCCTTTCCGGCCCAGGAAACCCCAGATCTGTTCCAGAGTGGCCGACTCCAGGCTCTCCAATACAATATCGGGTACCTTGGGTCTTCCGTCTGCAAACCTTTCCCCTTTCCAAAGAGGGGTCAGCGCTTTGACGTATTCCGGCGGGGCGCCCAGGTGCTGGGCTTGCAGGAGGGCCGCGCTTAAAAGCAACCCAAGAGCGAAAAAGATTTTATTTTTCATACATACGGTTTTAGAATCAGGTTTGAAGATAGGCATACCCGTTAATTTAAAAAGGATTTTAGTGCATCGATTCCCTCATCCAGCCGGGTGAGGTTGTTATGCCTTCCCCCGGGTACGATGCGGAACTGGTCCCCAGGTTTCAGTAGGGGTTTGAGCCCGAGGGCCGAAGACAGGGGCACTACCGGATCCTGGGTGCCGTGCAGGATCAGGATGGGACAGGTGATGCTGGCAAGCCTTTCGTTGTTCCGGAAGGCATGACGAAGCGGAATGATATGCAGCATAAAACGGAAATAGGCCGGGACCACGTTTTTCAGTTCATCGAAAGGGGTTTCAAGCACCAGTTTTTGAGGAGCGTGTTTAGCAGCCAGGTGAGTGGCCACCCCGGTACCGAGAGAACGACCGTAATAGATCAGAGGCTTTTCGGGAAAATGGGTCCGTGCGTAGTCATAAACCGCTTCGGCATCTTCATAAAGCCCCTCTTCTGAAGGTTCTCCATTGCTTTTACCATATCCCCGGTAGTCGAAAATAAGGACCTCATAACCAAAGTTGATGAGGAATTGAACAAAACGTCCCCACCGGTCCAGCGAATGCCGGTTGCCATGAAAATACAGGACCAGTCCTTTGGGGGTCCCTTCCGGTTTAAATAAAAGGGCGTTGAGGCGGATATCCTGCCCGGCCGGAATATAAAGCTCTTGTGCGGCATGCCCAAACCGGTGATTGGGGTCCAATACCTGGCGCTGGAAAATAAAGCGGTCCTGCATGGAATAGATGATCCCAAATCCGATCAGGTAAAGCACAAAGAGGCCGAGAAATAGGCGGAAGAGCAGTCTGGAGGCTTTATACATCAGGCGGGTAAAATTAAGGGTATTGGTGGGGTGCTTGCAAGGTGCGGCTTCCGTAATTCAGATAGGGTAAACCGTGGCTAAGTTACATCTCGAGGTGTGTGGAAGCCGAAGCTAAGCTTCATCCGAACGGCTCTGACCCCATGAAAAATTGTAATTCATGATTAATCCTACCAGGCCGAAGCAAAGCTTCGTCCGAACATGCTGCTTCGTCTTAACGGTCCTCCCGGTACAAGGCTGTTTTCGGCAAAATGCCCGGGTCATAGGTCGATCCCGCCGCCACCTGAACCATGGTGATGCGCACCCGGGTCGGGAAAAACCGCTCATGGTCCTGTCTTTTGTGGGCATGTCCCTGACCTCCGCTGTCATCCTTGATCACCAGGTCCATTTGTTTGATGCCCTTGGACCAGATGATGGATTCATTTTCCCAGAAAGAAGTCATGGCGATATCTTTTTCATAGATGCCTTTATCCGTATACAATCCGGTGCCGGTGCAGCCGTATCCATTGCCCTGTCCTTGATTGGGGATATAACAAAGAGTCCAGGTGGTGGGCGCCCCTCCCTGGGGCTTTTCGATCACTTCCAGCCGGATGTGCACGCTGCCATTCCGGTAGTCCACCGGCGAGGTCCAGTCCGCGGGCCTTTGGGTATTGAGCATATCGCCGGTAACGTAATAATGGGATTTGCTCGGTTTGGAATGGTCCGCTTCTTCCTTGGTATAGGTAAACTCGACATCAAAAAGGAGGAATTGGTCATTGGTCGCGTCGGAGCGTTCAGCCCCGGTCAATAAAAGGATCAGCAGGAATTGGAATGGAAACATGGCGCCGTGTTAGGATTCAAAAAGAGGAATCAAATTTAACCGGACAAAATTATTCATTCTGTCCGGTTAGCGGATGTTTGATTTGGAAACCGCCGGATCCGGGTCAAACTGGGCCCTTCAACAGCCGGCTGGTAACAGACAATCTAAACCTATCGGTTCTTAAGCCGGTTTGACCTTGTTGTGCCTCATCCACAGATAACCGACGGCCAGAAGGCTGAGGATCTGGAAAGCGATAGCCCAAATGGGGACATGTATGCCGTCTGCCAGGATGTGTTTAAGGGTGACGACCACAACAATGGCAAAGCCAAGGGTAAAGACCCACAATACCTGCGAATTAGACCGGGTGGCATAAGCAAGCAGTCCGAAATTAAAAGCGAAGGCGGCCATTATCTCCATGAGGTGTTTGGCTGCCATATTGCCCGGTTCGCCCAGATCCCCAAAGGCATCCATAGCTATTTTTCCGCCCATAAAATAAAAGGCCAGTGCCTGTACCATCAATAAAATGGCCAGTGCGGTAAATACATTTTTCTGATTCATTTTGAAAACATTTAAAAGGTTTTTTGGATAAACGGGCGCTTCATGGATGTCCCGGTTTTGATTTAGGGCTCAAGGCATATTCCTGAGAAATAACCGGCAAATGTTTTCAATGGATCGAGCCTGCTTGACTCACTCCCTGACCGAAACCGAAGCTGGGAGAAAAGCGGGAAAAAGGACTATAATTCTCTCTGAAGATAGGAAATTCAGGATGAACTTAAAAATTAATTGTTACAGGCCGGAGCCAGGTCTTGACCCAATAGGGTATTAAGGGAATGAGATTTGACTGCAAATGGCCGGAAATAAAAAAGGGTTATGTAAAGTTTACACAACCCTATGATTCCGTGGAGAATAAGGAACCAGAACCTTTATTCTTAATTAATACTAATATCGCTTAATATCAACGCTTTATGCAATTTTTATGACTAAATTCTTGTAATTTAGTGCATAAATTACGACAACTATTTCGACAACTAAAGTTTTTACTCAATGAACAGACCAAAGTTTAATTTAAAGAATAAATCCGAAAAAGAGACCCTAATCTCAATGATTTTTCGTCCGTTGAAGCAGCGTCTTGTCTATTCAACCGGATTAAAAATTCCCCCTAAATATTGGAATGATAATACTCACCGGGCCAAGGCAACCCAGGATTTTATTGATTACCAATTCATAAACCATGAATTGGATAAATTAGAATCCCTGGCTCTATCAATAGCCAAGCAATACATCTCACAAAGCAAGATCCTGACTTCACTTGCCTTCAAAGGGGAAATGGATGCTTTATATCATGGGAAAATCAGACATTCAGGGGTTAAAGATTTCAGTTCTTTTATGGATAAGTTTATTGCAGAACGCAGTAGATCTCCAAAATATAAACCTAAATCAATAGCGGTTTACCAAACAACAAAAAACCACTTCAATAGATATGCCAAAGGTAAAGTGGTTTATTTTGAGGATCTCAGTATTGAATTTCTCTTAGGATTTATTCAACATCTCTACGACAAAGATTACTCCAACAATCATATCAATAAGATAATAACAACCATTAGAACAATGCTCAATGATGCAACAGATAGAGGATTTAATAAAAATATGGATTATAAGAGCAGAAAAATAACCGTTTCCAAAACCGAGACCGATAATATATATTTCACAGAATCCGATCTCAAAAAATTGATACTTCTGGACTTATCAGGTAACCCAAGACTTGATAAAATACGTGACCTGTTTATTGTCGGCTCCTATACTGGTCTCCGGTACTCAGATTACTCCATTCTCCAACCACAGAACTTGAGGTTTCTCGATGGAGTTAAAGTTTTTGATACCACCGTTACGAAAACAGGGGATCGGTTAATTATTCCGCTTCACCCAATTGTCGAACCTATACTGCTCAAATATAGTAATAAGCTACCAAGACCTATCAGCAATCAGAAAATGAACGATTACTTAAAAGAATTGTGCAAAATGGCAGAGTTAGATGACATAATCATAAAGAGAGAATATAGGGGAGGGAAAATGTATGAAGCTTCATACAAAAAATATGAGATGGTAGCATCCCATACGGCAAGAAGATCCTTTGCCACGAACGCTTACAAGGCTGGTGTACCCATGCTTAGCATTATGAGGATTACGGGGCATAAGACACCAGAAATCTTCCTGAAGTATATTAAATTCGATAATGAAGAAAATGCTTTATTGATGGCCCGGCACAGTTTTTTCAATGCTATTTCTAACTAAGCCAATTTGTTTCAATATTTTATTATTTCCTTAACAATTTAGGAGGAACCCACCCTCAATTAATCACGTTAATTTCAACGCCTAAAGGGCATAAATAATTTTATTTTTTAATCATGAGCTTAGGTATCTATAGAGTACTCAAATCTTTGAGTTGCCAACCGTTCACATTGTGTTACGGTGGAGAAGCCAATTCCAGTAAAATGGAGTGTGGGCGGATATCAAAAGGTCTTTCAAAACAATGTCTATGTTTTACAATTCAGGCCAGTTTGCCGATTTCTTAAAAACTGAAGTCAAGGCAGCTATTAAAGAATTCTTTGCAGAAAAGGGTTCTAGTTTATTTTCCACAAAGAGTCTCCCGGACCATTCAAGGTACCTAACCCGATCTCAAGTAGCAACCTACCTTGGTATTGCAGTAAGTACTGTTGATTATTGGGCGAGGATCGGAAAGCTCAATAAAATTGATTTGAGCGGATCACCACGATTTGACAAGTCAGAAATTGATGCAAACATCAACACTTTCCGAAAGTACAATCGACCAAACACTACTTATTCACTTTAAAATAAATGCGATGAGTAGTAGCAAAAAAATGACGGTCATTGTGCCAGTCCCCAAGAGGATTTGTAATATAATTACCACCGTATTTGGTAATACAACCAAAGGTGTAAAAGCATTATCCATTATAAAGGAAATGATTTTCCAACATCAAAAATGCTTTGCACCCATGTTACATTATTTACCTTATGATTATAAAACCAAGAAAAAGCTTTTGGGTGGAAGTGAGTTCTATCCTATTTGGAATGAATTGGAAAAATTAGAAATTTTAGAACCGAAAGTATTGCCCGGAAATAGAGCTTACAGTTATTCTGGACATATATGCAAATCTTACCGCATTTCTCCGAAATGGTTAGATGGTGATGTTATGTATCTTGAACATGCCAGAAATCTGAATGATTTCAAGGTTGACGATGAAAACATGTGTAGGTTGATTGAAAATACATTAAAATATGTTAATGTTTCGACTTCCGATGGGCAGATTAACAATAAAAGTGATTCTTTAAGTCAAGATTATATTGATAATAAATTTAAAATTACAATGAAAGGAATTAAGTACAAATATGCAAAAATTTCATATAAAGAGAGCTTAAGTTCTGAATACATTAAGCCCTACTTGTCATTTGAGAAAATAAATATATCGGAAAGCTACAAAGGTGGTTTAAAACTACTTAACTTAAAACACTTTTATATAAGTAAATCAACAACAAATGGAAGAATAAATTACAATCTTACAAATTTACCTTCTGAATTGCTAAAATTATTAGATTTAGATAATAATTGTTTATGTGAAATTGATCTTAGTTGTAGTCAACCATTAATTTTATCTTATTTAATTAAAAGTATAATAAATAATAATATGGAACCTATCTCTGCGGATAGGTTCCTAAATCAATCAATTAAGAAACATCTTTCTCCTCCCTTATTGTTTTCCTCCAATATACCCCCTTCAGATAATACTTCTAAGTCAGATATTGAAGTTTTTATGGAAAAAACTGAGGAGGGACAATTGTATGAATACTTTTCCACCCAGTTATTCGGTTCATGTAATGAGACAACACGAAAAGAAGCAAAGCTTAGCTTTATTTCATCATTGTATTCAAAAAGTGAAAGCAGAAATGTAGGAAAGCTCAAGTTTGCCAAAGTTTTTCCAAAACTCACTAAGTTGCTCGATTCGGTTAAAATCGATATGATTGAAACCTTTGAAGACCATCTGAAAAATGGGAGTTTTCCTGAGTTGAATAAATATACTTTTTCCAATAGAAAGGGGAATAAAGATGCCAAGAGTGCAGGCAACGATTTTCTGGCCGTTAAACTTCAGGAGATTGAAAGTACCATATTCTTAGATCACATTTTGCCTGATCTATACAGAAGTGGTCTTATGGTTTTACCGAAACATGATGCAATTCTGTGCAGACAAGAGGATCTTTCCATTGTTATGGAAATAGTTACCACCCATCTCGACAGGATTTTTGGTGCAGGCAATTATAAAAGTAGGACTAAAGTATTGAATGAGGTACCAAATTCATGTTCTAATTTATCAAGCGCAACCATAAAAAATGAAAGGACCAAAGAATCTTCAGATATGGACTCTCAAGAGAAAAATTTACTTAAACAATTTAGTTAATTTGGTCATATTAATTCAGAGGAAAGCCCAGGATCGACGATCTCCTACGGATTGGTGCTAACCAGCCAATTGGAATAAAGTTCGCTCAGAATGGCTGTAATGAAGCTGTAGTAGCTTTTATTGATTATTTAAGAATTTATTAACACTTTACTAACTGCCTGTCTTAGGCCAAAAAACCCTCATTTTTGACAGGTTTTTATCACATTTACCTGGATGGATTGTAAAATGTCCTACGGCCAA
>Ga0209096_1001887_pt1 | contig 21514 bp, 22 predicted proteins | sample AD_UKC034_MetaG_FD_184407 | JGI IMG/M metagenome (GOLD analysis project Ga0209096, IMG submission 184407) | Active sludge microbial communities of municipal wastewater-treating anaerobic digesters from USA - AD_UKC034_MetaG (SPAdes) (version 2) | ecosystem: Engineered > Bioreactor > Anaerobic >... | reverse complement strand
TCCGGATTGCATCGTCGCCCAGTCCACAGCCTGCTTCCAGAACCGTCATGCCCGGTTTCAAAGCCAGCAGAGCATAACTTCGGCGCTTGCAGGTTTTGTAATAGGGAAGGGAATCCAGGAACTTCAGACAGATAAAATATGCGTTTTGTTGTGTGGCCCCATCCACATTTTGAAAACCGGTTGAAAGATACTCGTTTTTCATCTGACAAAAATCCTTTTAGACAATAGCGTCCGAACTGTAGCGGATCGGAACGGGGATGACAAGAGTAAAAATGACTCAAGCTTCCGGGATTCCGGATGGGATATTCCGGTTAATTTTTCTTTGGAATCGTGTTATGGATACCAAAGAGAAATGATCCGGGGCGCAAAACCGCCTTTTGGAAGCAAAATATTGAAGGAGTAGTGGACATGATGACGCCGGAAAACCGCACTGCGAAATTCAGCGGGGCAGCACACTATGTGCTGGATGAAGAACTTGCAAAAATCGTTAATATTTCTATGGCATTAGAAATGCCCCTCTTGCTCAAGGGTGAGCCGGGCACAGGAAAGACGATGCTGGCGCATGCCATTGCAGAGTCGCTGCACATGCCGTTGATTATTTTAAATGTCAAATCCAGCATGAAACTGGTGGACGCTCTGTATCAGTATGACACGCTGACACGTCTCAACGACAGCCGTTTTGCCGATTCCGGACGGAACGTGAGCAATATTGAAGAATATATCAAAATGGGAAAAATCGGACAGGCCTTTGCCGCGGAAAAAAAAGTGGTTTTGCTCATTGATGAAATCGACAAGGCCGATACGGATTTTCAAGACGACATGCTGGATATTCTCGATCAAATGCAGTTTGATATCATGGAGATAGACCGGACGGTGAAAGCAAAGAACCGGCCGGTAATCATTATCACGTCCAATGCGAAAAAAGATCTGTCCGATCCTTTTCTGGGAAGATGCAATTTTCATCACATTGCGTTTCCCGACCGGGACATGATGCGTAAAATCATCCAAGTTCATTTTCCCGATCTGAACAAAGATCTGGCCTCTGCCTGCCTGGAGTTGTTTTACCGCCTGCGGGATGTGCGCGGTGTGGAAAAAAAGCCGGCCACGCGCGAGCTGATCAATTGGGTCCGGGCGCTTCAGGCCGATCCGGACTTCAATATCAAACAGTTGAAATCGTCCGGCATTCCGTTTTTGGGCGTGCTGTTTAAAAAAAGTACGGATATTTATCTGGCGTCGCATCATTAAACCGGATGGGTTATGTTTATTCATTTTTTCTATTCGCTGCGTGACAAAGGCATTCCGGTTACCCCCACCTCTTTTTTGCGATTACAAAAAGCGTTGGGAATGGGCCTGATTGGGTCATTGGATGATTTTTACAGCGTTACGCGAAGTCTGCTGGTCAAAAGCGAACGTTATTTTGATATTTACGATCAGGCGTTTGCCGTGGCCTTTCGCGGGATGGCTGATGTGGAGGCCACCGATGTGGAATTGGCCGAAGCGGTCAAGGCCATGCTTTCTGAATGGCTGAAGGATCCGGGCGCTATGGCTGAGGCTTTGGGGCTTACGGAATCCCAGGTCAGGAAGATGACCCCCGATGAACTGGTGGCGCATTTTCTCAAACGTCTCAAGGAACAGACGGAAGCCCATCACGGCGGAAATAAATGGATCGGGACACACGGCACCTCTCCGACAGGGCATTCCGGTACGCATCCGGGCGGTATGCGCGTAGGAGGAGAATCGCGCAATAAATCCGCCATCAAAGTGGCAATGGAGCGTCGCTACCGCGACTATTCCCAATCTGGCCCCATCACGGCGTCGCAAATGGGCGAGGCGCTCAAGAGACTGAAAAATCTCAAGCCCGCCGGTCCGAAGGACATTGTGAATATTGATGAAACGATCCGTCAAACCATGCGCAATGCCGGAGAAATTGAAATTATTTTTGACAGGCGCCTGGCCGACCGTTTGAAAGTCAAGCTTTTGATCGACAACGGAGGCTGGTCCATGGAGCCTTATGTGGAAATTGTTCAGGCACTCTTTCATTATGCTCAGTTTCAGTTTAAGGAGCTGGAAATTTACTATTTCCATAATACGATTTATTCCAGGATCTGGCATGATCCTGAACGTTATCAGAAGGTTGTACGAGTTGAAGAATTTTCACGCCTTGATCCGGAAACCCGCTTGATTATTGTCGGAGATGCGTCGATGGCGCCTTATGAACTGGCGGATCCCCATGGTGCGATTTATGTGGGCCAGAATGAATCGAAACCGTCTTTGCATTATCTGAAATATTTAGCTGGTGTGTTCCGCCATGCCGTCTGGCTCAATCCACAACCGCAGGATTACTGGTACCATACCTGGACCGTGCGTCAGATTGCCGCCATTTTTCCGATGTTCGAGCTTTCGCTCGACGGGCTGGAAAAAGCGGTGCTTCGTTTAATGTCAAAAAATTAACAGGAAGGAGACGAAACATGAAAAGAAACAGAACCGTTGTGATTGCCGCTATTCTTATTTTAGCATTGATGTCTGCTGTTGGCGTTGCCGCAGAACCGCCGAAGGTAGGCTCTACGCTACCCGCGCTGAAACTCCCCAGATTGGATGAATCCAAAGTGTCGGTTTTGATTATCCAGGTTTTCAGCTTGTATTGTCCTTACTGCCAGAAAGATGCGCCAAATATGAACCGCTTTTTTTCACTGATTGAAAACAATCCCAAACTCAAAGGGAAAATCAAAATTATTGGCATCGGCGCGGGAAACACACAGTTTGAAGTCAATACCTTTAAAAAGAAATACCATGTGGAATTTCCGTTGACCGCTGACCCGGACTACTCAGCACACAAAATTTTGGGTGAAGTGCGGACGCCGTATTTTATTGTTGTAAAATTGAACGGTTCCAAAAAGATGGAAGTGGTTTATTCCCGGTTGGGCGGTCATGAAAATCCGGAAGCATTTCTGGATGAAGTGGTCCGTCTGTCCGGCATTCAATAGGAGGAACGATGAAAAAAATCTTTTTGGTTTTTCTGGTGGCAGGATGTCTTGCATCCAATGCACTTGCCTTGTCCGACGCATACAAGGAGAATATTTACTCTGTCGGCAAACTCAAGCCTGTGGACAGTGTTCTAAAAGTGAAAATCGGCCAAAAAGCGCCGGATTTTAAACTCATGGCGGTCAGCGGCAAAAAAGTATCCCTGAAAGATTATCATGGCAAGAAGAATGTCGTTCTTTCCTTTGTTCCGGCGGCTTGGACACCGGTTTGTTCCGACCAGTGGCCCGGCTATGCGATCTTGCAGGATCTTTTTGAAGAAAACGATGCCGTTTTGCTGGGGATCAGCGTTGACAACCTTCCAACGCTTTTTTCCTGGACCCATCAAATGGGGGATCTCTGGTTTGAAGTGCTTTCCGATTTCTGGCCGCATGGCGCCGTGGCGTCGCGTTACGGCATTTTACGTTCCGACGGTACGGCGGAACGGGCGATCATCATCATTGATAAGAAGGGCATCATTCGCTACGTGGATGTTCATGACATCAACGAGCGCCCTCCTCTGGAAAGTATTATCGGACAGCTTGAAAAGCTGAAGTAGAAAACGGCCTGGAGTCTCCTTTTCAATAGTCTAGTTAAATCAAGACCATATCTAGGTATTCGCCCCGCGCGACAGTTGGCGCCGCGCGGGAACCAGTCGACCGGTAATTTTCCTTGACAGAGCATTTCAATTGCGCTACGAAATGTGACCGCAAGTCATTATTTCTCAAATCCAATATTTGTTAAATATTTTCCTTGACTTGCAAAATAACGGATTGAGGGTCTTTGTCTGACTTTACAGGAGAATCGGTCATGAGCTCGGAAGAAAGAAGAAAAAAAGAAAAGGAAAACCGGAAAAACTCCATTTTAAAAGCAGCACGAAAACTTTTTCTGGAGAGGGGATTTAAAGCCGTCACGGTTGATCAGATCGCCGCCAAGGCCGATGTGAGCAAAGGTGCGATTTATTTATATTTTGACAGTAAAGAAGAAATTTACACGCAAATTTTGATTGCCGCCAATATCGAACAACATAAGGAAATCGAGTTTTTTCCACGGCAGGATGCGACGGCTTCTGAAATTCTCATGCGGTTCGCCAAGGACTATGTGGATTATTTTCTTCATAATAACGAGTTGTTTCGTATTCTGATGACCTTTATGCTGCAGTCGGAAAATATGAATCTGACGGAAGAGCAAAACGCGCAATTGATTCATACGACTAATGAAAATTCCCGAATCATCGCTGAAATTTTGCATAAGGGTGTTGATTCCGGAGAATTTGTTGCCGGTTTTGATATTCAGCGGATGCAATACGCGATTTGGGCGCTGCTCAACGGCACGATTTCTCTTTATATTTATACCGGCGATCCAAATAAGAGGTCAGGGCGGATACACGCGATCGTTGAAGACAGTCTCCATGCGTTAATGAAAGGGATCAAAGCGTAGTCAGGTTTGTTCGTTTTTGTCGTTGCCCAACAGTTTCTGAAAATCCTGTTCTGCGTCGCGCAGGAGATACTCCACATCTTTTTCCAGCTTTTCAAAACGTTCAATGATGGCTCGGGCCTGTGGTGTCAACTGCATCGTTTTGTCGTGTATCCCGATATTAACCAGTTTGATGCCTATCCGTTCTTCCGAGGCTTTTAAACGACCCCAGGCTGCCCGGTAGGACATTTCCAGTTTTTTTGCCGCCGCGTTCAGACTGCGCTGTTCGTCAATGGCCTTCAGAATATCGTCCCGTCCCTTTCCGAACATTACTTTTCCGTTGTTTTCAATCCAGACTTTATACTTGATTTCCATTGAAAAAATCTCCTCTGTGCTTTTCAAACGATCCGTGTATGGATTTATAGGAAAGATTAGTGCAAAAAGTCAATAAAATTCACAAATCTTTATTTATTTTGATACTGTCGAAGCTTTGGGGATACTGTCTGATTGGAGAAAAGACTTAAATATTCATAATATGCTTTATATAACATGTTGACTTTTGCATGACTTTCAGTCAATGTATGCCACGTGTGACATAGTCCAAAATTGACATAGGTATTGAGGAGGATTCTATGCAAATTACGAGGAGAGGTTTTTTAACATTGACCGGCGCCATGGGAGGCGGGGTTGCCCTGTCCGGTCTGGGGCTGAACCTGAATCCAACCAAGGCGTACGCGAGCGAACTCAGCAAAATGGATCGGATTAAAATCGCCAAGCAGGTGACGACCATTTGCTGTTACTGTTCCGTGGGTTGCGGTCTGGTCTGTAGTGTGGATAAAGCTACGGGTAAAATTTTTAACATTGAAGGCGACGCCGATCATCCGATCAACGAAGGTTCTCTTTGCGCCAAAGGCGCGGGGTTTTTCGATTTGACCGAGGCCAACAAGCATCGTCTCACCAAGGTTCTCTACCGTGCGCCTTATGCTACGGAGTGGGAAGAAAAAGATTGGGACTTTGCCCTTTCCCGGATTGCCCGTCTGGTCAAGGACACGCGTGACAAGAGCTTTATCCAGAGAAACGCCAAGGGTGAACTTGTCAACCGTTGCGAAGCAATCGGCCATTACGGCAGTTCCAATATTGACAATGAGGAATGCTGGTTGGTAAGTGTCAAGTCCAGAGCGCTGGGCTTGGTTTACATCGACCATCAGGCCAGGGTCTGACACAGTCCATCTGTAGCGGCTCTGGGAGAGTCGTTTGGACGCGGTTCCATGACGAACCATTACTGCGATTTGAAAAACGCGGACGTCATACTCATTATGGGCAGCAATGCCGCCGAGCATCACCCCATCGCCTTTAAGTGGATCATGAGGGCCAAAGAAAAAGGCGCCACGGTTATTCACGTGGATCCCCGTTACACCAGAACATCCGCCCGCTGCGATTATCATGTACCGCTGCGCTCCGGAACGGACATCGCTTTTCTGGGCGGTATGATCAACTACATTTTGGAAAACGACAAAATGTTTAAAGACTATGTCGTAAATTACACCAACGCCTCGTTCATTGTCGGGCCGGACTTTTCTTTCAACGACGGTCTTTTCTCCGGTTATGATCCCGCAAAAAGAAAATATGACAAGGCAACCTGGGTTCTGGAAAAAGACGCCAGTGGCATTCCCAAACGGGATATGACGCTGCAAAATCCGCGTTCGGTTTTCCAGATGATGAGACAACACTATTCGCGCTACACGCTGGATAAGGTTTCCAGCATTACGGGTGTTTCCAAGGAAAACCTGCTGAAAGTTTATGAAGCTTACAGCGCTACAGGAAAGCCGGACAAAGCGGGTACCGAGTGTTACGCTCTGGGCTGGACGCACCATACAACTGGCAGCCAGATTATTCGCACCATGTCACTAATTCAGTTGCTGCTGGGCAATATGGGCATCGCGGGTGGCGGCATCAATGCGCTGCGCGGCGAACCCAACGTGCAAGGTTCGACGGATCATTGCATTTTGTACGGCAACCTTCCCGGTTATCTGAAGATGATTTCGTCTTCCTATGACACGCTGGAGCATTATTTAACGAAATACACACCGGAATCGAAGGATCCTCAATCGGCAAACTACTATCAGAATTATCCGAAGTTTTTTATCAGCTTCCTGAAATCCCTCTGGGAGGACAAGGCCACAAAAGAAAATGAATTCGGATATTCTTGGCTGCCGAAAATGGAGGATGGGAAACACTATTCCACAATGCACTTGTTTGATGCGATGTATGCTGGCAAGGTGAAAGGATTCTTTGCCATTGGAGCGGATCCGGCCGTCAGCACGCCGAATTCCAATAAAGTTCGCAAGGCTCTCCAGAATCTGGACTGGCTGGTAGGCGAAAATATTTTCAATAACGAAACCTACGAATTCTGGCGCGGTCCCGGTGTTGATCCCGCAAAGTGCAAAACGGAGTGCTTCCTGCTGCCCGCCGCCGCAACGATGGAAAAGGAAGGTTCGCAGAGCAACTCCGGCCGTTGGGTGCAGTGGAAATACAAGGCTGCTGAACCGCCCGGAGACGCGCTTCCCGTGGGTGAAATTGAAATTAAAATCATGGCGGCCGTCAAGAAACTGTATGAGCAGGAAGGCGGCGTTTGTCCCGAACCGATCGTTAATCTCAAATGGGATTATCTGAACAAGCAAGGACATTTTGACGTGATCAAGGTGGCCCAGCGGATCAACGGTGTCTTTTTGGAAGATACGGTGATTGAAGACAAGGCCAAGGGAACAAAAACTGAGTTTAAAAAAGGTCAACTGGTTCCAGGTTTCGGCAATCTCCAACTGGATGGCAAAACGGCCTGCGGCAACTGGTGCATCTCGGGCAGTTACACGGCGGATGGTTTAAATAAGATGGCGTCTCGCGGCAAGGAAGATCCGACAGGCCTTGGTCTCTTCCCCAACTGGGCGTTTGCCTGGCCGGTCAACCGCCGCATTCTTTACAACCGCGCATCCTGCGATGTGAACGGTAAACCTTACAATCCCAAGCGTAAGCTTCTGGAATGGACTGGTGAAAAATGGGTAGGCGACGTGCCCGATGGCCCCTGGCCGCCGCAGGCAGACAAAGAAAAAGGCAAGTACCCCTTTATAATGAAGACGGATGGCGTGGGTGCCCTGTTCGGACAGGGCATGGTCGAAGGCCCGTTCCCCGAGCATTACGAGCCGCTGGAAGGACCGCTGGCCCAGAATCCATTGTCATCGCAGCGCATCAATCCGGCTGCCGAAATCTTCAAGAGCGATATGGATAAAGTGGCCAACGCCAGCGAAAAGTTCCCCTACGTCTGCACGACTTACTCCTGCACGGAGCATTGGTGCACCGGTGCTTTGACCCGGTGGCAGGCCTGGCTTCTGGAAATGCAGCCAGAACTTTACGTGGAAATCGGTGAGAAGCTTGCGAAGCAAAAAGGCATTAAGAACGGTCAGCGCATCAAGGTTTCCTCCATCCGCGGCGAAGCGCCCTGCATCGCCATGGTGACCAAGCGGTTTAAACCGTTTTTGGTGGAAGGCAAAGAAATTCATCAGGTTGGCATGCCCTTCAACTACGGCTGGCTCTTCCCCAAGGACAGCACGAGTGACAGTACAAATATGTTAACCCCAACCGTTGGCGACGCGAACACCTTCTGCCCCGAGTATAAGGCGTTCATGGTCAACATAGAAAAGGCATAGGAGGTAACCGACCATGAATAAACCTGAACTCGTAAAACTAATTGATACCACGTTGTGCACCGCGTGTCGGGGTTGCCAGGTGGCCTGCAAGCAGTGGAATGAACTGCCCGGGCTGAAGACAAAACAACTGGGTACCTACCAGAATCCGCCTGATTTGCAGTGGAATACCTGGACGCTGATCCGCTTTCAGGAGTATGAAGATAAAAAAGGCAACTTCCAGTGGATTTTTCGCAAAGACGGTTGCATGCACTGCTCGAACGCCGCCTGCGTCAAAGTCTGCCCCAGCGGTGCTCTGTATCACACGGAGATGAAAACTGTGGGAATTCACCGCGAGAAGTGTATCGGCTGTAAAGAATGTGTGGCTGCCTGTCCGTTTGAGGTGCCTCGCTGGGATTCCAAAACAGACAAGGTCTATAAATGTGATCTGTGCTACAGTCGTATCAGGGAAAGTCATTCGCCTGCCTGTGTCAAATCCTGTCCGACCGGCGCACTGACGATTGGACCGAAAGATCAGATGATTAAGAAAGCTTATGCCAAAGTCAAGCAGCTTGGCGGCGACGCCAATGTTTACGGCGACAAATTTGTGGATGGCACACATGTCATTTATGTCCTGCAGTTCAAGCCGGAGGTTTACGATGCATTACCGGTGAATCCGACAGTGCCTTCGTCAGTGATTCTCTGGAAAGACATTTTGAAACCTTTGAGTCTGCTGGCTGGCGGAGGGGTATTGGGTGGCGCTTTTTTGCATTACATGATTCACGGGCCGAAGTATCCGGATCTGCCCGGTGACGAACATACGGAAGGAGGGAAATAACCATGCAGAAGGGTTATGTACAAGTAACGGACAGTTATGAGAGAATTTTGCACTGGATGCTGGCTTTTTCCTGCCTGCTTTTATGTGTTACGGGATTGGGAATGATGTTTCAGACCTTCAATTTCATTGGCGCGTTTTTTGGCGGCTTGAAGAATTTGAAGTTGGTGCACAATTTTACCGGGTTATTCTTTGCGATTTCGCTGGCATTGGTGGTACGGATGTGGTGGAAGGAAGCGGGAGTATTTGTGTTTCCTGAGGATTTGGAGTGGATCAAGGTTGCGGGCGGTTATTTGTGGCATGTGGACAAGGTGCCCGAGACGGGGAAATACAATCCGGGCCAGAAGCTGTTCTTTTTGACGGTAGTTGCTGCGGGGATTTTGATGGTGATTACCGGATTGGTGATGTGGTTTCCTGGGAGTTTGCCGGTAGGTTTGGTTCGTTGGATGTATCCTTTGCATGCGTTGGGATTTGTGGCGATATTTGCCTTCTTTTTCGTTCACCTGTACCTGGGGACGATAGGCAATCCCGGCACGGTACCTGCGATGTTGACGGGTTGGATGGATCGGGCGGTTTTGAAGAAGCAGCATCCCGGCTGGCTCAAGGAGATGGAGCACGAAGGCAAGCTGATTGTCTATGGCGAAGAAAAGAAATCCGATGTTCACGGACATCATGGTTAGAAATGGTTAACGGTTAAACATCTTGCCAAAAGCGGCGTACACTGATAGATGTACGCCGCTTTTTACTTATAGATCACAACAGGAAGGTAAAAGAAATCATGTCCGACTATAGTGATGAATCCGTTATGAAGGAAATTATCGATCGCGCTATTGAGCAAAATCCTCATTCGAGTGAAATATTGAAGGCTTTCGGGCCAATTATTCTCCGCCAAAGAAAACTGTCTCATACCATATCGCTTTCTCCGTTAAATTGTGAGGCGATTGACAAAGAAAGGCTTCGGGCGGGTATTTCCGTTATTCAACAGATCAGCCTCTTCTTACCTGATGATCCGTTTAAAGACATTGCTCTTTCTCTTGCGGAAGCCGTAAGGGAAGGCATGCCGAAATTATCTGAAGAAATGAGTCGTTTGTCCGGACTGATTGAAGAAGGAAAACTTCGTCTTGCAGATTACTTTGAAGAACATCCAGAGTCAGAAAGCACCACAATGGCCGGTTGGGAAAATACTTTGAAGGTATCTCCGTCCAACGCTTCTTTTTTATTGAGTTTAATCGCTCGAGTTATTCTTGAGAAACGTGCCGGAGAAATCACGGCGGTATTGGGTGATTTTGCCTGGGAGAAGGGATATTGTCCGATCTGCGGAGAATTTCCCTCGATAGCTTTGATTGAAGAAGAAGGAGGGAAACGTTTTCTCCATTGCAGCTCCTGCGGACAGGATTGGCGTTTTACAAGAGTGATTTGCCCATACTGTGAAAAAGAAGGACAAACGGGCATGGATTATTTCTATGTTGAAAAGCATACGCAGGAATCAGCCTTTGTCTGCGACAAGTGCAAAAAATATCTGATAACGCTTTATCGGGCAGGACGCCTTTTAGCACGGGATATGGATGTTTCCGCCATCAGTCTGATTCATTTGGATATGATTATGCAGGACAAAGGCTATGAACCCATGGTTGCCTGCGCCTGGAATGTTTTGAAATAGAGCAAACCTTTCCCGACAGAAGCACTTGGATTGTTGTCCGCTCTACCCGGAACAACAATCCAAGCAACACTTTCAACGTATCTTCAAAGTGCATATTTATATGTTTGAAAATCCTTGCATTTCCCATAAATCATTGATAAAATCGCAAAAAGAAAAAATAAAACGGGTTTCCTATGACATGGTCAAGTAAACAGATTTTTCCAGAGATATTTAAAATTTTGATGATCGTGTTGCTGCTTACGGTTGCGATTACACCGGATGGCATTGCTATACAGGCTGCGCCCGTGAATGGGCCGCCCGCGGCCGATCAAACATCATTTTATAATGGAGACAGGGAAAATCCTGAACCTGATACATGGAATCCTGGAAAAAACCTCTCATCGGTGAAACAGCAAACTTGGTTTCAGAATCTTGTTATTCAGCGGTATTTAAAGCCATTATGCGTTTTCTACCCTCCATCTTCCCCCAGTATTTATTTTCAACCTGATCGCGCACCACCGTTTAAAGTCGAATAATTTCATTTTTTTAAGTTGTCAAAAATTAAATAAATAAACGTGATTTTGTCTGTTGTTGTTCACTGTACCCGGAAACATAATCAGTTAAGCTTCCAGGGGATTGCAATGTATATTCGATGGAACAAAAATTGGGCAAAGAAAGGCGATTATATTTATGCCATCCTTGCCGAAAATCGTGCATTAGACGGAAAGATTCGTCCAAAAACAATCAAATGTCTCGGAGGCATCAGGAAAAATCATCCGAGTCCATACAGACGTTTTGAAATAAAGCGACTTAATCGTCCGGATGTTTACAGCATTGAATATTTGGTTGATTGGTTATTTTAAATGATGTATGTCAAAAAACACATATGCTTAAAATAGCATATTATGATAATTTTTTTCAGAACAAGATGACCTGTTTTATCCAAGGATAAGGCTAAAAAATTAAAGGAGGAAGTATGGCAAAAGGAAACAATTCCGAGTACCGAAAAATGGTTGACAAGCAGTACAAAGACCTGATGACGCATTGTCAACTGCACATGAAAAAAAATGAACAAGATTTACCTGAACCAAGGGAGGATTTTCATGCGCTTTTAAAAGACAGGGGTATCAGTCGAAGATCTTTTGTTAAATGGACTTCCGCGATGACGGCGGCTCTCATGCTGCCTCCCATGTTTAAGCCGCTGGTGGCCAAAGCAGCTGAAAATTTCAGCCGTATTCCTGTTGTGTGGCTGCATTTTGCCGAATGCACCGGTTGCTCGGAAGCTCTCCTTCGTTCTTCTTATCCCAACGTTGACGATATCCTTCTTGAAACCCTCTCGCTTGAATATCATGAAACTTTGATGGCCGCTTCCGGTTATCAAGCTGAAAAGTGTCTGGATGATGCAGTGAGGGATTTCAAAGGCAAATTTATCTGTGTTATTGAAGGGGCTCTTCCCAAAGGTCTGGACGGCAAGTATTTGAGGCTTGGTCCTAAAGGGAAAACCGGTATCGAAATTGCCAGAGAAGTTTGTAAAGATGCGGCTGCCTGCATCGCCATCGGTTCCTGTTCCGCCTTCGGAAATATTCCCGCCGCCAAACCCAATCCGACGAATTGCGTCGGCATTAAAGATGCCATCGGCATACCCACCGTGAATATTGCTGGTTGTCCGCCCAACGTTGTGAACTTCACCGGAACGCTGTTGCATTATATCATGTTCGGCGGCTTGCCGGCCTTGGATGGTCTGGGACGTCCTGTCTGGGCTTATGGAAAACGTATTCATGATTTCTGCGAAAGAAGGCCGCATTTTGACGCATCTGAATTTGTTGAGCAGTGGGGTGACGCCGGTGCGCTCAAAGGCTGGTGCTTGTACAAAGTCGGCTGCAAGGGACCTTACACATATGCCAACTGCGGGAAGGTACGTTTTAATGACGGAATTTCCTGGCCGATTATGGCTGGCCATGGTTGCATTGGTTGCACGGAACCAGGCTTCTGGGACACCATGGCACCACTGGAAAAACCGCTGCCTGACAAGTCTTACGGCGGAGGTGAAAAAACCGTAGACAACATTGGCATCGCCCTGACCGGCGTCACGGCATTAGGCATTGCGGCGCATGCGACGGCCACTGCGCTTCGCCACGGCAAAGAGGACCAGAACAAGCAGGAGGTGAAACACCATGAGTAAACGAATCATTGTCGATCCCATTACCAGGATTGAAGGACATTTAAGAATTGAAGTGGAAGTTGATGAGAAGAACGTGATTAAGGATGCCTGGAGCAGCATCACACTTTGGCGCGGCATTGAAACGATTTTGAAGGGCCGCGACCCGCGCGACGCCGGCTTGATCGTGCAGCGTTTTTGCGGTGTCTGTACCTATGTGCATTACGAGGCCAGCATTATGGCCTGTGAAGACGCTTTCGGTATCAAACCGCCGCCCAATGCCCGGATCGCCCGCAATCTCATCAGCTCGGCGCAATATCTGTACGACCATGTCATGCATTTCTATCACTTGCACGGCCTGGACTGGGTGGATATCGTAAGCGCCCTGAAGGCGGACCCTAAAAAGGCCGTGGATATGGCCAAAGGCTATTGCAACAATCCTTACAACTGTTCGGCCACTCATTACAAAGCTGTTCAAGATCGCCTGACCAAATTCGTCAAATCAGGCCGTCTGGGGCCTTTTGCCAACGCTTACTGGGGAAATCCCTCTTACAAACTTCCACCGGAAGCCAACCTGATTATTGTATCCCATTATCTGGACGCCCTGCAGATATCGAAGGTTGCCTCGCAAATGACGGCTATCCTGGGTGGTAAGAACCCGCATCCGCAGTCTCTCGTTGTCGGTGGTGTTACCTCCGGTATGGATTTGTTCGACGCGAGCCGGATGGGCGAGTATCTGTTCCGTCTCAAAGAAATGCAAAATTTCATTGATACTGCTTACATTCCTGATGTTCTGCTGGCGGCGGTTTATTACAAGGATGAGGGGCTCCAGGGAATCGGCGGCGGCGTCAAGAACTATCTGTCCTATGGAGGTTTCCCGTTGGATGATGACTGGAAAAATCTGCTCTTCCCGCGCGGCGTGGTGAAAAACCGCGATTTGGCCAAACCGCTGGCTCTTGATGAAAATAAGATTACTGAAGAAGCCACGCATTCCTGGTATAAAGATAAGGAAGCAAAACATCCTTTCGATGAAACCACGATACCGGATTACACGGGTTATGACGGCAACGGTAACCTCAAGGGTGACGAGAAGTACACATGGTGCAAGGCGCCGCGTTATGACAACGAGCCACACGAAGTCGGACCACTCGCCCGCATGGTGGTTGCTTACGCGCAGGGTCACAAGGAAATCAAACCTTTGATTGACTCGACGTTGAAAGCAGCCGGACTGCCCGCCACCGTGCTCTTCTCGACGCTGGGCAGAACCGCTGCCCGCGCGCTGGAAACCAAGTATATCGCGGGTCATGTGGAAGGATGGGTGAACGAACTCATCGGAAATGTCAAGAAGGGCGACACCCGCACCTGGACTCCCTGCGATGTTCCCGCAAAGCCGGCTCAGGGCCGTGGCATGACGGAACCGCCTCGCGGTGCTCTGGGGCATTGGGTCAAGATCGAAAATGGCGTCATTTCTAATTATCAGGCAGTGGTTCCCTCCACTTGGAACTGCTCTCCGCGGGACAAAGCCGGATTGCGGGGTCCCTATGAAGAATCCTTGATCGGGACCAAACTGGCCAAGGTTGATCAGCCGCTGGAAATTATCCGGACGATCCATTCCTTCGATCCTTGCATGGCCTGCGCTGTACACATCATTGATCCAAAGACGAAAGAGGTCAAACAATTCAAAGTGGCGTGAGCCCGGGAAGGAGGTTACCGTGGAAAAAATTACCAGCGTTAAAGAGTGGTCCGTAGCCATTCGACTCAATCATTGGGCCATGGCTCTCTCGATCTTTATCCTGATCGTCACCGGCTTCTATATTGCTACACCTTTTGTCATTACCAAAGGCGAGACGGTTAACAAGTTTTTTATGGGAAATGTGCGGTACGTTCACATCCTGTTTGGCGTATTCCTCGTATTCCTGTTCGTCTGGAGGATTTATCTTGCCTTCTTTTCGCGCTTTCACGCGGACTGGAAGGATTTTCTGGCCTGGACGAACATTAAAAACTTTATCCACCAGATCAAGTTTTACCTGCTCATTACCAAAGAGGGACCGGATTACAAAACCCTGTATGGACCGTTGCAGTCCTTGGCCTATCTCGGATTGCTGTTTATGGTTCTGGTTATCTGTGTGACCGGCCTGATTTTAATGGGCGCCGGCTATCACGCTGGATTTACCCATATTGCCGCTGTGATTCTGAAGCCTGTCGAAAGACTGCTTGGCGGCCTGTCTATGGTTCGTTATATCCACCACTTTTTTACCTGGCTTTTTGTCCTGTTCATTGTGGTGCATATTTACATGGCCTTCTGGTATGATGCCGTTCTGAAAAAAGGTACCGTATCCTCCATGATTAGCGGCAACATTTTCAAGAAAGTGAAAGAGTAGAATTGTTTGTAGAAAATCATTGGAAAGGGGAGAAGAATTCATTCTCCCTATTCCGATTCTTTCAAAGAGATTCATAAACGTATGTCCGAGAAAAATCCTGTAACTGTGCTGGGCATCGGCAATATTCTGATGGGGGACGAGGGATTCGGCGTCCATTTTGTCCGCTGGTTTTCTAAACGGTATCAGACGGCAGAAGGTCTGCTGATTATCGATGGTGGAACGCTGGGGTACAAACTCTTGGATATCATCTGCAGCTGCGAGCACCTGATTGTCGTGGACGTTTTAAAGTTGGATGATGCTCCGGGCTCCATTTACCGTTTTACAAAAGAGGAGATGGAGATGCATATGCCCCCGCCGACAACCGCCCACGAGGTGACTTTTCCCGACGTTCTTTTCAAAAGCGAACTGCTGGACGAAGCGCCGGAAACGATATTTCTTTGCATTGTCCCCCGGAATTACAAGGACCTGGACATGAAGATGTCGGAAATTCTTTTTGACAGATTCCCTGATGTGGAGAATCTGCTGATCGACGAACTGGAAAAATTAAAAATTCATCCACAGAGACTGCCCGATGCATGAACTGTATCTTGCCGAATCCATGATAAAAATTGTCGTCGACTATGCCGCGCGAGACGGATTTAAAAAAGTCAACGCAATCCTGCTTTCTTACGGACGGTTTTCCTGCATCGAATCCAAAACCCTTCAGTTTGCTTTTGATGTGCAGGCGAAAAATACACCCGCGGAAGGTGCGGCGCTTCATTTCAAAATTCTGCCGGCCGCCATCCATTGCTTTTCGTGTGAAAAAAATTTAGAAGTCAGGGCGCATACCGGTGTCTGTCCTTTGTGCGGGGCAGAGGATGTTCTGTTGACCGCCGGAACGGAAGAGCTGAAAATTTTGGAACTTGATGTAGATTAGGATTTTATTATGTGTATCGGATTTCCGGGAAAAATACTTTCCATCGATCATGATAACTATGCGGTTATTGACATTAGCGGGACGCGCCGTGAAGTATGTCTTGACATTATCGATGAAAAAGCAAGTGTCGGAGATTATGTGATTACCCATGCAGGTTACGCCATTCACAAAATTGATGAAGCTGTGGCCCGTGAAAAACTGAGTTTTTTAAAAGAGCTGATCGATAATGAAATATATTGACGAATATCGCGATCCCGATCTGGTGGCCGGATTGCAAAACAGGATCGGGAAAGCCGCCGGACATATGTCCTGTCCGGTGACAATCATGGAAATTTGCGGCAGCCATACGTATGCCATCGGACGTTTCGGCATCCGCAAGCTTCTGCCAGAGAACATCCGGCTGGTTTCTGGTCCCGGCTGTCCGGTTTGTGTCACTTCGACGCGCGATGTCGACATTGCTTTGTATCTTGCCGGCTTGAAGGATGTCATTTTTGCGACTTTCGGTGACATGTTGCGGGTTCCCGGTACAGGAAGTGACAGTTTGCAAAAAAAGCGGGCCGAAGGCTGCGATATTCGTGTTGTTTCCTCTGCCGATGAATGTATGGCGCTGGCTCAATCCAATCCCCGGAAAGAAATCATCATGATGGGCATTGGATTCGAGACTACAACGCCGACCATCGCCGCAACTGTGGAGGTCTGCCGTAAAAAAAACATCCAAAATTTCTCGGTTTTTTCCGTGCACAAGATCGTTCCTCCCGCCATTGCCGCGTTGATTGCCGATCCGCTTCTGAAAATTGACGCTTTTCTTTGTCCGGGACACGTCAGTACAATGATCGGCAGCGCCACCTATCAGATGATTCCTGATGCCGGATGCGCAGCGGTTATTGCCGGATTCGAACCGGTGGATATTCTGGAAAGCATCTGGATGATTCTGGAACAGCTGCGAAGCAACAAGAAGGAAGTTGCCATTCAATACAACCGTGGCGTCAAGCCTGAAGGCAACGTCAGAGCCATGGCTTTTCTGCAATCCGTCTTCCGGACGGCCGACGCCGAATGGCGTGGATTGGGAACCATCCCGGCAAGTGGGCTTGTTTTTCGTGGGGATTATTCAGGGTTTGATGCCTTAACCAAATTTGCCATACCGGAGATCCTGTCCTCGGACATCAAGGGCTGTGGTTGCGGAGATATTTTGCGTGGGATCAAAGCACCGCAGGATTGTCTGTTATTTAAAACCGTTTGTACGCCGCTGAATCCGGTTGGGCCCTGCATGGTTTCTTCGGAAGGCACCTGTTCCACCCATTATAAATATTACTAACGGAGGTTATACAGTGAAAGTAACAGTAGTTAAAAACGTGCTGGATGCCAATAATCGTATCGCCGAAGAAAACCGTAAACTCTTCGATGAACATAAAATTTTTGTTATCAACCTGATGAGCTCTCCAGGTGCAGGGAAAACCTCACTGGTGGAAAGAACCATCACGGCGCTTCGCGACAAATACCGAATCGCCGTGATCGAAGGCGACATTCAGGATACCTTTGACGCGGACCGTATCGCCAGACTGGACATACCCGTCGTTCAGATTAACACGGGCGGTGCCTGCCACATCGACGGAAATATGATCCGGGAAACGTTTCCCTCTTTTGACTTGGGCAGAATCGATCTGCTGATTGTTGAAAACGTCGGCAATCTGGTTTGTCCTGCCGAATTCAAGGTGGGAGAAAACATCAAGGTCATGCTGCTCAGCACGCCCGAAGGCGCCGACAAACCGGCAAAGTATCCTCTGATGTTTCAGGAATCGGCAGCGCTGCTGATCAACAAGATGGACTTGATGCCCTATGTGGACTTTGATCTCGAAAAAGCCAGACGTGATGCCCTGGCTTTAAACAAGAATTTAAACATATTTGAAGTTTCCTGCAAAACTGAATCGGGATTGGGAAACTGGATGAACTGGGTTACGAAACAGATTGATGCGTTTAAAAAATAGTCCGTCAGATAAAAAAAGGATGCGGTATCTTTTTGCCGGCATAGTGCAGGGGGTCGGTTTCCGGCCTTTTGTATATCGTCTGGCGGTCAGGTACAGCTTGTCCGGTTTTGTCCAAAACCGGCCGGAAGGCGTGATGGCTGAAGTAGAAGGTGCCTCTGACGTGGTTGATTCCTTTGAGTCTGATATCCGCCGGGAGCTTCCACCCTTGGCCCATATTACCCATATTGAAGGTCTTGAACTTGAATACTGTGGAGAGCGGGGTTTTCAGATTATTCCCAGTGATGCGAAAGGTTCAGCCCAGGTTCACATTACGCCTGATGCCGCCATCTGTCCCGACTGTCTGAAGGAACTATTCGATCCCGCCAACCGGCGCTATCGTTATCCGTTTATCAACTGTACCAACTGCGGCCCTCGTCTGACCATTATCAACGCCATTCCTTACGATCGCGCCAATACGTCGATGGCCTGTTTCGAGCTGTGTCCGCAATGCCGCGCGGAATACGAAAATCCATCCGACCGGCGGTTTCACGCCGAACCCAACGCTTGCCCGCTCTGCGGCCCGCAGATTACTTTGCTTGACGCAAAAGGCGTGATTATGGAAACGGATGATCCCGTCCGGAGGGCTGTGGATTTGCTGGCTACAGGCCGCATCCTGGCCGTCCGGGGATTGGGCGGCTATCACCTGAGCGTCGATGCGGCAAGCGACGAGGCAATCCGGCGGCTCCGTTTGCGCAAGTTCCGCGAGGAAAAGCCGCTGGCCGTCATGGTGCGCGACGTGGAACAGGCAAAACGCATTGCCAGCGTAAGCTCTGAAGAAGAACAACTGCTCACCTCTTCCCAGCGGCCCATTGTCTTGCTGAAGAAAATTACCAACAACCTGATCTCGGATTTCATCGCCCCTGCCATACCCAATCTCGGCGTCATGCTGCCCTGCGCGCCGTTGCATTACCTGCTGCTTGAGAACCGTTTTACGGCGCTGGTCATGACCAGTGCCAATCAGGTGGACGAACCGATCTGCACGGGCAATCGTGAAGTGGTGGCCCGATTGCAAGGCATCGCCGATTATTTTGTGGCGCACAACCGCGATATTCTGGTTCGCTGCGATGATTCCATTGCTTTTGTCGCGGCGGGAAAGCCGCAGCTCATACGCCGGTCGCGCGGTTATGCTCCCCGGCCCATTCCCCTTCCGGATGTCCTACCCGCCGTGCTGGCTCTGGGGCCGCAGTTAAAAACAACTCAGTGTATCCTGAAGGGCAATTTTGCATATCTGAGTCCCCACATCGGGGACATGGAAACTCCGCAGGCGCGGGACTTCTATGCCGAAAGCCTGACGCTGATGAAAAGAATTACCGAATCTGATCCGCAAGTCGTTGTCTGCGATGAACATCCGGCCTACTTTTCGACACGGGCGGCGGAAGAGCTGGCGGCGGAAAGAATCATCCGCGTTCAACATCATCATGCCCATATTGTCAGTTGCCTGGCGGATAATGGGCTGTCCGGAGATGTCATCGGCCTGGCGATGGATGGCACAGGCTACGGTCCGGACGGCAACGCCTGGGGCGGGGAATTCCTGATTGCCAATGAAACCGGCTATCAGCGCTTCGGCCATCTGCAATATCTTGTTTTACCCGGCGGAGAAAAAGCGATCCGCGAGCCCTGGCGCATTGCCGCCAGTCTGCTCAAATCGGCTTGCGGTCCAAGCTGGAAAGAAATAGCCCTGCGGTTGGGGCTGACGACGGATTCAAGTATTTGCGACCTGCTGGACAGGATCATGAATGACCGGATTCATTCACCCCTGTCTTCGGGTCTGGGCCGCCTTTTTGACGGCATTGCCGCACTGACCGGTTTGCGCCGCACCGTCAGTTTTGAAGGTCAGGCCGCCATGGAACTGGAAGCACGGGCGTCCAATGCAACCGGCGCTTCTTATCCTTTTGCCATCTTGCAAGATGGAAATAAATCGCATATCGTCGATTTCAGCGCCATGATCAGGGCAATTGTCACCGATCTGGAAAAAGGTACAAGCCGGGCGCGTATCGCCGCGTCGTTTCATCAGACTCTAGCCGATGTTTTTACCGCCATGACCTGCAAGATGCGTGAGGAGACGGGACTCCAGCGCGTGGCGCTGAGTGGTGGTTGTTTCCAGAATAAAATCCTGTTGGAGAGCGCCATTGACAGGCTTGTCGGAGCGGGATTTGACGTTTACCGCCACCGAAAGGTTCCGGCTAATGACGGCGGCGTGGCGTTGGGGCAGGCCGTCATCGCCGCCTCGCTGATGAAGAAAGGATGTTCATATGAAATACGATAAAATACTTCTGGAACATGGCGGCGGGGGATTGCTGTCCGGCGAACTCATAGCGGGTTATTTCCTTCCCTATTTCAAAAATCCCCTTCTGGAGAGGCTGGAAGACAGCGCTGTTTTGTCCATCGGCAGTCGGAAACTCTGTTTTACAACCGATTCGTATGTTGTCAATCCCGTCTTTTTCCCTGGAGGAAATATTGGATCGTTGGCCGTTCACGGCACAGTCAATGACCTTGCCGTCTGCGGTGGACGGCCCCTGTACATGAGCTGCGGCTTGATTCTGGAAGAGGGATTTTCCGTCTCTTCCTTGGAAGAGATTATTCAGACCATGGCCAAAGCGGCCGCCGAGTCCGGTGTTCAGATAGTCACCGGAGATACCAAGGTGGTCGCCCGCGGCGCGGCGGACGGAATCTTCATCAATACATCCGGCATCGGCCTGGTGGAGTATCCGGGATTGCTGTCCGTAAAAAGTATTCAACCGGGTGACGCCGTTATTTTAAACGGCACGGTGGGCGACCACGGCGCGGCCATCATGAAGACCAGGGAAAATCTCGGATTGAAGGCGGAAATTCTGTCGGATTCCGCACCGCTCAACGGACTGATTGCCTGCGCCCTGCAGGCCAGCCCCAATGTTCACTGCATGCGCGACGCCACCCGCGGCGGTTTGGGGGCGATCCTGGCGGAAATCGCCAAGAGTGCGCAGGTGCGTATCGACATTAATGAACGCAGCATTCCCGTGCAGGAAAACGTCCGGGGTGTCTGTGAAATTTTGGGGCTCGATCCGCTTTTCTTGGCTAACGAAGGCAAGATGGTTTTGTTCTGTTCGTCGCAGGACTCGGAAAAGGTGCTTTCAGCCATGCGCGGGCACAAATACGGGCACGACGCCGCCATAATCGGCAGTGTCAGTTCCGCAACACAGGGACGGGTCGTTCTCAAAACCACCATAGGCGGCGAGCGCATCATCGACCTGCCGACCGGAGAACTGGTGCCCAGAATTTGCTGATCGATGGCGTTTCAAAGTTGTTGACATAGCCCTGACTTTCAGTCATAATCCGCGCGTCTTGCGAAGACAAAGACAGACATCCAGGAGGAGCATATGAAATCTGCGGACATGGAGTTAATGAAGGAATTTACGGAGGAGCAGGTATTGGAGTTAGACCGGATCATTATGAAATACAAAGGCAAGGCAG
>Ga0209096_1001883_pt1 | contig 21524 bp, 16 predicted proteins | sample AD_UKC034_MetaG_FD_184407 | JGI IMG/M metagenome (GOLD analysis project Ga0209096, IMG submission 184407) | Active sludge microbial communities of municipal wastewater-treating anaerobic digesters from USA - AD_UKC034_MetaG (SPAdes) (version 2) | ecosystem: Engineered > Bioreactor > Anaerobic >... | reverse complement strand
CCCAGCAAAGCCCCCAGCAAATTTGTCGATCTGGCGCCGATCAAACCAATGCCTGGTCTTTCGTCTTCGGGCGCAGATGCCTGCACTATCGACTGCACTAAATCGCCCGGAAGTTGCGTTTCATTCTGTTCCGAAAAGGTCAAAAACGTCATCAAGGCCGGAGCCGAGAGAATCGAAAAGGGTCTTGACGCTCCGATGCCATCACGCGATATCGCCCGCTATATAGACCACACCCTGCTCAAACCGAACGCGACCCGTGACGAAATCGTAAAATTATGCGAAGAAGCACGTGAATACTCGTTTGCCTCTGTCTGCGTCAACCCCACTTATGTAGGGCTTGCCGCCAAACTGCTTGAAGGCAGCCCGGTCAAGGTCTGCACCGTTATCGGTTTTCCCCTGGGCGCGACCTCTTCATTTGTAAAAGCCACAGAGACCCGCGACGCCATTGCGAACGGTGCCGGTGAGATCGACATGGTAATCAACGTCGGCGCTCTCAAGTCGAAAGACTATGAGCTGGTCAAGCAGGATATCGCCAGGGTTGTCGAGGCAGCCTGCGGCAATACAGTTAAAGTCATTCTGGAAACATCACTGCTGAATGACGAAGAAAAGGTCAAAGCCTGCGAGCTTTCAAAACTTGCCGGCGCTGATTTTGTAAAAACTTCGACCGGTTTCAGCACTGGCGGAGCTACGCTCGAAGACATCTGCCTGATGCGCCAGACAGTAGGGCCCAATATGGGCGTAAAGGCCAGCGGAGGGATCAGAGACACTGAAACCGCGATCAACATGATTCAGCTTGGCGCCACCCGCATAGGTGCAAGTGCCTCGGTAGGAATTGTCAAAGGTGAAAAAGCCGGCGGCAAAGGCTACTGAAAAGGAATTTGAGACCGGGGCAGTTCAATCAGAACTGCCCCGGTTCTTTTTTAGACACAACCGGTCAGTGTGAACATCCAGAACATTATCACCATGATGAACAGCATCACTCGTTTAACCACGCGCGACCTCCTTTAAAAGGACCACCATGACGATGGCGGTCAACGACCAGAAAATCAGCATTTTTTACCTCGGCAGAGATTCCGATATCATGCTTATTATCTATCGTCATTTAAGAGACGCGCGTTAAGAGAGTTAAACAATTCATTGACCGGAAAGGTCTGGTGAATCTTTATCTGCGTCTTCGCCTGAATCCTCGGCAGTTGCGGTTTTGCTATCGTCTTTGTTAATGTCAGCTGCTTCTGGCTCAGTGAGTTTCTCTGTATCTTTGGCTGTTTCTTCAGATGTTTCTTTAGCCGCTACTTCATCCGTGGTTTCATCTACGGCTTCATCTTGATCGGCATTATCAGGGTCTTCTGAGTCAACGGCGTCTGCGTCAGAAAGAGAAGTTGAATCGGGTCGGCGCCGAGCAGACGAAAAGCCGGTCGGCGGATCGCTCCAGAAGCCACTCAATCTCTTTTTGAGCTTTGCTGCGCCAAATAATGGAAAATGAACTTCCTGCCCCGGTTCGAGGTCGTAAATGTCGCGATTCAGGCCTTTAACAAAGACGTCACCCTTGTTTCGCAAAGCGATGAAGGTCCCCTGATCAGGCGTAATCTCAAGAAAAAGGTTGCCACCCCGATAATACAGTTCGAATGCTCTGGTGCGAAACAACAGAGGTTCATCACCCTCTCCAGCAAAAACGAAACGACCTGCAAGCGGAACAAAGCCTTTTGCCAAAACTTTCAGAGAAGCTCCCGGCAGCATGATTACCGTGTAACTGCCGACCAGCAACTTTGTTTCAGTCGCCAGCGGATTTTGCACATCAGGTCTGACTACAGCCAGAGTACCATCAGGAACTTCTGAAAAATCATTTTGCATAACGAAACTTCTAAAGCCTGGCAGGCGAAAATAGCAGGGGCCGGCAAAGGAAGGAGTCGGACTGGCCGCCAGGAGGGTTTTTGCCAAAAACACCAGAGCGACAACACAAATCAGTCTTATTAATTCAGCTCTGGGTTGGAGTTTCATCTTTTGCGGGCTGTTCCGGGTTTTCGGGGTTAACCTTTGTCTGCTCAATAAATTTGTCATAATGCTGTCGGCGTTTTTCAGTTTCTTCATCAGACTGAGGTTGCAGAGATTGCCCGATAACAAAGATTTCGTCTCTTATCGTCAGAATTTCGTAATAAAGAACAGTCATCAGAAGCATTATGCCCATGAACGACAAAATCGATCTGTGTCCAGGCGCGGCATTGAAGTGCATATAGGAAAAAATGCACATGGCGAAAAGAGTACTGAGAAATTTCCTGATCCTCTGGCGGCGCAGAGATGTCTGATTGAAAAAAATATCTCGCCAGCGCCTCGATTCACGCATGCTGCCTTCAATTACCCACAGATGATCGCGGATAACCAGAATTTCAGCGTAGATTACTACCATCAGCAGCATAAGGCCCATATAAGACAAGACCTGGCGATGGGCTGACATGGTGTTATAAGCATAGCCGAAGATCACCAGCGCATAAATCATTGTCAGCGCTTTGAAGAAGACCCTTCTCAGCTCCAGTCCTTTCCAGAATGAGCGCAGGGCTTCAAGCATGCGGCCGGGAATAGAGACGCTCCCATTCTTCGGCATGCCAGCATCATTGCTATCAGCTGATTTTTCGGGGTCAGTCGACACCGGGGTTACACCATCGCCGGATGAGAGTTTTTTTGTATGGTCTGTAGAGGGGGATCCTTCGCGCCCGACAGGTCGCTGGTCAGCTGGAAGATTGTTCATTGTTTTTTCCCTCGAATGCTTTCTTGATAAGCTCCGGCCGGCTTTCAAAGACGGCCAGAATTTCGGCGTCAAGACGGAATGGCTCGGAAGCCAGTCCAGAAATCTCATAAACCGATGCAGCATCGATGTCATAACCCATTTTAAAGGCTTTCAGCAGCTGCATAGCCTGATCCATCGATGATTTGCGGGTACGATAGTAGATGAAACGGTCGATAATTTCCTGAAAATCTCGCGGACTCAGCGAGAGCGCCTCGAGATCGGCTGCCAGCTTCTGCTGGTCGCCATGCTCGCGATAAAGGCTGTATATCTCGAGGCATGCTTCCATGCGACTTGAATCGACAATCCTGGCCGGTGGGCGTGTTAGAACACCGCCGAGCCAGAAACCGGCAGCGGCGGTTAAAAACACTATCAGCAACGAGCCGATTTTTTTCATAACATGTCCCGCCTCTTATATAACATTTATGCTGCAATAAGGTCAAATCGCCGTTCAGCAAAATTTCACGCTTTATCGCTTGTCTTTTGTTGCATCTTATCTTAATATCTGAGTTATCTATGGACAAAGACACCAAAAACATTCTGATCATCGACGACGAAGAAGCGATTGTGCTTCTTCTGACCACTATTTTCGGGCTTTATGGTTATACAAGTCACAGTTGCACAAAGCCCCTCGATGCATTCAGAATGGCTTCAGACATCAAGCCAGACCTTATCATACTCGATATAGCGATGCCGGAGAAAGACGGTTACGAGATATGTCAGGAGCTGAAGGCTTCGCCGCAGACTCGCGACATTCCGGTAATCATGCTGACAGCTCTGGCCTTGAATCAGGATCGCAAAAGAGGCATGGAATCAGGAGCGGACGGGTTCATTTTCAAACCTTTCGATCCTCAGGTAGTTATGGCAGAAATCGCAAGGCTGCTCGGCTGAATTCTACGCAAACCTTTCAAGTACCTTGCATCCGCTCACTGCATGTGCTATTCTGCTTCGGTATCAATTGTGGTCAGACCACATATTTTAACGATTCTCTCAGGAGGCACCGATGACCAAATACGTTTACACTTTCGGGGCTGGCAAGGCCGATGGCCGGGCCGACATGAAAAACCTTCTCGGCGGCAAAGGCGCAAATCTTGCTGAAATGAACAGCATAGGGCTGCCAGTGCCTGCAGGTTTCACAATCACCACAGAAATGTGCACAGTTTATTATGAAAATAACCGCAAATATCCTGAAGAACTCAAAAAGCAGGTAGATGCAGGTCTTAAGCATATCGAAGCAACTATGGGCGCCAAATTTGGCGACAAGAACAATCCTCTGCTGGTATCTGTGCGCTCAGGCGCCCGCGTTTCCATGCCCGGCATGATGGATACCGTTCTCAACCTCGGCCTCAACGATGAAACCGTTCAGGGCATCATCAAACAGACTGGCAACGACCGCTTCGGCTGGGATTCCTATCGCCGCTTCGTTCACATGTACGGCGACGTCGTCATGGGTATGAAACCCGAATCAAAAGACGAAGAAGATCCGTTCGAAACCGTCATGGCCAAGCTGAAAAAAGAAAAGAAGATCACCAAAGACACCGAAATGACCACGGAGATCCTCAAGGAACTGACTCAGCGCTACAAAAAGCTGATCAAAGAAAGAACCAAAAAAGACTTCCCGACTGATCCGATGGAACAGCTCTGGGGCGCTATCAACGCCGTTTTCGGTTCATGGATGGGCGAACGTGCCATTATTTATCGCAAAAAGGAAGGCGTTCCTGGCGACTGGGGCACAGCCGTTAACGTTCAGGCCATGGTCTATGGCAACATGGGCGACGACTGCGCTACTGGTGTTGCCTTCACCCGCAATCCCGCTACCGGCGAAAATGCTTTCTACGGTGAATATCTGATCAACGCTCAGGGCGAAGACGTCGTTGCCGGGATCAGAACCCCTCAGCAGGTCACCATCAAGGGCTCAAAAGAGTGGGCCAAAGACAACAACATCAGCGAAAAAGAACGCAAGAGCGAACATCCTTCACTCGAAGAATCGATGCCTGAAGTCTACAAGCAGCTGGTCGATGTTTATCAGAAGCTCGAGCACCACTACAAAGATATGCAGGACATCGAATTCACCATCCAGAAAGGCAAACTCTGGATGCTCCAGACCAGAAACGGCAAGCGAACCGCTGCAGCTGCAGTCAAAATCGCTGTAGACATGGTCAAAGAAAAATTGATCACCGAAACTCAGGCGCTGCTGAGAATTAAGCCCAGCGATCTCGATCAGCTTCTGCACCCGATTTTCGACCCCAAAGCAACCAAAAAAGTTCTCACCAAAGGTCTGCCGGCCTCTCCGGGCGCCAGCAGTGGTAAAGTCGTGTTCAATGCCGAAGATGCTGAACATATGAAAGCCAAAGGCGAAAAGGTCATCCTGGTGCGCATCGAAACCAGCCCCGAAGATATCGGTGGAATGGACGCAGCTGCAGGTATTCTTACTGCCCGCGGCGGCATGACTTCGCACGCAGCCGTTGTCGCACGTGGCTGGGGTAAATGTTGCGTAGCCGGTGCCGGCGAAGTACAGATCGACTATAAAAAACGCCAGATGACCATCAAAGACACCGTCGTTAAAGAACACGAATGGATCAGCCTTGACGGTTCATCCGGTGAAGTTATGCTCGGCCAGGTTAAAACCATTGAACCCAGCCTTTCTGGCGATTTCGGCACCATCATGAAATGGGCTGACAAAGTAAGACAGATTGACGTTCGCACCAATGCCGATTCTCCCAAAGATTCGACTGTAGCCCGCAAATTCGGCGCTCAGGGTATCGGTCTGTGCCGCACTGAACACATGTTCTTCGAAGGCGACCGCATCGACTACATGCGCGAAATGATTCTGGCCGAAGACGAAGCCGGCCGCCGCAAAGCTCTCAAGAAGCTGCTCAAGTTCCAGACCGATGACTTCTATGGCATTCTCAAAGCGATGGAAGGTTATCCGGTTACCATCAGAACTCTTGATCCGCCGCTGCACGAATTCGTACCGCACGAAGAAAAAGCACAGAAAGAAATGGCTAAACAGCTTGGAATCAGCGCAGCAGCAGTTAAAGCCAAAGTTGACTCGCTGCATGAATTCAACCCGATGCTCGGCCACCGTGGATGCCGCCTCGGCATCACCTACCCCGAAATCACCGAAATGCAGGCAGAAGCAATCTTTGAAGCAGCATGCAAGCTGACCAAAGAAGGCGTCACCGTGTATCCGGAAGTAATGATTCCGCTGATCGGCACTATCGAAGAACTTAAAAATCAGAAAGCCATTGTTAAACAGGTTGCTGAAGCCGCTGTTAAAAAACACGGCGTTGCCGGCAAACTCAAATATCTCATTGGCACCATGATCGAAATCCCGCGCGCAGCGATCGTCGCTGACCAGATCGCCACTGAAGCCGAATTCTTCAGCTTCGGCACCAACGACCTGACCCAGATGACATTCGGCTACAGCCGCGATGACGCTGGCAAGTTCCTGCAGGATTATTACGACAAAAAGATCCTCAAGCACGATCCTTTCCAGAGCATCGACCAGGAAGGCGTCGGCGCGCTGATGAAATGGGGCGTAGAACGTGGCCGCACCACCAGACCCGATCTCAAAATCGGCATCTGCGGCGAACACGGCGGCGAACCTGAATCAGTAATGTTCTGTCACAAACTTGGTTTCGACTATGTCAGTTGTTCTCCGTTCCGCGTGCCGGTAGCCCGTCTGGCAGCGGCCCACGGCGCTCTCAAACACGCCGAGGACCGTGAAAAGAATCTCAAAGCACAGAACCACAAACCCGTAAAAGCAAAAGCATCTGAAGCATAAGGACACACTTGATGAATTCTCCGCGGCGACGAGCAAGAGAAATGGCGTTAAAAGCACTTTATCAGGCCGACATGGTAAAATCGGCAAATGATGAGGCGCTTGAACAGATTCTGAGCAGCGCGCTCTATCAACCAGTTTTCGAGGCTCTCGCCCGGGACTTTCTCAAGAATACCAAGATAAAGCAGATCCTGTCAGGAGAAGTCGAGGAGTTTATCCCCGACTTCTCCGACAGCCTTTCTGCTTTTCCGCACGCATCGCCTGAAGATCTCCCCGAGCAGATCAGAACAATAATAGAAAAATATTTCAATGGAGCCACCGGGCACCAGCAGTCAACAGGCGAACTCAGCGAATTTTATAAAAAGGCGGGCGACAGGCGCAAAAAATGTCTGCCGGTAGAAGAATTCGCCAGAGACATCGTTACAAAAGTGACTGACAATCACAAAACAATCGACCAGATAATCGAAAAGACAGCGCAAAACTGGTCTCTGGAACGTATGTCAGCGATTGATCGCTGCATCCTGCGTATCGCGATCTGCGAACTATTTTATTTTGAAGAAATACCGGCAAATGCCTCGATTAACGAAGCTATCGAACTGGCTAAGAAATACTCCGCCGAACGCAGTTACGAATTTGTTAACGGAATTCTTGACAGAATCTGTAAAGAGAATAAATTATCTAAATCTGAGACATCAGCTGCCACAAGGCCCAAAACGCTTGGGCAAAACGATGTCCAGACTTCTTGATCAGGGTTTGCCCCGAATATGGCTCTTCACACACTGATAATCAACAAAAATGCCAGTTCGCAGAGAAATCTGTGGCTATTTTCATTTCTCATCGGCATTGCAGTTGGCCTTGGCTGTGCCGGCCTCGGCATTTTCGTCGGCAAGCTTGGGTCTGCAGTAAAGACGACTTTTATTATCGCCTCAGCAGGCCTTGGCATCGCCGCCGGAGTAGTCATCGGTCTGTTTGGGCGCGAGATTTTGCGCGGTATCATTTCTTTCATTTCTAATGATCTGATTACCAAGGTTGGTCTTAAAGCAGAAGCTTTTGTATCGACCCGCACAGGGCTGAGTGGAGAGCTCGACATCTTCGACCAGATGTTCAAGATGGTGCTCTCGGTTCTCAAGCGCGTATTGTTGATTTCTCTCAAGCTCGAAGAAGCCTCGACCGATCTTGATCGAACCTCACAGACGAGTTCTCAGGTCATCAAAGAAATCGTCGAGGGGGTTGGCGCAATCAATCATAAAGCCGGCGATAACGCCACCAATCTGCGCGAAACCATTTCTTCGCTCGAAAACAGCTTCAGCCTTTCCAAAGATATCAGTTCCAAACTGATCATCGCAAAAGAAGACAGCCAGAGCGTTTCAGAAATAGCATCCAGCACCCAGACGTCGGTTAAAGAAGCGGTTCAGAAAATGCTGAAGATCAAAGAACTCACCGATGGTTCGGCTTCTCTGGTCAGCGACCTGAACGACCGTTCGAAGCAGATTGGCACAATTTTGACCGAAATCGCCAATATAGCCGAAAAAACCAACCTGCTGGCTCTCAACGCCGCGATCGAAGCGGCACGCGCCGGTGAGCAGGGTCGTGGTTTCGCCGTCGTTGCAGAAGAAGTTCGTAAGCTGGCACGCGGTTCTGCCGAATCATCAAAGAAAATTAACAATCTTATCAATGACATTCTGCAGAAAACCGAGAACGCTGCTGAAATGATGCAGAATAACACGATACAGGTTAACCAGGGCATGCAGGTCGTTAACAATGTTGAATCAAGCCTGGGCAGCATGGTACAGACCACCAATCAGCTTAACGAAATCATCAAGGACATCAGCCTTTCGGCAGAGCGCCAGAGCGAGACTTCTGACATCATGTATCAGAAGGTCAATACAATTTCGCAGATTACCGACGAGATATCACTGCAGATTCAGAATATTGCCAGCACAGCATTGAGCAAAACCGTTATCGTTGACCAGACCAGCAGCTCAGCCAAAGAACTGCGCACTCTCTCAGACGTTTTTCAGAACGCTCTGGTTCCGTTTGACTTTCATGTCGAAGGCGCCAACAAGCGCTCAGCGATCCGTACCGAGACCCGCGTTCCCTGTAAATTCAAAGTATTGCTGTCTGGCGAACTGATCGATGGAACGATCAGCGGCAGTGACTTTGAAATGCGCGGCGTCATCATCAACCTTTCAGCCGGCGGCTGCGTCGTCGAAACCTCAGAAGATGTTGAACAGGGCAAATACATTATTCTTGCCTTCCAGATCGGCAGCAATTTCATTCAGGGCATTCAGGGCCGCCTGGTAAGGCTCAAAGCCGCCCAGATGGACAGCGAACACTTCATGTCGAGCAAAAAAGCAGTGCATGAATGCATCGTATCGTTCAACAACGTATCGGCCGAGCACGAAAAAATTATTGTCGACTTTGTCATGAGCGCACAACGCCAGTTCGAGCAGAACCTTGGCCTGGTGGAATAAACTATGGCACGTATTGAAAAGAAGCTTCTCGGGCAATCTCTCGTCGCCGATGGCCTGGTCACCCAGGAACAGCTGAACACAGCGCTGGCTGAGCAAAAGCGCACCAGCGACACTCTTGGATACACACTGATCAATCTCAACTATCTCAACGAACAGCAGTTGCTCGATTTTCTGGTGACCAAGCTGAATTTCAGTTATGCCAATCTGCGCAACTACGTCATCGACCCCAAAGTGGTCAAAGCCATACCCGAGAACATCGCACGCAAGTATCATTGCATTGCGATATTGCGGGTTAAGGGTGCAGTGACGGTAGCCATGCTCGACCCGCTCGACAGTTTCGTGCTCGACAACCTCGAATACACAACAGCATGCAAAATAAAGCCGCTGGTGTCTACCAGATCAGAAATCCAAACAGCGCTCGACGAATTCTATCGTGACGACGCGACAACTCATATTCCAGGCGCTGCAGATGGCGGGCACACAACTTCTGGCAGTGCATCGCCCAACTCGAGCATCGAAGAATTCGCCAAACGCATTCAGGGGCATGGTGAAAAGCGCTCGGGCGACCAGGTCATCGACCTCGCTTCAATCAACGTCACTGACAAACAGAGCATAATTCAGCTGGTCAACCTCATAATAACGCGTGCGATCAAAGAAAAGGCTTCGGATATTCATATCGAGCCCGACGAAAACGTTCTGCGCACCAGATTCAGAATTGACGGGATGCTGCAGGAAGTCATGTCACTGCCCAAGACCTTCGAAGCGGCCTGTATTTCGCGCTGCAAGGTCATGGCTGAGCTTGATATTGCAGAAAAGCGCATACCGCAGGATGGCCGTATAAAGCTGCAGCTGCAAAACCGCGAGATCGATCTGCGCGTCTCGACCTACCCGACTCTGCGTGGTGAGAAGGTCGTCATGCGTATTCTCGACAAGAGCACAGTTCTTTTCGGGCTTGAAGATCTCGGCTTTCCTGATGATACGCTGACCAATTTCAGTGCTCTGATCAAAAAGCCCAACGGCATCATTCTGGTAACCGGCCCCACAGGCAGCGGTAAAACCTCGACGCTCTATGCCGCCCTGCAATGCATTAAAGATCCTTCCATCAACATAGTTACGATTGAAGACCCGGTAGAATACCAGCTTTCGAACATCAATCAGGGGCAGATCAACCCCAAGGCCGGTTTCACCTTTGCCGGCGGTCTTCGCTCGATTCTTCGCCAGGACCCCGATGTCATCATGGTCGGCGAAATCCGCGACTACGACACCGCCGAGATTGCAATCAGAGCCGCGCTTACCGGCCATCTGGTTTTCTCGACGCTGCATACCAACGATTCTGCCGGGGCAATGACCCGCCTCATCGATATGAGCGTCGAACCGTTCCTGGTCGCCAGTTCGATCATCGGCATCATGGCTCAACGACTGGTCAGAACCATCTGCGAAGACTGCAAAGAAGAGTATCTGCCGCCACCGGCAGTGATCAAGAGATCGAAACTGTTGTATCAGGCCGGCAAAACCAGGGTCTATCAGGGTAAAGGTTGTGTCAAATGCAACCAGACCGGCTATCGTGGCCGCACAACTATTACTGAACTGCTGGTACCGAATGAGCGCATCAAAGAACTGATCGTCGAAAAGTCGGCGACCAGTGTAATTAAGAATGAAGCGATGAAACAGGGCATGCGCACTTTGCGCCAGGATGGCCTGGCCAAGGTTCTGCGCGGCATCACGACTCTTTCCGAGGTCATTCGCGTTTCAGCCGACGACGAAATCTGATTTTTCATGTCAGATCTTCATGACGAACTGCTATCGGCGCTTTCACCTCAGACTCGCGATCTGGCACCAGATATCACGGGCTTAGCCGACAAACAGTCATGTTATCTGGATAAAATCATCCCGACCCGAACACTTAGCATTTCTTTAACAGATCGCAACTGCGAACAGAATTGCGCGCACTGCAACGGTCATTATCTCAAGGGTATGCAGATATTGTCAAAGTTACAAACAGATGCGCTGATAGAATACGATGCAATTCTCATCAGTGGGGGCAGCTCAAAGGATGGTTCTGTGCCGATCAGCCAACACATTAACACCATCCTTTCTTTACCAGAGCATCTACAGATAAATCTGCACCCGGGTTACCAACCGGTTGAACCACTGCTGTCACTGAAAAAGCGTACGCCGGTGGTCTCATTTGATCTGCCCGGCAGCGACGCCGTCATCAAAAACGTCTTCAAACTGCCATATCGCGCGGAAGATTATCGTCAGCTGTTTATCAGCTATGCAAAGCACTTTGATACAGTGCCGCATATCTGTATTGGTATAAATAAAGGCAAAGAATCAGGCGAAGAGAACACTCTCGATTTTCTCGCCACCCAGCCTGCCAAACAGACGGTTTTTATTATATTCAGGCCGACACCTGGCACTGAGCTTGCCGATGCTCAGCCCCCAGAAATAAAAAGAGTCTGTGAAATCTTCAATTACGCCAGAAACAGACTGAAATCAGAATTACTGCTTGGGTGTATGCGCCCGGCCGGCACTTATCGCCGTGACGTCGATATTCTCGCCTGGCTGCACGGCATCAGAAAAATTGTTCAACCACACCATGACCTTGTAGAGATTCTCAAACATCATGATATTAAAGTCAGCGACTACTATAACTGCTGCGCCCTCAACCTCTAGTCCGATGTCACGCATGAGTTCAAGAATTCAATCTGAGGGATTCCGCTTATGCGGGCTCTCGGCGGAATCTCATTCGCTACAACTCTCACCAGATGCAAGTATTGTTGAATAGCTATGGCTCTGCGTCAAAAGTGCCTGGCTCGAAGTTTTCGCTCATGAGAAACCCGCATGCGCCCTTGTGTAATATTTTACCAGGTGTGAGCTCTTTACCAATCAACTCTATGATTCAAATGTACAGAGGACTAGCATGAAGATACGCGTTTCTTATGGTACGGCGATTGTTCTTGGCCTTATTCAAGCTCGACAGGATGTGGCACCGACGACGGCGTATCTGCTGTTCGACCGTGGTTGTATCGGCCAGTGTTCGTTCTGCTCGCGCGCTCATGGCAATGAGCGTTCTCAGAAGCTTTCACGAATCATCTGGCCCGAATTCGAACTCGAACAGGTGCTGGAAAAGCTGGCAACTCCTCCCCTGCCCTTTGCCCGTATCTGCCTTCAGACCGGCTACAACCCGGAATCAGAAGACGAACTCAAACGTCTTGCCCGCCGATTCGTCGAAACCGGCATTGCCACAAGTGTTACCCTGAGCCCTTCACAGACGGCACTTGCCGCAGAGATGCTCGAATTGGGACTCGACCATGTCGGCATCGGTCTCGACGCGGCCAGCAAAGAAACCTATGCCCTGCACAAAAGAAAAGACTGGCTGCATGACTGGCCGGCCCTGCTGGATCTGCTGCACAAAGCCGGCAACAGAATCGAAATCCACCTGATCTTTGGCCTTGGCGACAGCGAAGAAGCTTTTTGTCAGCGGGTTCAGGCAATTATCGACGGCGGCGGCAAAATCTCATTGTTCGCGCTGACCCCGGTGAACGGCGGCAAACCACCCGAATTCGCAGCCTATCGCCGGATGCAGGCTTTCAGATTTTTGTGTGAAAAGAAAAAAATCAGATTCGAAAACTGTTGTTTTACGAACGGCAGATTGGTGGCATTTTCATTTACAGGCAAGGCTCTGCGCGATGCCCTTGAAAACGGTGATGCCTTCAGAACATCAGGTTGTGGTAACTGCAACCGGCCTTATTATAACGAAAGACCCGGACAGCTTTTTTACAACTACCCCAGACCCCTGTCAGGAAACGAATTTTCTGAGGCTCTGGCAACGATGGATCTGTCCGAAGCCTGTGATTAACGCCTGATCAGAATAATGATGGTCAGGTCGTCCTGTGGCTGGTTTTCGCCAAGCCATTTCAGATATCTGCCGTAAATGTTGTCATAATATTTTCTGGCGTCAGGATCGTAAGATTCGAGCAACATCTGCTTGAATCCGTCATATCCGATCTCGCGGCCTTCTGAATTCATGGTCTCGATTATACCATCGGTATAAAAAACCAGAGCCTGACCTGCTTTCAGCTTGATATCGAGATTGGCGAACCTGGACTTTTTGAACCCGCCGAGAACAGGTGCCTGCAGCGTGATTTCAGCGGTTTCACGACTGACATGATCGACCAGAATCGGTGAACATGCCCCTGCGTTTGAATACACTCCGGCACCTGATTCAGCATCATAATAAAGATACTGAAAAGTCATAATCTTGCGCTGTATTTTTGTACGCGTTTCATGAACGATCTGATGCAGGCGTGCCAGCACTGCCGCAGGATCTTTGATGCAATCCTGACAGCGCATGACGCCAGCTTTCGCCATTGCCATGATCAGCGAAGCACCTACTCCATGTCCGGCAACATCGCCTGCCATTATCACATAACCACCCCCTTCGACGTTAAAATAGTCGAAGTAATCGCCACCCAGCTCGGTCATCGGTATATTTCTGCCGTAAAGATCGAATCTGCTGTCACTTATTCCCTGTTGCGGAAGAAGTCTTGACTGAACTATGCCGGCCAGCATCAGCTCTTCGAAGTCGGTGATGCTGCTGTTAAATACCCTTGCCATTTCGCCAAATTCGTCGGCAGACAGTTCCGGCAGCCGGTAAGAAAAGTCTCTTTTTCTTATTGCAATAGCCCCGGCCTGCAAAGCCGACAATGGCGAGACAAAGCTCGATGCGAATACCAGAGCCAGCCCAAGCAGAAGAACAACACCGACTACACCGGCGCTCAGCATGAATCTGCGTTCTTCGGCGATTTGATCGTCGATCTTCGCCAGCGGATAAAATGCATATAAATAGTAATTGTTGAGATTTTGCGAGTGAATTCCGGCAAAAACATAGTCTTCGCCATCCATGCTAGTGAACTGGGGTTCAACGGCAGGATGCCCCCGCGTCTTGTTGAAAATATCTCTGAACCAGGGATTGTCGGCAATCACCTGTTTGTCACGCGAAAATACCCAGCCGTTCGAATAAATGAATTTGAGCCCGAAAGGATTTCTTTCGAGATTATCTGCCTGTCGATTCAGGAAATCGCGTTGCAGCGCATTATCTTTGAATATCACCATAAAAAAGTAGTCTACAATATTGTTGTCATGCAAAGACAACAGTTTAAGAAGAACCGGGTTGGTTCTGTCACCCCATCCAAGCGCCAGAATAGTGTCTCTGGCCATCAACAGATTCTGAATGATTTCATAAAATGGTCTCTGATAGACCATTTCAGCAATAAGTTCTGTTTCATTGAATTTGTCAAAATTTATCGGAATGCCGTTTATGACCGAGAGATAGTATTTGGCTATGTCCTGAAATATCTTCAGTTCAAACAGTGCATTGCTCTTTTGCCTGTATTTGCCACCAGCAAAAGGTTTATGCCTGCCACCGACATAACAGCCCGTAATATCCATGACAGCAGAAGAAGAACTGGCAACCAGCCTTATATCTTCTAATGTATTCGACATTTGCAGCACAATTTCATCCAGAAGCTCTTCACTGCCATATTTTTGTGGAAGCATGCCTTTCATGGCAGAAATGCAGCGGTTAACCCGATGCATCATATATGATCGGTTGATCAGGCTTCTACGATCAACATGCTGTACATATGCGATACAGGTCTGGTAGGCATTGTCAATCAGAGCCGACCTTTTGCGAGCGACGTGATCGGAAGCGGCCACCACCAGGCAAAGCAGAGGCAGACCAGTAGTGACCAGCAAAATCGCCAGCAACTGCATCCAGACAGGACAGCGATTCATTCTCACACTGCCCCCGGCGCTCTTTATCACAATCAGCAGGGCAAAAAAGCTGATCAGTATCAAAAAGACCGTAAGTTTGCCCGGGTTGAGCAAAGGCTGATAGTGCTGTAAAGCGAACAGCGTCTTCATGCCGGCCATCCTTCTGCCAGCGATCATTGTCTGCCCAAGCTGGCTGGCCGACCGGCCTTCACGTTCCAGTTCGCCGATAGTACTTGCCAGCAAAGCCTGTCTGTTTCTTAGCTGACCAGGTTGCCTGCCATTGAGAAAGCCAACGCGCATACCACGGCCATCGAATTCTTTGCAGAATCTGAGCAGGCCGACATCATCCTGCATGGTATGGCGATCAAAAAAGACCAGTGCCGTCAGACTACCAGATGTAAATACCCAGAAATCAGGAAAATTGCCGGCGGCATCTGGCCTTACCAGTTTGAGATGTCGAGAATATAAAGCTGCCGCCAGTCGATCCCGGTCTAGATGTGGCCCCAGCAGATATCGCAACTTGCTTACTGCACCGGCATCTTTGTCTTTTCCTTTGTTATAAATGTCTTTGTAGCACTGCCACATCATTCTGAGTTCAGCAGAGCCTTCGCGCAGATCAACAAAATGGTCGTTCAAAACAACCTGGCCTTTTTCATCCCATACTACGCCGGTTAAAGCTTCTCCAGAAGCCTTGCGGTGGGCGCTGAGCTTATCGATAAAATCCTGAGATCCAGAAGAACTCTGCGCATCTTCATTAAGAAGCCTGACCCAGAACTCCTCTGCATCGGCATTTAACAGCATCTGATCGAGAACGTCTGATGCCTTCCGTGAAAATTCCTGAAGTTTAAAGTCACAGTGACGGCGCTCAAGCGTCCAGAACCCCCAGAATACAAGCAGATAAAAGACCGCCAGCGAAAAAATCGCGGTCAGATAACCGAAAGTGCGCGTACTCTGTTTTGGCAAAAATGCGCTCATCATAAGCTTCTCTTGATTAGAATCACAGTCTGATCATCAGATTGAGATTCTGCCCACTCATCGTGATTTTTCAGCAAAGTCTGAAGAAAGCGGTCAACCTCAATGTGCCAGCTGGACTCAAGCATCTGCTGCAAACCCTGGTAACCGAGAACCTGGTGGTTTTTGCCTACCGCCTCGGCAAATCCGTCTGTATGTAAACACAAGGTTTCGCCCGGGTTCAGCTGTAAAACCATTGGCTGATTGAATTCAGGCGAATTATAGCCGAGTGGAAGCCCGCCAGACTTGACCAGTGCTGAAACCTGACCAGCTGCGTCGATTATGACCGGCATGCAATGACCGCGATTGATCAACTGGCACCTGCCTGTTTCTGGTTCGGCCATAAAGAACAGTCCGGTCATGTATTCGCGGGTACCGCTTTTGCGGTTAAGAAATACGGTCTGATCTATGGCATCGGCAAGTTTTCGCATGTCGGTAAAGTTGGCTTTTTCATCGATCATTGTCGCCTTGGCCATTGCCATTATCAGTGCAGCAGAAATTCCGTGTCCCGAAACATCGCCGATGAAGACCAGAAGCCTGTTATCAACTGTAAAAAAGTCGTAATAGTCGCCGCCAATGCGCGAGAATGGCTGAGAAAAAGCAACCAGCCTTATATCGCCAACGCTGGCCTCTCCTGGCGGGAAAAGGCTCTCCTGCACGATTCTTGCTGTCTCAAGATCTTTGAAAGTCTCGAGCGTCGCATTGAATGTCTGCGACAACTCGCTGAATTCGAGACTTGAATCAATTGCCAGGCGATAAGAAAAATCACGACGGCCAATAGAACTTATGGCATTTTGAATCTCGCCAACCGGAACGAGAAAATGGCTCGCCAGATACCTGAACATCATGAAAGCAAGCAAAAGAAATAGACAGGCCACTACAGCCATCTGCAAACCAAGTTTTCGAATCAATTCTTCTATATTCCTGACCGGCAGGATGTACAGCAGACTGATCTGATCCATATTCAGACCACGCATGGCAACAGCTGTATAAGCACCCGCAGAAAGAGGAATATTACCTTTTCTGATAATCTGGTTATTGTAGGCATACTGGCCCAGTTCCTTCAAATTGTCTCTATCAGGATGTTCACACGAAATCAGGTCATCATTGGGGTAATAAGCTACAATCTCCGCTTCGGCAGACATATTTCCGGCAAGATTAGTGGCATGAAAACGCTCAAAAAAACTGCGTTGCAGGTTTCCCTTGCGCCAGTAAAGCTGAAGCATGGCAAGATTCTGATACTTCTCAGGAATGCCGAGAAACTCAAAGTAAAAATACAACTCATGCGCGCCAAGACCGATAAAACCAATCTCTCTCTTTTTTGAAACAGCGTTGACGCCGAGCTTGTCGGTCAAGATAAAAGACCTGCCAGTTTCTATTCCAACACTTCGGCTCAATGAATTGAGTATTTCCATTGCCAACTGGCTGGCCAGGGTGTAATCAGAAAAAATCGTGCGCCGGTTGTCTTCGACAAGATTCTGCCCGGTATGATTGTATAATTGAATTGACTCTGGCCGGTAATCGCTCATCAATTCGGCACGCAGCTGCTTCAGAGTGTGAGACTGCAGAATCTCAAGGCCGAACTTCTTATTATAGCTTCTGATCAGCTTGCTCAGATGCGTCGCATGATCTTCGAGAAATATCTTAAAATTTCTGTCAATGCCATAAAGCACGTTTATTCCGCGGGTTTGTGCTTCATATACAAGCTGTTGGCGCTTCTGCTCGAGATATTCGAGACCAATGCTGCCCATTATCAATAAAGGAATACCACCGGCATAAAGAAAAATGACAGTCAGCTTGAGCCTGATCGAAATAAAGCCTGACCAGCGAGTTTTATACCAGACCATCAGTAAAAACAGCAGAGGCAAAAGCACTTTTGCAAAATTGCCAAAATAGTGAAGCCTCTCGTGTTGTTCAGAAAAAAGCAAATCTGAAGCGCAGTAGCACACAGCCCTCCGCCCTTGCCCTACCATCATACAGCCAACCAGAATATCTGAAAATTCTTCAAAATCAGCGACGCTCATGCTCTCAAAACGGCTCAGTGCCTGCACCAGCTTTGGCGCCAGCGCCGCGTCAGCTGGTGGAAAAAAATCCTCTGAGGCCGGATAATCGGTCAGATGAACCACGAAGCCCGGCATGTCACGGCGAACAAGATTAAGTGCGTATTCGCTGCCAGCTGAACTCTGAATGAATTCATCGTTGATAAAACACAAAAAGCCAAATGCATCATTGATACGATACCAGATCCTGCTCCTTGGGCCTGGCGGCGAAGTTTGCAGCGGCTTGCCCTGCTGACCGCTCATCCAGGGATACCGCAACTGGTAAATTACCATCAGCTTTCCGAGAAAATTGCGGAGAATTTTGGCTTCTTTCTCTACGTCGGCAAGCGTTACCAGATTAACTTCATCATTCGTTTCGTCCCATCTGCCAAGCAGATCAGAGGCCCTTTTCAAGAAATGATAGGTTTTTCTGATGATGTATCCAAAAGAGGTTTCGTCAGACAGTTCTTTAACCAGATCACCTCTGGCGTTCCAGTAAACAAAAGTGAACGCGCCAGGGTACCGACTTTGCAGCTGTTTCTTCAACCTGCCAAAAGTTTTCTCCGGCTGGCGTGATGCAAGTGCCCGCCGATTAATCTCGAGCAGCAGATAATGGGAAAAGTACTCATTGTCACTGAATTTTTCGACGGTTTTCAGAGCATGTTCCATTTTGCCGGCAATTTCTTCACGATTATTCGCTGACCTGATTCTGAACAGCTGATCAAGCCCCAGATTTATCAGACCGGCCGGGAACAGCACGAAGCAGAGAACTATTCCCAGCCACGAAACCAGCGGGAACCTCTGAAAATACCCTTGCGAAAATTCTTTTGCCTGCATTGCCATCAATTTACCACAGCGCAGGTTTCATAACAAATTGCTGATGGTCTGTCAAAGTTAAATGTGTGTTTAAAAATAGTCATTGCGAGGAGCGTAGCGACGAAGCAATCTTTATGACGATGGGATTGCTTCGCTCCGCTCGCAATGACAGATAATCCCCAGATTCAATGTTGACAGAGGACTAGACGGTGGCTGGCGCGCCGACGCCAAAATCAGTATTTTTCCAGAGCACGTCAATGCCCTTGCGCTCCGACAGCCAGGCATACTCGCTTTTGAACCAGTCCTGCAGCTCTGTGTCGGCCTCGATGCCGGTGGTGTTGTTCACATAAAGGTTGATCGTGCCATATTCGAAGTTATCGAGCAGAATCTTGATGTCTTTCGCGATCATCTCTCTGGTCTGGCCTTTAATGCCGATCATCAGGCAGACTGACTGAAAGAAACGTCTGATTTCTGCAACTGAATTATACTCAAAACCTTTTTTGAGAACATTATTGCGAAAGTGCTCATCGAAAGTCTCGACACCGGTTATAAAAACGAGCGGAATGCCAAAAAGCTCGTGCATTTCATCGAGGCGATAACGATAGCCCCACCAGGCTTCAAGATAGAGTTTGCGAATCTGCAGCCGATCGACCGTTGCCTTGACCAGTTGCAGAGATGCCTGCGGTATTTCAAAGCAGCTGCCAGAATTTATCACCTGCAGAACGCCGTATCTGCCGGTAATTTTGCCGATTACTTCGCGGTTGGTTGCATTCATGGCCAGCTCATCTTCGCTGTTATCATGAATGTAATCGCAGAAACTGCAACGTCCCCAGCGGCAGGGAAAAGCCTTGAGCAGAACGATCTCACGCTTTTCGTGAACGTTTTCGAGACAACTGTAACGAACTATATCCATTGTCTTATCCTGTTGTTGTTTGCCACTGTGCCAGAGTAATGTTAAAATGCGACAAATGCAATACTTCATCAAAATCATCGTAACTGCGCTGCTGGTAGTAGGCATAAGCGAAGCCGGCAAGCGCAACCATTATGCCGGCGCGGTTCTTGCTTCACTGCCGATAACCAGCATTCTGGCACTGACCTGGTTCTTTTACGAAACCGGCAGCAAAGAAAAGACCGCTCAGTTGTCAGGCGACATCATGCTTATGGTGCTGCCTTCGCTGGCATTTTTTATCTGCCTGCCCATTCTGCTCAAAAAAGACTGGTCGTATCCAGCCGCGCTGGCAGCCAGTTCTGGCGTGACATTCGGCTGTTATGTAATGTTCTTTAAAATTCTGAGCGTTTTCAGGCCGGGCTGACCGGTTTCCGGCCACTCTGAGGCGCCACGACAGGAGACTGACATGTTCGATTTTCCCCAAGGTTTTTACTCAGACGTGCGTATTGAAAGGATTTATCGCTCTCTGGTACGCATAGAAATGGGAAAGCTTGAAGAAGTTAAAGAAAAGTCCGACTCAGGCGCTTTCATTCGACTCTCTGACGGAAAACGCTGGTATTACGCCTCTACCACTGATACCGCATCTATCGACCAGGAACTGGCGCAACTGGCCAGACTGGCTGACAAGCCTGACGAACAGGCAATCAGCCGACTGACCAGCCGAATGGAAAAGAACCTCGGCGATTTCTGCAGATTTGCCGACCAGTCAGTCGCAAAAACAGGGCTTAAAGAAAAAATTTCGCTGCTCGAATCTTATGCCGGCCTCGTGCAGAACGACCAGGAAATCACGCACTGGTCGGCTTCTTACAGCGACAGCCATATCAGCAAAGATTTCTATTCCAGCCTGACAAAAGCTGACACCGGGCTGAGATTTGACACCCAGACCGCCGGTTTGAGGCTTGGCGTGCGTTTCGGCAGCGGGGCCAACGTCTTCAGCGAAACCTGGTGCAAGGCCGAAACCGGATTTGATCAGTTAAAACAGCTGCATGAAGAGGCAAAAAAATACATCGAACAGGCGCGCGACTACTTTCACCGTGCCGAAAGCATCGAAGGGGGAGTTTATACCGTTGTTCTCTCGCCGCTGGCAGCAGGCATTTTTGCGCACGAGAGCTTCGGTCACAAAAGCGAAGCCGACTTCATGATCGGTGATACAGCCATGCTCAAAGAATGGCAGCTTGGCAAAAAGGTTGGCTCTGAACAGCTGAGCATAATCGACGACGGCAATATTGCCGGCAGCGGCTTCACTCCGTTCGACGACGAAGGCACCGGAGCAAAGCGAACGGCACTGATCGAGAAGGGCATTCTGAGTGGTCGCCTGCACAGCAGCATTACCGCAGCCGATCTCGGTGAAGCAGTGACCGGGAACGCCCGTTCCATCGGCTTCGAATTCGAGCCGATAGTGCGCATGACCGCGACTTTTATCGAACCGGGCGAACTCAGCAAAGATCAGTTGTTCGCCGGTGTAAGCCGCGGTATTTTTATTGATTCGGTAAAACACGGATCGGGCATGTCGACTTTTACGCTGGCGCCATCTATGGCTTATCTGATCGAAGATGGCAGAATCACCAGGCCGGTGCGGTTTTCGGTAATCACCGGCAACGTAATGCAGACTCTCGATCACATCGATGCGGTATCGGACAAGCTTGAGATATTGAGCTTCGTTGGTGGTGGCTGTGGCAAGATGGAACAGTTCCCGCTCCCGGTCAGTTTTGGCGGCCCCTATGTGCGGGTCAGGCAGATTAACGTTCAATAGGAGGCCAGATATGCGCGAAAAAATAGTTCAACAGGTGAAACAGACATCCTTGAGCATAGTTCAGAACTCGATCAGCGCGATCAGGCGCAAGAACATACAAAAGACCGGCTGCCGGGTTATCAAAAACAACAAAATCGGCGT
>Ga0209096_1001872_pt1 | contig 21639 bp, 12 predicted proteins | sample AD_UKC034_MetaG_FD_184407 | JGI IMG/M metagenome (GOLD analysis project Ga0209096, IMG submission 184407) | Active sludge microbial communities of municipal wastewater-treating anaerobic digesters from USA - AD_UKC034_MetaG (SPAdes) (version 2) | ecosystem: Engineered > Bioreactor > Anaerobic >... | reverse complement strand
TCGCTTACACTGCACTGATTGCTGACAAAGAAATCATGCCGCTTTTTTAATGCAGCGAGATAATCATTATAGGTACTGATAGAAACATCAGCCGCTTTTTCCAGCCCGGTCAGGTAATTGTTGAAAGTATTTACATCATCCACATTCATGGCCTTATCGGGACGGAAAGCCGGTAATACCTTTGTTGGCCAGTTGTCTTTTTTTATCTGCTGGTGATACTGCAGGTTATCAACCGGGTCATCCGTAGTGCAAATGAGTTTTACATTCATTTTTTCCAGCAGGCCTCTTACACTGTATGCTTTTGTTTGCAGCAAGGCGGAAGTTTCATCATACACTTTCTTTGCGGTATCCGCATTCAGGATATCAGTGATGCCGAAATATCTTTGCAGTTCCAGGTGTGTCCAGTGATAGAGCGGATTCCTTAAAGTATAGGGAACGGTGGCTGCCCAGGCCCTGAATTTTTCCCAATCTGTTTTATCACCGGTTATATATGCTTCTTCCACGCCGTTGGTACGCATAGCTCTCCATTTGTAATGGTCGCCATTCAGCCACACCCGGGTGATGTTCTCAAAGTTTTTATCTTCCGCTACTTCATTTGGCGGCAGGTGATTGTGGTAATCTATGATGGGCATGTCTTTAGCATACTCATGATACAGTCGTTGAGCTGTTTTATTAGACAGCAGAAAATGTTCGTCCAAAAACTTTTTCATCTTTCAAAATTTATAATGATACACCTCTTTTCCACGGAATAAAATCATCCTGGTTGAGCAAAACCGCTTTTGGTATCACTTCACCGCTGGCTGCTTTGATACAGTATTCTAAAATATCTTCACCCATTTGCTGAATGGTCTTATCACCTTCTATCACCGGTCCGCAGTCAATATCTATAATATCATTCATTCTTTTAGTGAGATTGCTGTTGGTTGATACTTTGATGGTAGGACAAACAGGATTACCAGTTGGTGTTCCCAAACCGGTGGTGAATAAGATCAAAGTAGCACCACTGGCTGCTTTACCTGTAGTAGCTTCCACATCATTGCCGGGAGTGCAAACTAAACTTAGGCCCGGCTTTGTAGCAGGTTCTGTATAATCTAATACATCCACCACAGGTGAAGTACCACCTTTCTTTGCCGCACCGGCACTTTTTATCGCATCGGTGATCAACCCGTCTTTAATATTTCCGGGGGATGGGTTCATGGAAAAGCTGGAGCCTGCATTAGTAACGATCTCATCATAGCTTTTCATCAGCTTCATAAATTTACGGGCCGTTGCTTCGTTTACAGAACGATCAACGAGTTCCTGTTCCACTCCGCATAACTCAGGAAATTCTGCCAAGAGAACTTTACCTCCCAGTGCCACCACAAGATCCGAGCAATACCCGACAGAAGGATTGGCTGAAATACCGCTAAAGCCGTCACTGCCGCCGCATTTTACACCAATGCATAGTTTATCCAATGCAGCTGGTTTTCTTTCCAGTTTATTTATTTCGATCAGCCCTTCAAATGTTTTTCTTATTGCATCGGCGATCAGTTGCTCTTCGCTTTGTGATTGCTGTTGTTCAAAAATGAACAATGGTTTATCAAAATTGGGATTATGTACTTTCAGGTCATTCAGGAAGTCCTGTGTCTGTAAGTTTTGACAACCCAGGCTTAATACGGTTACGCCGCCCACATTCGGATGATCTGCATAAGCAGCTAACAATTTGCTGAGTATGGCTGCATCCTGCCGTATGCCGCCACATCCGCCCTGGTGATTGAGAAATTTTATTCCATCCACATTCTTAAATGGACGGTGATGACCGTTGGAAGAAGGGGAGAGGTTGATGCTGTCCAACTGTTCTCCTTTCTTGTATGCATCCAGTAAATGGTGGGTGTATTGTTTGTACTTGTCTGTCACCGCATAGCCCAGCTCATTATGCATAGCTTCCCGGATAACGTCTAAATTTCTATTTTCACAAAATACGGTGGGAATAAACAACCAGTAATTGGCGGTGCCCACTCTTCCGTCTGTTCTGTGAAAGCCATTGAAGGTTCTTCCTTTGAATTTGGAAACATCCGGTGGCTGCCATTCAAACTTCACATTCCTGTAATTATAAGGTTCAGCAGCATGTTTGATGTTCTCCGTTGACATGCGGCTTCCTTTTACAATATCTTTCTGTGTTTTTCCAACTAATACACCATACATTATCACTTCATCGCCAGCCTTCATATCCTGCATAAAGAATTTATGCTTGGCGGGGATATCTTCCTGCAGCAGGTAGTCAACACCCTCAAAAGAGATTGTTTCTCCTTTTGAAAGATTGGTTAATGCCACAATTACATTATCCTTTGGGTGTACTTTTAGAACTTTGTGCTTCACGCCGTAACTTTTTTGTTTTCAAGTTGCTCAACAGTAGCCAGCACCCCGTTATTTATCATATCCTGGATTTGTTCCTGCACTGCCTGCATAAATCCGGGTAATTTGGTCAGATCAATCTCCCATAGTTCTTCATGGGCCATTATTTCAGTAACTGCTTTAGTCGCATTGCTATTATTCCATACTTTGTAAAAATACTCTGCTGAGTCATCTTTTATTTCATATTCTATACCATTTCTTTCGCCGTAATATTTAGTGCCGGTCTTTTTGGTCACTTTCATATACAACAGGTAAGCAGCAAAGCCGGTGGCCATATGCATGGGCACAGTACTGTTTAACTCGTAATGTCTTTGCAACAGCGGCATATTCCGCATCTTCATTTTAGAAGTGTATTGAACGGTAATGCTTTGCCACTGGTGATCAATAAAGGGATTGCAGAAACGTTCGAATGTGCTGTTGGCGAAATCAGTTTTTACTTTTTCGTCTATGGTAAAAGGAATAGCCGGGGCTATTTCATGATGCATGAGTTCTTTGGTAAAAGTACCGTAAACGGGATGCAGGACTGCTTCACGGGTAATATTAAAACCGCATAGAAAGGCAGTACCACAATTGAATGTATGTGTACCGTTCAGTAACCTCAGCTTTAGTTCTTTGAACAGGGTAATATCAGGGGCAATGACAACTGCTTTATCCACTTTGCCAAATGACAATACTTCTTTTACTCTTTCATCACCTTCAATGGCCCAGAGCCGGAATACTTCGCTCATGGTCATCAATTCATCCTGGTAGCCCAAAGAAGTTTCGATCTTCTTAGTTTCTTCTGCATTGGGTTTGCCGGGAACAATACGATCAACCAGCGAATTACAAAACGTATTATGATTCTCCAGCCACTCTATGAATTTGAAATCAAGATTATTAATATGGGCCAGTTCCAGAACAATGCTCTCCAGTTTTGAACCATTATCGGTGATCAGTTCTGTAGGTACGATCACCATTCCGCTTTCTTTGCTTCCGTTAAATGCTTTAAAACGTTCCAGTAAAAAGGCGAGTAATTTACCGGGGAAAGAAACAGGAGGTTCTGCTGTTATATCATCCTGCACTAATTGTATTCCTACCTCCGTGGTATTGGAGAAAATAATTTTCATCTCCGGGTTATGAGCACATTCCAGTATTCTTTTCCAATCAGTCCTGGCGCCAAGCACCCTGCTGATAGATGCATTGATTATGTTCTCTTCAACTGTTGTTCCGTTTTCCACACCACGGACACAAACCGTATACAAACCGTCCTGTTTATCAAAAGCGCTGCTGTCGCTGTCAGTTGATTTCACCACAACAATTCTCCCGTTGAAAAGGCCCTGTTTGTTGGCTTTATCAATAAAGTAATCCGGTAAGGCCCTTAACAGCACACCGGTACCAAACTGCAATACTTTTTCAGGCAGTTCAAATATTTTTTCATCCGGGATCTCTAATCCTGGTTTTGCTGCAATCTGCCGGATGGCATTTTTTGATAATTGCATAGTTAGTTTTTTTCGGGGCTCCAGCGATTGCCAAATACCCAGTTAATGGTTATGTCACCTGCCTGCACCCCGGCCGGAAGATTATTGCTGTACCATTTGAAATCATTTCCTCCTTCCCGGTGACAGTTGTAATAGTATATTCTTTCACCCCAGTTTATTATGTTGTTGGTGGGAACACGGTAAATAGGAGTATCCTTCATGTTTTTTGCAAAGGCACAATTGATAAGATAAAATTGTGCTTCCCGGTGGTAACGGCCGAGCATAAAATTATCGTACCCGCTGAACCTGCAATTTACCAGCACTGTTTTTGAATCAATATGGCCGGAACCATCATGCCAGATAGCAGCCGGTCCTGTATGGGTTATAAATTCACAGTTCTCTGCCCATGCCCATCCACGGGGGCAATAAAAGTCAACACCACCTTCCATGATACAGTCTTTAAAATACCACATGCCGTTCATGGTTTCCCATGGACTCACTGTATCACCGCCAAAAGAACGGAAACGGCAGTTCACTGCTTTTAACCTGGTGGCCATGTTCATGGTACGCAGCGCCATCTGGTGACCATCCTTTCTTAATTTTTTTTCTTTATTTTTTGAAGTATCTGAAGCACACCAAATCGTTCTTTCTTTAAAATCAAAACCGTAGTTGTTGGTAATCGTCAGATTCTTTAAGGTGATATCATTGGCTCCGACATTCATGGTAGCAACACCCCAGTCATCTGTATGGCTGCAACGCCACTCATCCCTTGCAATAGAAGCGATGATGACCGTTTTCTCCCTGCCCTCTCCTTCAAAAATGATATTGGCTTTTTCGATATAGATTTTTTCAGCGTAGGTTCCTTTCTTTATATAAATCGTTCTTGGGGTAGCGGATGAATCAGGCAGACTGTTAATGGCACCCTGTACTGTTTTATAATCACCGCTGCCATCTGCAGCCACTATAATTTTTTTTGCAGGCGAAGAGAGTTGTGCTACTGCACAGGCTTGTAATAACAGCAGTGTTGCAATCAAACAGATACTTGTATTTGATCTTACTCTCATTTGGCTTGTTTTAACAACCATTGCACCCATTCTTCTGCTGCTTTGTAATTCTGAAAATCAGCAGGCAGCTTTCTTCCGTCAAGGTATTCATTGTATATCCACGGGTCGCCAATGGCAAATACTGTTCCTTTGCCATACTTTTTGGCAGTCATTACATTATCATTTCCGTTCTTAATTATCATTACGGCAGGTGTACTTACTTCCAGGCTGCTGTACTCCTTTATATACATTTTCCAGTTAGATGAGAAAATGGGATTGTTTATACCGGCCATCACAACACCCTGTTCAAACTGGTCGTTCTGCACCCGGTTCTTACTGTCTTCATTAAACTGAATTCCAAATTTTCGGGCCAGCAGGTTGAAGTTTTTAAATTCTGCATTGCCTGCATCATTACTGAGGAGTACTAATACACCACCTTCTTTTACCCAGTTGCTGATAGTAATTGCATCCTTTCCATTCAGGAAGCGGGGTGTTTCCGTTTCTTTGTATGTATCCGGGTCCACCATGATATAAATAGAAGCCCCCTTCAGTGTAGCACTGGTCGGTAATTTCTCCAGTGATCTTGTTTTCGCACCATACTTCGTAAAAATATCGCCCAGCATGGCGTAGCCACTGTTGGTTTTATCTTCCCATGTATAATGCCAGCGGATGGGTGTGCCGGTAATGTCTTTTTTCCACTCGTTGTTAAAATAATAATCGAGTAAAACAGTTTTTCCCCAGGCGATATTTTGCGTTTCGTTCAGTTCCATTTCAGCAGCACATTTAATGAATGCACCCATTCCCTTGGGGTCATTCACTATCACCGGCTCACTCATATAATAAGCAAAACTGCCATCACGGTAAGGCTTACCACCGAGACCAGACACAGCAACAGTTCCTTTCAGGTTTACCTTGCCGTTAGCATCTGTTTCAATAAATTCTTTTATGATACCACGGTATGCCTGTTTGGCATGATCCAGATAAGCACCGGGTAGATAACCCTTCCTGGCGCCTTTGGCAAAAGTATATGCAAGCATACAAGAGGCAGATGCTTCTGCATAGTTCCCGGGTTCATTGGGCATGTTGGGAACGTCATACCACAATCCCGTTTTATTATCCTGCACTTTTCTGACAGCAATAGCAAATCGATGAAGAATGGCGATCAGTTCAGCTCTTTTTGGATGATTGGCCGGGAAATGATCAAGCACATCTATCAATGCCATCCCATACCAGCCCAAACTTCTTCCCCAGAAATTGGGTGATTGCCCCGTTGTTTTATCAGCCCATTGCTGTGCTTTACTTTCATCCCACCCATGATATAACAGCCCTGTTTTTTTATCATACGCATGTTTCTCCATCAGGATAAATTGCCTGGCTATGTCATTGAAAGCCGAGTCTTCATGGAAAAGTTTGGCATACTCAGCGTAAAAGGGCTGACCCATGTACAGGCCATCCAGCCACATCTGGTACGGGTATATTTTTTTATGCCAGAATCCACCTTCGGAAGTGCGGGGATGTGTTCTTAATTGATTGCGCAACAGGTCAGCCGCTTTCTTATATTTTTCTTTGCCGGTAACCTGGAACAGAAACAATAATAATTTTCCATTGTTGATATGGTCAATATTATACTCATCAGGCCTGTATCCTTTAATGCTTCCATCAGGAAGAATATAGAGATCCATGCTTTTCTGGATATAGTTGAACCACTTTCCATCACCGGTAGCAGCCCATACAGCACGGATACCTTTGAGTATCACTCCCTGGTCGTATCTCCATTTGGCAGCTTTATCTCCTGCGAGGATAAATGAATCAGGCCACAGCTTCATCGCTGTTTCCGAGATTCGTTCACTCCATTTTTCATTTGGAGAAGGAGAGGAACTCACAGAAAAAACAGTGCTTTTTTCTGAAGCGCCCAGTTCGTACTTTATTTTTTCCTTCGCTTTGGATGCATCGGTATTTTTTATGCTGATCGTATTGCTTCTTTCTCCGTTGATACGGAATAGCAGATCTGCATTTTCTTTATAAGTGATGTTATCAAAAACCAGTTTATCGCTTTGTACTATATCGATCACCGGGTTCGTTTCTCCGCTGATGATCCTGATGTTCCTGAATGTAACACCGGTAGCTTCCTGCACATCAATTCCCTTATGAGCCTGCAGCAGCATATTCTCCAGTACAATATCTTTTACATGCATTTCCGGAAGGCCTCTTACAAAAATTCCTTTCTCTGCACCATTACAGTACACATTACTGATGTAAAAGTTTTTAAAAACAGGAGTGGTTTCATCCACCGGTTTGAATTCTACTTTAGGTAATTCTCTTTTTTCGCCTGCCAGCGGAATGGGATCTTTTGCTGCATAATACATGTCGAAAAGGATCGCTTCACCCGGAATATCTTTCATGTAAATGTCTTTGATGAAAATATTCTCCACCACACCACCACGGCCTCTTGTGGTTTTAAAACGAAGACCTATATCTGTACCAATGAATGAGCAATTGCTTACATGAATATTCCTGGCGCCTCCACTCATTTCACTGCCAATAACAAAACCGCCATGTGATGCATATACTGTACATCCCCGGATAACGACATTCTCGGTGGGCATTCCTCTTTTTCTTCCCTCTGCATCACGGCCGCTTTTCATACATAGGGCGTCATCTCCCACATCGAAGATTGAATTTTCAATCAACACATTTTTACAACTCTCCACATCTATACCGTCGCCATTCTGTGCATACCAGGGATTTTTTACTGAAATATTACGGACCGTTATGTGTTCACTCATTAATGAATGCAAACACCAGGCAGCTGAATTCTGAAACGTAACACCTTCGAGCAAGATATATTTACAGTTGGTAATTAGCAATAAGTTGGGCCGGAGAAAATCTTTGATAGTTTCATAGAAGGCAGCGTCTTTATCTGGTGAAATAGCACCGGGGTTGGATAATTTTGAACCTTTCAGTGTTTTCTCTGTGGGGTACCATGTTTTCTTATCATCACTGAGCACACCACCGCTTGACACTAATTTTTTCCATTGCGTTTCATTCAGTTTATCTTTTTTCACCATCCTCCATGCATCTCCGTTGCCGTCAATAATACCTTTGCCGGTGATGGCAATATTATTTGCATCAGTTGCCGAAATAGGAGATTGGTTCCGCATCTGTGGTAATCCTTCCCAGTTGGCTGCTACCAGCGGGTATTCATTAAAATCTTTAGTGAACAATAATGTTGCCCCTGTTGCCAGGTGAAGATTGATATTACTTTTTAAAACGATCGGACCTGTTAACCACAAACCAGCCGGTACTAACACCACGCCGCCACCTTTTTTAGCCTGCGCATCAATAGCTGCACTGATACTTTTTGTATTGAGTGTATGTCCATCCGGAACAGCACCAAATTGCACAATGTTTGTGCTGTCTTTTTTAAATTTTGGAGTAATAATTACGGGCAATTTTCCCTGTTGGGCAAAAGTGCATATGCCTATTGCAAGGGAGCTAAGTATGATTAATAATTTCTTCATCAGGCAAACATGCTTTTAACAGCGTTTTCGTTATACAAGTCTAACCAGATATTGTCTGTTAATCAACGAATTGCAGTCCTTTATTTACGCAATCGTTACCGGGAACGGTATCGGTTTTCAGGAGGGATTTTGCAGGTAATTATTAAGCCATTTTCACTGCCTGGCGGGCCAGTAATTTCCATTTTCCGGCCTGCTTTTGCCAGACCAGCAGTATTCTCAGGTGAACTTCTCCTGGTTTACCAGCATCATTGGTTTTTGCTTTCAGGATGTGACGGACAATGGCTGTTTTTCCACTTACTCTGATTGTTTGTTCACTGAGTTCAATTGTAACAAAATCAGATTTACCACTCACTATCTTTTCTACAAAATCTTTTTTATCATCAATATGCCCGCCGCTATGACCATAGCTTAATTCTTCAGCTACTAATTTTTCCAGTTCAGTTTTATTCGCATCGATCATCGCCATCCGTAGTTCTTCCACTGCAGCCGCAACAGCTTTTTCATGCCTGCCTGCCTGATAGGCAGATTTACTTTGCGCAGCAGTAACTGACACAATAAAGAATAGCAGGGCAGATATGATGAGCTTCTTCATAATTAAAATCGTTTAGGCATTGGTACAAGGTCAGTCAGTTCTGTGATCTTCACCGGTCTTTTTAATTCAATACTTTTCCTGGCAGCTATCCCGATAAGGATTGACATGGCGCCTTCTCTGGTTCCGGCCATTACATTATGCGGGTTATCATTTTTATCAACAAAGATCCTGCGCTGCATTCTTATATCGCCACCACCATGGCCACCTTTTATTTTCGGGGTAGTAAATATTTCATAGTTCTTTTTGAAATTATCCATCACCATAATTTCCCTGAATTCTCCCGGTATGGCATCATCGGCATTACTCATTTCCATGGCGTGACGATTGGCCTGGTCATCCGCTGTTTTTTGTAAGTAAGGAATATCTTCCCATGTTTCTATTCTGCCATTAATACCGTTAAAGGCGATCTGCCATCCTTCGTAAGGAGAATAAGTAGTTAGCGAGTAATTGACAATAACACCATTGGCATATAATATCTGTGCACTCATCTTGTCCCAGATATCGATTTCATTTCGCCACACACAACCATCCCGCAGGTAACCATCATGCTGTTCATTCTTTACATACAGGTTCGTCAATCTTTCATCATGTGTAATATCCCAGTAGAACTTGCATTTATCCTTATGTTCACAACCACGGCATTTGGTTCCGCGGAAGGAATTATTCTTTCCATAGTGCTCTAACGCACCGTATGCACTTACTTCCACCGGCTCACTGTTGAGCCACCAGTTTAATAAATCAAAATGATGGGTGGCTTTATGTACCCAGAGTGAACCGCCTTTGTTTACAAATCCATGCCAGCGGCGGAAATAATCAGCTCCGTGGTATACATTCAGGTACCAGTTAAAATCAACAGAAGTTACTTTCCCGATCCGTTGTTGTGCCAGTAATTCTTTCAGCTGCATGGCATGTACGCTGTGACGATAGTTGAAAGCAACGATCACTTTCTTTCCTGTTCTCTTTTCGGCTTCCAGTATTCGTTTGCATTTTATTTCATCGGTGGTCATAGGTTTTTCGGTGATCACATCACAACCCATTTCCAGTGCCGTTACGATCTGTTCATCATGTGCTGCATCTACTGTTGTTACTATTACATAATCCGGTTTGGTTTCTTTCAGCATCAGTTTGAAATCGGTATAAGAAGAACAGCTTACATTCATCGCCTGCTTTACAAAAGCCATTCTGCCTGGATTGATATCGCAGAGACCAACGAACTCTACAACTTCATTGAATGATTTCAGCAAATTACTTCCCCAGAAACCGGAGCCGCGGTGACCAGTGCCTACCAGCGCCAGTTTTAGTTTCTTGCCCGGACTGAAAGCAAAGCCTTCAAACGGGTGCAGCATGAGTGCAGTGCCTGCAGCAGCAGTATAGCCCAAAAATTTACGACGTTCCATATGCGATCGTTTATATTATTGAACAGGTTCAATCCGAAACCAATCAACATCTGCATAACCCGAATCATTTGTTTTAACTGTTCGGGTACAAAACAACCCCACTTTTGCACTAACCCAGCGACCTGGCTTAGCCACGAGTTTATCGCCGATGTTTTTAAAACTGATTCCGTCATCGCTGTAACTGAATTCACAAACAGCTCCTTTGCCCACTTTTACCCGGAAATATATATTAGCACCGTTTATTTTATCTCCGGAGATCAATACTTCTTCTTTGCCTTTGTCAGCATTGCTGCAATAGCTGAATGAAATATAATTGCCATCTGCTTTTTTTACCAGCGACAGATAAGCATAATCTGCTCCGTGAATGATCAACCCGGTTTTTTCTCCATCGAGTCTTGGTTTGAATGAAAGCTTAGTTGTTACCATGAACTCGCCGGCAGGGAATTTTTGCATTAGCAGGTTGGGAACATCCCAGTAATTTTTTATGCTGTCCGGAAGCTGTGCAGAGAATAACCGTAAATATCCATTAGAAGGAAATGCCCAGTACGGTTTCGGATTTGCCTGCCACTGCCATTGCAATCCTAATTTGGTTGAATTGAATTCATCACTGTCTGCTACAGTTGTAATGGGATAAATTTTACCAACATTTGGCTTCTTAAAAACTAATACCGGTTCACCTTTTCCATCGCCATCTTTATCTTCCCCGATCACCGGCCAGTCGTTTATCCATTTCATCGGGTTGAGATGCACCACTCTTCCATAAGCATCCTTATCCTGGAAATGCAGGAACCAATGCTCACCGGTTTTCGTATCTATCCAGGCTCCCTGGTGCGGGCCGTTAACAGTAGTATTGCCCTGGTCCATCACCACTTTTCTTTCATATGGGCCGTAAATGTTTTTACTGCGCAAAACTGTTTGCCAGCCTGTACTTACACCACCGGCAGGAGCAAAAATGTAATAGTATCCATTTCGTTTGTACAGCTTCGGCCCTTCAATGGTCGGATCAAGTTCATGACCATCATATACCATTACAGCATCGGTGGTGACTTTTGTTCCTTCCTTGTTTAATTCTTTTACAACAATGATAGATTTAATACCAGCCCTGCTACCCGCATATGCATGAACGAGATAAACTTTTCCATTATCATCCCAAAGAGGGCAGGGGTCTATCAAACCTTTTCCTGCTTCTACGATTATTGGCTCAGTCCAGGGACCATTGATATTTTTTGCTTTAGTGAGATAGATTCCAAAATCCGGGTCGGGATAATAGATATAAAATTCATTGTTATGATAACGAATACTTGGTGCCCATACACCACCGCCGTGCTGCACTTTGCTAAAGTGTTCAACAGGCAATTGTGTTTTTAATGCATGGCCAATCAAAGTCCAGTTCACCAAATCTTTTGAATGAAGAATTGGCAATCCCGGCGCATGATTAAAGCTGGAAGAAATCATATAATAATCATCACCTACCCGTATTGCATCGGGATCGCTGTAGTCGGCATTGATCACAGGATTGTTGAATGTGCCGTTACCGTTATCAGGTACCCAAACTTTTGAAACAGTTTGTGCAGTAGCTGCAAAAGATGTACTTAATAATAATATGGTCAGCCATTTTTTCATTTCAGGGGATTCCAGCCTTTAAGGACATTAGTCAAGGTGTATTTTCCGGCTTCTTCGGTTGTTAGTTGTTTAGCCCATTTTACCCGGGCTTCAGGATCGGAGGATGGACCATAATTGTTGTATTCCTCATAACGGCTGGTTACATGATTATCATTCTTATTCCACACACTCCAGCCTTCTGCTTTGATATGCCGGCCGATATAACAATGTAAATAAGCTACAGCGGCATAAGGTCTCCAGGGCCGGCCCAATGAAACATTGTTAAGTGATGTATCACCCTCCAGCCGGCACCAATTAAAAACATAGCCAAATTCTTTTTCTTTAGGAGTAGATGCAGCTGTGATATGGGAATTCTTCTTGCTGTAAATATGACATTTTTCGAACCACACCGTTGAAGAACCAAAAATAAAATCAGTAGTTCCTTCAATATAACAGTTCTCATAATATTGACGGCTTCTTTCACTATTGGTAAATAAGACATCCTGGTTGCCGATAAAACGGCAATTGACAAAAACAGCTTTGTCTCCATCAGATTCCACAGCTACAGCCTGGCCTGCAGAAAAACCGGCATCATTCTGAAATGTAATATCTCTTGCCGTGAAATTGTCTGCCATTATTTTAAAACTCCAGGAAGTTCTGGTATTAATGGTATCCCCATCAGGGGCAAGTTTTCCAGTATGATCATTATAGGTAAGAACCGTATTAAGTTTGTCTTCGCCAAGTATGGTAATGAATGGTCGGAGTGAATCGATCAGGATCTTCTCTTTGTAAATTCCCTTTTTAATAATAATGACAATAGGTTTCTTATTGTTAACAGGCACAGCATTTATAGCAGCCTGCACCGTTTTATAATCTCCGCTACCATCCTGTGCTACGGTGATTTCTTTAGCAAACTTTTTTGGGGCTGCCGGAAAAACCCGGCGAAGAAATTTATCCATGTAAACCACGGTTGTATCAAACCAGGGATTGAACAAAAGAAATGAATGTGGTGAGCCTTCTAATGTTCTTGTTTCTGAATAAATTTTATGTTGCTTTAATACGGCAACAAAATCTTCTCTTCCCGCATGCATTCTTGCTACACCACTATTGATGAATTGAGTTGGCGGCGTATGTTTTCCCACATGAGTCAGCGGAGCTGCCTGTTTCCACAGCTCCGGGTTTTCAGTTTTGGAATATCCAAACCAATGGGTGGCCGCAGATATTCTCTTACTGTCATCACCTTCACCTGATTCCGGATGTATGAACGCCAGTGTACCATCCAGGTCAATTACTGCATTGACTTTACCCGATTCATTTTTGTAACAGCCTTCCCCTTCAAACTGCTTCATTCCGTTTGTTGCACCCATGAAAGCAGCCAGTTCGCCACCGGCAGAATGACCGGAAACTGCAATCCTGTTTACATCAATATTATATGTTACAGCATTCTTTCTTACCCAGCGGATAGCAGATTTAATATCATGAATTGATGCAGGGTATAACGCCTCTGTGGAAAGACGGTATTCGGGAGTGATACAAACATAACCGAGTGCAGCCAACTGTTGTAACAAAGGATAATGCATGGCTTTGTTGCCGCTTCTCCATCCGCCGCCATGTATAAACAGTATGGCTGTTCTTTTTTTGTTTGATTTTTCTTTTGGTGAAAAAACATCCAGCTTTAACTCTCTTTCTTTGGTCTTGCAATAGCTGATGTTTTTTTCTTCGGTAATGTATTGGTAAGCGAATTCCTGTACGATTTGCAGGTTAGGATAGCTCTTCCGGTGTTTGTTGTACTCATTCGATATATTGTATGAAGTATCCCTAAGGCCGGTAATACCGGCTGTTGATTGTGTGCTGGCTTTAAGTGCGGCCATAGATAATACGAGTGATATGAGCAAATGTGATCTCATTACTTCTTTACCGGTGGTTTAACGATTCTCTCTGCCAGTTCCAGTTGCAGTTCTTTTATTTCTGCCAGCACCAGTTGTGCGATTATCCGGGCACCATAATCATTAAAATGAGTATTGTCTTTTTGCCCGGCAGGATAATTGGGATGTGCCATTGAATCCAGCTGCATGAACAATAACTTTGAATAGTCCGGGCCTAATTGCTGCAGTAGTTCACGGCTTTTTGTATCGAGATCAATCACCGGAATATTATATTCTTTTCCCACTTCCCATGCAGCAGCAGTATATTCTTTATGGGTTTCCTGCTGGATCCCGTTTTTATCAAATCGCATTCTTGTTACAGGAGTGATGATAACAGGATTAGCTTTTTTATTTTTTGTTTCAGTTATAAACCGGATAAGATTTGTTTTGTAATCCGGCACTGGTGTGTAGCGGTCCTTGTATCTCTCTTCCTTCGCTTCATCATTATGGCCAAACTGTATCAGTACATAATCTCCTTCCTGCATACTGTCGGCTATAGGCTGCCAGCGGCCTTCGCTGATAAATGTCCTGGTACTTCGGCCACCTCTTGCCCGGTTATCAACCGTAACGGTGGAATCAAAAAAGTATACAAAGGGCATTCCCCATCCCGCCAGGGGTGCCCGGCTGGCCTCATAACTGGCCATCGTGGAATCACCGATCATCCAGACTTTAATTTTCTTTTTCTTCTCTGCGAAGACAAAAGACAAGAGGATAATGCCAAGAGTAACCAAACTTATTGACCGGTTATATCTCACTGGTTTATTTTTTTACTTCTCTTACAATTATTCTTTCTGTAAGCCCGCAGTCCAGATTCCTCAGTTCTTTCAGTACTATCTGGGCAATCATTCTTGCACCCAGTTCATTGAAATGCGTGTTATCATTTTTCCCCTCGGGATAATTGGGGTGTTCGCCGGGCTGTAATTGCAGAAACAATAATTTGGAGTGTTCCGGGCCGAATTGCTGGTACAGGGCTTTACTTTTTTCATCAAGATCAATAAATAAAACACCTGTTTCTTTTGCTACTTCCCGCACCAGGGCAGAGTATTGCTCATGTGTGGCAACCGCCTTACCGTCTTTATCAAATTTCCTTCTTGAAACAGGGGTAAATAATATGGGAGTTGCTTTTTTTTCTCTGGTTTCTTTAATGAACCGGTTCAGGTTCATTTTGAAAGTATCAGGAGTGGAGTAGCGTTCCTTTTTTTCTACTGATTCGTCGTTGTGGCCAAACTGTATGATCACATAATCACCTTCTTTGGCTTCGTCCATAATGGATTTCCATAAACCTTCGCTCAGAAATGTTTTGGTGCTGCGGCCATTCTTTGCTTTATTCACTACTGTTACTGTTGAATCCCAGAACTGGACAAATGGCATACCCCAACCTGTTTCAGGGAATGCTTTTGTGTCCTTGATAGCAATGGTTGAATCGCCGGCGAGGAAGATCTTTATCTTCTTTTTCTCCACCATAGCAAATGATAGCAGAAAAATACTGCCAAAGAACAGAATTGTATTTTTCATTTTACTAAGCTATTAATATATACTTCTATATTGGTGTAACTTTTACTCAATTTGTAAGACAGGGCGTCTGCAGCATTTGCAGGATCTAAACCATTCTTTTTTTCCCATTCATCAGGCATTCCATCTTTATCCGTATCAGCGGGAGCAGGTAGTGTTTTGAGTACAGGCCATGCATTGACTGTCAGCTCATAAGCAGTACCATGAGGAAAACCGCCCTGTACATCAATAAAACGTCCGGTCCTGTTCTTTACATCGTTTATAATTCTTTCATCCATCGTATCCCTGCTGAAACTTGCGCCGGCAAATTTCAGTACCTCCAGGTATGCATCTTCTGCTGATTGTACCGGGATGGGTTCTGTTGGAAATTCTTTATCCATCACGGCCTCTTTCTTATCCGCTTCAGTTCCGCCATTGCCCATATCAATTCCCAGCCAGTTATTTTTTGAAACATCTTTTGCATCGTCCACATAATTACCGTTCACATACCATTTGCCATACGGAATGGTTTCTGTTTTGGAAGGATTTACAATTCTGTACCTGACATTTTTATTGGTGGAAGGGCCATACTTGTAATAATTTTTTACAATATTATAATGCCCGGCTTCACCACCATATACATTATTACCACCCCAGTTGTAGATAACATTGTTGCGATAATCAGCAAATTCCTGTGCTGCACCCAGCCTGGTTCCATTGAAACGGGGATTCCGGCTAACGCAATGCGCAAATAAATTATGATGTGCAGATAAATGGATACCACCCCAGATACCACCGAAGCCATGCTTTTCAAAATCCTTGTCACCTTCTTCAAAGTGGTAAGAATAATTAAGCGGTTCAGCAATCAAGTTCCATTGCAGGGTAGTACTGTCGCCGCCATACACAGAAAGGCATTCATCCGTACTCCAGCTAAAGCTGCAATGATCAATAATGATATTATTTTTCCTTGACCCACTGAATGCATCATCATGTCCGCTGCCGGGCACCATTCCTTTATTCTGATACCGGTCTCCCAGCCGGAAACGGAGATAGCGGATAATAATATTGTTTCCCCCTAATCCTACCGGTTGATCAGCAATACATATACCATCGCCGGGAGCTGTTTGCCCGGCAATCGTAACATCTCCTTTTATACTGACAGGTGAAGTAAGATGAATAGTGCCGGATACAGTAAATACAACGATCCTTGCTTCCTTAGCTATAACGGCTTTTCGGAAACTGCCTTCCCCGTCATCATTAAGATTACTGACAATATAAATTTTGCCGCCTCTTCCGCCTGTAGTGTATTTGCCAAAACCTTCAGCACCGGGAAAAGCAATTGCTTTTTCATCGGTCGGTGTTACTGAAGTCATTTTAGATTGCTGGGCACAGGAAACCAGGCAGCACAGGGCAAAACAGTTTAATGAAAGGGATATCTTCTTCATAGACTTTGATATAGACGGCGACAAGAAAGTAAGGCTGCATCCTTCGGCAAGTTCAGGATACAGCCTTATTATTAAAAAACTATATGAGAAAAAACTTTTAGTACCCGGGATTCTGTTGTAACTGCCCCTGGTAAGAGGCGATTGTTGCCTGATCAAATGGGAACAATTCACTTTTACCCGGAACAAAAAATGATGCAAGGCCCTGCCATAGAGGTTTTCCATCAATAACATTTGCAGTTAAGTGTCGTGCCCAATCAATCCGTACCCATTTAGCGGCCGGCACTTGTGTTGTTCCGGTTGTGCCTGTTGGAGGCACTTGTGTTGGCCTCCAGAAAGGTTTTTTTGAACCGGAGCTATCTGCAGCTGTGTAATAAGCGATCTCTTCACCGATATTTTTATAATAAATGTATTCAGGTACATTATTATAGGGAGCTACCCTATCCCTTATTTGTTGAATTTTTGTTCTTGTTTCAGCAAGTTTTGCAGCAAGAAGATTCCAACGTATCAGATCATATTTACGGATACCCTCATGTCCAAACTCAAGATATCTTTCGTTTACTATTGCATTAAAGAATCCTGCTTTGTCTGTTGGAGTAGTTCCGATTAAACCGGTATTGTTTCTGTATGCTCTTTTTCTTACTTCTTCAAAAGCGGAAATAGCAGCAGCAGTCGGGGCGCCGTTTATCTCGTTTACAGCTTCAGCATACATCAGCAATACATCAGAAAAACGGATCATGGCCCAGTTATATCCAACATTCAATACCGTACCCGGCAGTAAAGGCACCCTCCAGTCACGACGGTACTTTCCGGTGTTCATTTCACCCAAACGCAGTTGCGATTTGATGTTTGTTGAATTGGTTACCTGGTAGTGAGTAATGGTTACATCCCTTCTTGTATCAACTGAATCAAATGCATAAAAGAAATTAGGAAGCATAATAATACCACCGCCGCCGGCACCATAGCGGGAGGCATTACTTAATCTTGGCCCGTCATAATTACCCATCCTGCTGTCACTATTTCCATTTCCTCCACCTGCACCTACTTCAAAAATGATCTCGGCCTGCGGGTCGTAAGTAAAGGATGTTACCTTTCTCCATATATCCTCATAGTTAGGATTCAGTGTATGCTGATCTCTTCTTGCCATCAACTCTTCACATTCCTGTTTTGCTATATTGTAATAAGTGAGGTAATCACTTCTGCGTTCCATTTGCCCGTTGCTGCGTAAAGAGTATCCTCCGCGATGCAGTGCCATTCTTGCACGCAATGCTTTTGCTACGGCTTTGGTGATGCGTTCATTCCTTGGACCTGCATCTGTTCTCCAGGGTAACATATCTGCTGCTGCGGCGAGGTCAGCAATTAATACATCATATACCGAATCACGGTTTGATTTTGGAATAAACAAAGCTGGTTGTTTGTAAGCAGGAACCAATGGTGCAGGCACATCGCCCCAGTTCAGCATTAACTGGAATAAAAACTGGGCTCTCAGCGTTAATGCTTCACCATGCAGTCTTTTTAAAGCTGCCTGGTCTGTTGCTGATCCGCTGGTGTATTGTGACATCAATGGGATCTGCTCAATGCAGAGATTTGCTTTTTCCACTCCACGATATAATTGACGGAATGGATTGGCAATTTCTGAATTGGTAAGCAATAACTGGTAACGGCCCACACCACGGCGGCCGTTGTCGATATTTCCACTTACAATTCCTTCATCCGAATCATAAGGATAATACATACTGATACGTATGCCATACCCGTTATCACCCTGCAATTCATCATACACACCTACCAGCGCAGTAGTAGCATTGGATACATCAGAGAAGGCCTGCGCTACACTGTATTGTGATACAGGTTCTACTTCTGTATATTTTTTACATCCCACAGCGGTAAATAACACCATCAGTATTATTACTCCTGTCAATGATTGATAAATTTTATTTTTCATATCGAATAGTTTTTGTTTGTTAGAAAGTAACGTTTACACCAAATAACCAGGTTCTTGCCCTTGGATAGGCTGCAAAATCCACTCCCGGAGTTAACGGATCACTTCTTCTTGCAGTTACATCAGGATCATAGCCAGAATAATTACTGATTGTAGACAGGTTGTTTACAGTGCCATAGATCCTGAAGTTAGAGATCTTCATTTTTCCTAACAGACTTTTTGGTAACGTATAGCCCAGTGTAATGTTATTAAAACGTAAATAAGAACCATCTTCAATAGCCCAGGAATGTAACCACCAGCGTTGCACTCTTACAGGTGTCCAAATCTCGGCATTGGCATTCATCTTGGCCAGCTCAGTGGGATCTGTTACACGAATACCTGATGCATTGATATAAGTGAACCTGTTCTTCACGATGTCCAGTGTATTCAGGTTCGGGAAGGCGCCATCGGTCCATTCAAGTTTGTTGGCGTTATAAATATCGTTTCCTACCACGAAGTTCACAAACACTGACAGATCGAAATTCTTATACGTAAACTGGTTGGTCCAGCCACCGGTGAAATCAGGATTGGCATTACCAATTACCTGTCTGTCGCCATCAGCCGTTATCACCCCGTCGCCGTTAAGGTCTTTCCATTTCAGCATACCGGGTTGAGGAATACCATATACCCCGTTTACAGCTATACCGGGCTTAATAGTATATGCACCGGTAGTAGCATTGTAGTTAAACTCATCAATTTTATAAAAACCATCCGTTACAAATCCATACATCAAACCAACCGGCTGACCAACTTTCACCAGGTAATCATCTACACCATCAGACCCCTGCCAGCCGGAGTTTCTTGTTTGTGATTGTATACCACCCAGGCTTTCTACTTTGTTTTTGTTGAAAGCGATATTGAAATTAGAACTCCAGCTGAAATCTTTCTTCGAAACAGGCGTAGCGTTCAGTTGAATTTCCACACCCTTGTTGGAAGTGGCTCCGATATTCTGCAGCTGTGATGTGTAGCCTGTTGTGGGCGGTATGGCTACCTGCAACAAAAGGTCTTTGGCAGAGTTTTTATATACATCTACGGTAAGCTGAACCCTGTTTTTAAACATAGAAAGGTCTATACCAAAGTTGCTGGTGGTATTCTTTTCCCACCTCAGGTCAGGGTTGGCCAGTGCAGAAGGTGCAAAGCCCGGTAAGATAGAGTGATTGAAAGCATATTGCCCGGTTACACCGTACAGTTGCTGGTATAAAAGATTACCGATACGGTTATTACCTACAGAACCATAACCGAAACGAAGTTTACCATCACTCAGCCAGGATGCTTTGTCAAAAAACTTTTCTCTTGAAAATCTCCAGGCTACTGATCCGGAAGGGAAAACCAGTGTTCCGTTATCAGAGCTGAATTTAGAAGAGCGGTCAGCTCTCAGGTTGAAGTTGACTAAGTATTTATCATCATAGCCATAGCTCACTCTTCCAAAGAAGGAGGCGATTCTGGCGGGTGGCTCTTCGAACGAAGTCGGTAATGGTTGCGCAGATCCGGTTGGTGCTGAACCAAGGCCCATATTTGCCAGCGCTTTTTCAGGGCTGATATCGGCCGGGAAAAACCGGGTCTCAATAGAATTTTGTTTGGATCGTACATCCACCACTTCCTGTCCGGCCAGCACAGTAATATCATGATGTTCCTTGAAATTATTAAGTGTATACTGTAGTGTATTTGAATTACTGATGGTGTAATTATTCTGCTGCCCTATAGAGGCTACCGGTTTTGAAGCAAAGTTGCGGGCTGTACCGGTTATCTTGCTGTAAAACAAGTCAGTTCTTACGTTTGCATTATCAAATCCTACTGTTGACCTGAAAGTGAGGTTTTTAAGAATGTTATAGCTAAAATATCCAGTCAGGTACAATGCTTTTGAATATTGTCTTCTGTATTCAGCCTGGGTTAAGATGACCGGGTTAATAGCACCGGCTGAAGCCAGGTAGTAAGCTTCATCAAACTCATCAACTCCAAAACCGGGACGGTCTAATTCAAAAGGACGATAATTGATTGCATGCCGGAGACGGTTAGTGGTTCTGGTACCACTGTTGGTAGTGCCTATACCCTGAATTTCCTGGTCAAGATAACGAGCCGTAAATCCTATCCTGAATTTGTCTGAGGCTTTGTGATCAATCTTAAAGTTTACCAGTCTTCTTTCAAAACCAGATTCAATTTGTATTCCGTCTTCTTTGTTTGCTGTAAGGCTTAAGTTAAATGTTGTTGCCTGGTTACCGCCACTGACAGCTACGTTATGCTGGGTAAAATTTGCTTTTCTGCCAAATACCTGGTCCTGCCAGTTAACGAAATTGGTGTTTTTGTAATTGGCTAATGTATCCCACGTAGTACCATAGGTTTGAGCAAAACTTGCACTGTCCGTTGCGTTTCCTCTGGTTCTTTCATATTGCCATACCACAAAGTCATAAGGTCTCATCACTTCCTGGAATTCTGCCAGTTGACGATAACCAACAGAGCCATTGTAACTAACCTGTGTTTTGCCGGCTTTTCCTGATTTGGTAGTAATGATCACCACACCATTAGCACCTCTGGCTCCGTAGATAGCAGTCGTAGATGCATCTTTCAACACATCCACGGTGGCAATATCCTGCGGAGAAAGTACAGACAGTGCATTTTCCACCTGCACTCCGTCTACTATATACAGCGGCGAATTGTCCTGTGTGATGGAACCGCCGCCTCTTACTCTTACTATAATATCCGCACCGGGAGCCCCTTCGGTAGAAGTAAGCTGCACACCGGCCAGTTTACCCTGCAGGGCTTCTGCTGCAGAGGAAAGCGGGAAGTCTTTAAGTTG
>Ga0209096_1001870_pt1 | contig 21655 bp, 12 predicted proteins | sample AD_UKC034_MetaG_FD_184407 | JGI IMG/M metagenome (GOLD analysis project Ga0209096, IMG submission 184407) | Active sludge microbial communities of municipal wastewater-treating anaerobic digesters from USA - AD_UKC034_MetaG (SPAdes) (version 2) | ecosystem: Engineered > Bioreactor > Anaerobic >... | reverse complement strand
GGCCGTTACGGTCGCTGGCGCCTTGCGCTCCGCCAGTCTGAGCGGTAGAAACGGTCGTTCGTTTACGCATATCACTGGTGGACGTAGCAACTTTGTTGCGCGTCCACCAGCTCTCATGCCATCTGTCCCCCTATCCATCCTGTCCCCCTATCCATCCCTTGGGTAAGCCGTTCGGGGTGGAGGTCCTGACGCCGCGAGCATTCCTGAACCGTCTGGCCGGACTTTGAAGCGGAGACAACGCCCGGGGCCGCTTCATCGATTTGGCCTGACACCCCCCACTGGCCGTGGTTCATTTCTCGCAGCGCATCGCCACACCAGGGCGATGCCGCCCTGCTGCCATCATGAACATCCCGACCTTCGCACTCGCCGCGACCGTGACGGCGCTCAGCCTCTCGACTCTCGCCGCCACGCTGCCCGGACTCAAGATCAGCGACAACCACCGATTCCTCGTGACCGAGGACGGCCAGCCCTTCTTCTGGCTGGGCGACACGGCGTGGCAGTTGTTCCACCGCCTCAACCGCGAGGACGCCCAACGGTATCTCGAGCACCGCGCGAAGCACGGGTTCAATGTCGTCCAAGCCGTCGCCCTCGCCGAACTCGACGGCCATCAGGTCCCCAATCGCTACGGCCATCTCCCGCTTGTCGACCTCGATCCTGCCCGACCCGCGGTCGTCGAGGGCCCCGAAAACGATTATTGGGACCACGTGGACTTCATCGTCGAGACCGCCAATCGACTGGGGGTCTATGTGGGCTTTCTGCCGACCTGGGGCCGCTACTGGCATGACGCGGTCCGGGATGGCCGACCGCTCTTCACCCCCGCCAACGCCGAGGTCTACGGCGAGTGGCTGGGGAGACGTTACAAGGACCGGGGCCTCGTGTGGATCCTGGGCGGCGACCGGGGGATCGACAACGACACCCATAAGGCGATTCTGAGGGCGATGGCCAAGGGGCTCCGCCGCGGCGACGGCGGCGCGCATCTCATGACGCTTCATCCCCCGGGTGGCAACGGCTCCTCGACGTGGTTCCACGGCGAGGACTGGCTCGACTTCAACATGCGCCAGAACGGTCACGTGGCCGAGTTCACCGGCCGTTACGACCAGACCAAGGCTGACTACGATCGCACCCCGGCCAAACCCGTCCTCGATGGCGAACCGATCTACGAGGATCATCCGGTCTCCTTCGACCCCAGGAAACTGGGGCACTCGACGGCGGCGGACGTCCGCCGGCCGATCTACTGGGACGTCTTTTCGGGCGCCTTCGGTCACACCTACGGTCATCATTCCGTCTGGCAGATGTGGTCGCCGGACAAGCCGCCCATCAACAACCCCCTCATGCCTTGGTCCGATGCGATCCACCAGCCCGGCGCCATCCAAATGCAGCACGCCAAGAACCTGATCCTCTCCCGCCCCTTCCTCACCCGGGTGCCCGATGACTCGATCCTCGTCGCGGACCGTGTGCCGACCTCCGTGCCGGGAGCGGGCCGGTACCGGTTCGTCGCCACCCGCGACGCCGATGGCCAGTACGCGATGGTGTATGCGCCCGTTGGACGCCAGTTCAAGGTCCGCATGGACACGATCGCCGGCCCCAGGGTGAACGCGTGGTGGTACAACCCGCGCGACGGCACAGCCGCGGCCATCGGCGAGTTCCCCAACCAGGGTGAACGCGCGTTCACTCCGCCCACCCCGGGCGAACTGCAGGATTGGGTGCTCGTCCTCGACGATGCAGCCCGGCATTTCCCCGTGCCCGGGCAACACCCCGCTCGCTGAACAACCGCGGATATCGCCGGTCCGTTCCTCGACCGGCCCTGGCCATCTGACGCTCCGTGACCATGCGGGTGTCCTCGGTAGACGTTGACGATGGCCATCGGGGCCCCTACGATCCGCGCGCATGTTGACCTTGTCGTTTCGTCCTCGATGGCAGATCCGTGCGAGTCACGGGACTCTCCCGCGTTTCCCCCGCCCGCCGGTGTCGCGTTCGCCGGTGCTCGCGTGGTTCGCACTCGTGGGATTCCTGGGGGCAGTATCCCTCGGCGCGCAGCCGGTTTCATTCGACGGGCCCGGCTATCTCCCCGGCCAATACCCGCCCGCACCGTGGAACGGCGATCTGCTCGAGCCGGGTTTCCCTCTCGCCGACTCGCCGCGGGTGGTGTCCGGGGCAGGGGTGGGGGGGTCCCAGGCCTTGGCAGTGAAGCTCGGGTTCGTGGACGGCCGCTCCTTGGGGCAGGCCTTCTACGAGCTCCCCCGCCCGCTGCGACGCGCGGACGGACAGCAGCGGATCGCGGTGAAGATGGCCCCCGCGTCTTACCGTGGGACAGCGGAGGTCGAAGCCTTTGGCGGGCAGGCCTGGCTCGGGGGGGCCTACGTTCATGCCGGCGCCCGCGCCGCCCAGGAATTGGCCGGAGTCGAGTTCTACTTCCTAAAGACCGAGCCCGGCGCGATCGAGGCACGGCACTTCCGAATCCAGGTAGTCCGCCAAACGCCGACGTCGTTCATTCATGAAGTCGTGGCCGAGCTGGGGTCCTTTGTCGCCGGTGGGGGGTACTACGAAGTGAGTTGGGAAACCGACGCGACGTGGAGCCGCTACACGATCGGTGTCGTCACCCCGGACGGGGAGCAGCGCACCGTGGACATCAATGCGCCCGAGGGCGGGGTCATCGAGCGGATCTATCTTGACGGGAGTACGCCCATGGTCAGCGAAAGCGGCACGGTGTTGGTGGACGAACCCGCGCGGTTCGATGACCTGGCGCTTCCCATTGTTCCCCCCCGCCTGAGCACCACTCCCCGTTCGCAGACGGTGCTCACCGGTTGGTCCACGACCTTTGAAGCCGTCGCCGACGGGACGCCTCCGCTGGCCTATCAATGGCATCACGACGGCCAGCCGTTGCCCGGCGACCAGGGCCCGGCCCTGCACCTGGCAGACGTCGGGGCTGAGCGCGCGGGGGCCTACCACGTCACGGTGACCGGCCCGCAGGATGCGGTGGCGAGCGAACCGGTCCAGCTCACGGTGATCGAGCCGCCTGCGCTCGATCCGCGCTACATCGTCGCCTGGGGTGAGAACCCCTCGGGCCAAACCGACATCCCCCCGGGATTGACCGGCGTGGTGGCGGTGGGCGCCGGAGAGGCTCACAGCCTCGCGGTGACGGCGGATGGCCGGGTGTTGGCCTGGGGCGAGAACACCTTCGGACAAACCGATGTGCCTCCAGACCTGGGGCCGGTGCTGACCGTCGCCGGAGGCGCGTTTCACAGTCTGGCGCTCGGGCGGGATGGCGTCCTGCGCGGCTGGGGCAACAACAGCGCAGGCCAAGCGGCGGCGCCTGAAGGAGTGACCAACCTCATTGCCGTCGCCACCGCCAGCGCTCATACCCTCGCGGTCCGCAGCGACCACACGCTGGCCGCGTGGATCCCCGGCACCGAACCCACGACGCCGCTCGAGGACGTGGTTCAGATTGCGGCCGGAGTCTACCATTTCCTGGCGCTCCATCGGGATGGCCGCGTGACGGCGTGGGGCGCCATCGCTTACGACGAGACGCACACCTCGCCGCCGGACCTCGGCAACGTCGTCGCCATCGCCTGCGGCAGCGCCCATGCACTGGCCCTGACCGCCGAGGGCCACGTCGTGGCCTGGGGAGACAACAGCCAGGGCCAATCAACGGTGCCTTCCGACTTGCCCCCCATTCAGGCCATTGCCGCCGGCCAAAGCCACAGCCTGGCCTTAACCCGGGACGGACGGGTCGTCGCCTGGGGATCCCAGAACACCGTGCCGCCCTGGCTCAAAGACGTCACCGCCATTGCCGCCGGCGCCAATCACAACCTGGCGCTGATGAGCGCCCCCGTTGCTCCGCCGCTTCCGCCGCGCCTTCGGATGCTGGCCGGTCCCGGCGGCGAGATGCAGGTGCAAGTCGAAGGCGAACCGGGGTGGTCCTGCGTGCTCGAGGCGTCGTCCGACCTGAACCAGTGGACTCCGCTGGAAACTCTGGTGTTGCAGGAGACGCCGGTCTTGTACACCGAAGCATCCGGCGATCCCGGGCCGCGATTCTACCGCGCCGTGATCCCTTAGCCGGCATTTCTCATGGCTTAGTGGGCCATGGACCACTTGGGCGGAGAACTGCGAAGCGAACAACTCACGTTTCATCCTACGCCGGCGTGCGCGAAAGCGGTGCCGCTTGGGCCGCGGCACCGCACTCCAAAACGCAATCGCGCGGATCAGAGGGCCGTGGCGCGGGCGCGAGCTCTTGGAGTGCGGCAGTCCCCTGCCGCTTTCCAATCGGCCTCCGGTTTCAGTACGCGGGAACCGGCACGCCTTGGCGGGCGGGCATCCAAGTCCGCAAAGGCCCCTGACTGGCGGGTGGCTCAAGGCGCCGGGTCCAATCTGGGAGGTTGAGATTCGATCGGCGCGTGCGCGCGGATTGTGGCCGGGCCAGGTCTCTCTTGACACTGGCCAATGCACATATATGATCATCTGTATGCGCACGACGTTAGTCATTGATGATCACGTTTTTAAAGAAGTGAAGCGCAGGGCTCTTGAAGCCGGGTTGACCGTCAGCGAGTTCACGACCCTCGCCTTGCGCGAGAGTCTGCGCAGACGTGAAGCCCCACCCCCAGTTGGTCGGTTCTCCATCCCTTGCTACGGACCGGGACCGCGACAGGGATCGTCCCCACGCGAACTGGCCGAACTTCGTGACGACGGGCGATGAAAATGCCCGATGTCAACCTGCTTGTGTACGCCCACCGCAAGGACGAGGCGGCCCATGAGTTCTATCGGGATTGGCTCGAGGGCCTGGTGAATTCCGGGACACCCTTCGGGCTCTCGGCCTTGGTGGCTGTGGCCTTCGTGCGCATCGTCACTCACCCTCGCTTTCACAACGACCCGACACCGCTGCCCGTGGCGCTGGACGCGGTGGATCGGCTGCGCGAAGCTCCAAGTTGCCGTTGGTTGCTGCCCGGCACCCGGCATTGGGAGATCGCGACGTTGCTGTGCCGCAAGACGCACGCCGCGGGCAAGCAGGTTGCCGATGCTCAGCATGCCGCCCTCGCCCTCGAGCACGGGTGCCGGTGGGTCACACGGGATGATGACTTCGCCGTCTTCGGCCCTCACGGGCTCGATTGGGAGTACCTGGCGCCCGCGAACCCATGACGCCTGTATAGCGAGGCGCGCCCCAGAGCCTGTCGAGTCCTCAGACTCTACCGCGGTTCGCGTCCCCGGTAGCCGGGACCACGGACAACCCGGCCGGGCCGGGCGCCGGTGTGTTCGCCGTCCCGGATCACCGGCACGCCGTTGACGAGCACGTGGCGCACGCCGACGGCGTATTGGTGCGGCTGCTCGTAGGTCGCACGGTCCCGGATCGCGGCCGGATCGAAGACCACCACATCCGCGTAATGGCCGACCTTGAGGGCGCCGCGCCGGTCGAGCTGGAGATTGGCGGCGGGGAGCGTCGTCAGCCGCCGGATGGCTTCCGCCAACGAAAGCAGCTGCTGTTCACGCACGTAATGGCCCAGGAACCGGGCGAAGTTCCCGTAAGCGCGCGGATGGGGGTTGTTCTTCAGGAACACGCCGTCCGGCATGAGGGCGCCCTCGTCCGAACCCAGACTCACCCAAGGCAACCGGAGCTGCCGCCGGACGTTCTCCTCGGACATCAGGAAGAAGATGCTCTCGACCCGGCTGCGGTCCTCGACCACAAGGTCGAGGATCGTCTCCTCCGGCGATTGGCCGCGCGCGGCGGCGACCTCCGCCAGCGACTTGCCGGTGAGCGGCTTCAGCCGCTCGTTCCTGAAGCCGGTCAGCAGGATCTTGTCGGGGGCGCCGGCGCCCAGGAGGAAATTCTCCCACTGATCGCTCGGCGTCGTCATTTCGCGGCGCAGCCGGGCGCGGCAGGCCGGGTTCTGGAGCCGCTCGATCCAGGCGGCCACGCCGCCCTCCTGCACCCAGGGCGGCATCGTCGCGTTCAATCCGGTCCCGGCGGCGGTGTAGGTATACATGTCGGCGGTGATCGACAGGCCCGAGGCGCGAGCGGCCTCGATGCGCGCGATGGCGTCGTCGATCTTCGGCCAGTTGGCCTGGCCCATGGCCTTGAGGTGGTAGACCTCGGCCCGGATACCGGCTTGGCGGGCGATGGCGAGGAACTCGTCGAGCGCTTCGAGGAGGCCGTTGCCCTCACTGCGCAGGTGAGAGATGTAGAGTCCGTCGTGGTCGGCGGCGACCTTCGCCAGGGCGATGAGCTCGTCGGTGCTGGCATAGGCCCCGGGGGTGTAGATCAACGCCGACGCCAGGCCCAGGGCGCCTTCTTCCATCGCCTGGCGGACCACGGCTTTCATCCGGTCGAGCTCGGTCGGTGTGGGCGGGCGGTTGACGTAACCGAGCTCGTGGATGCGGGCGGTGCTCGCGCCCACGAACGACGCGACATTCACCGAGACGCCGCGCCGCGCGAGGTGCTCGAGGAACTGGCCCAAGGTCGTCCAGGTGACTTCGTAGGTGATGTCCCCCTGACGCTCCTGGAGGTCCTGCCGCATCCGGGGATTGAGCGGGCCGAACGATTCGCCCTCGCCCATGACCTCGAGCGTGACTCCCTGTCGCACATCGCTCTGAGCCCGGCCATCGGCGATCAGGGATTCGCACGCCCAGCTGAGGATGTTGATGAAGCCCGGGGCCACCGCCAGGCCGCGGGCGTCGATCTCGATCTTGGCCTGCGCATCCGGCCCGGCCTGTCCGACCACGGCCAGCGTGTCGCCGCGGACGGCCACATCCCCCGCCACGGGCGGCTGCCCGCTGCCGTCGTAGACGGTGCCATTTCGGATGAGAACGTCGAACTGGGTGGCGTGCATGGTGTGAGTGTGAGTTAGAAGGGCGAACGCGGCCAACAGGCGCAGGACCCGACGCGACGGCCTGTTGCCGGCGCCGGATCCCACGGCGCGGGCGAGGGTTGACCGGCGGCGGCTGAAGTGCAACGACGGGGAGGTCATGGATGCTGTCGAGGGCTTCTCACGCCAGCGCCAAGTCCGATTCCCCGGGCAACCAGAGCCAGCGGCCTTCCATCCCCCCGGCCACCGCCAGCGTTTGGCCGGTCACGTGCCCCGCCAATCGGTCGGATGCCAGGAACACGATCGCATGGGCCACGTCGGTCGGGCGCGCCAGCTTGGGGAGCGCCATGGTGGCCGTGACGCGCTCGACGAGGTCCGGATCCTGCAGCCTTGGTGCCGTGCGAGGCACCATCGTCCAGCCGGGGCACACGCAGTTCACCCGGCCGCCGCAATAGTCCGGCGCGGGCGGGGCAAGACGGGCGATCTCATTCTTGAGCGTGCGGGTGAGGCCATAGGCCACGGCCGCTTTGGCGGCCGCGTAATCCGCGTGGCCGGCCTCGCCGAAGAGGGCGGCGGTGGAACCAACGAACACCAGGTTGCCGCTCCGCTGTCTCCGGACAAGGCGCAGGAACTCGCGGCAGCAGAGAAAGACCGAGGTCAGGTCGGCCTCGATCGTGCGCCGCCATTGTGCCAGCGGCATTCGGTCCAGCGGCACATGCTGGTCCTCCCAGATGCCGGCGTTGGCGACGAGGATATCCACGCGGCCGAACGCCTTTTTCGCCCGGGCGAAGAGCGCTCGCACGGCGGTTTCCCGGGTCAGGTCGGCCTGCACCCGCAGCGCGTCAACAGCGCTCAGTTCGCGGCGCAACAAGGCAGTGCGCTCTCCGTGCCGGAACGAGTGCAACACCAATCGCGCCCCTTCGGCTGCGAAGGCGCGCGCCGCGCAGGCCCCGATGCCTCCCGAGGCCCCCGTCACGAGTACCACCTTGTCTTTCAGGTCCGTTTCCATGTTGCGCCCAGGATCAGGGAACGACCACGCCCACGGCGTTGTCGCACACCGCCCCGGATGCTCGCACGGTTCCCGGGGATTGTCACGCCGGGGCCGGTGCCCCAAATCCGCGCGTAAGCGTCCCTTGCGGCTCGACCTCCTGGGCTGGACGCTGCGTCCTGAGCCGCCCCGTCAGCGGTTCCCGCGGATTTGGATGCCCGCCCCCGAGGCGGGCCACCCCGGAGCCGACACCCCACGCGCCTACAAGGCGAAAACCCGCCAGGAGCCGATGGCGAACGTTCGCGCCGCACGCCTTAGGCGAGGATCCGGGTGCCCAATCCAAGCTTGAAAGTTCATCGCTCCTGGAGCAACGCTTGGTCAATCAGCGGGTTCAAGCAACCACCACCAATCTCCTCCCCATGAACACTGCGATCCTTCTCGCGGCGTTGGCTGCCGCAACCAGTCTCCCCTCCGCGCTGGCGACCGTCACGTGGCTGACCGCCACCCTGGACGGTGTGCAGGCCAATGACGGTTGGGGCACGGGATCGCCCGGCACGGGGAAGGCGCTGGTCTCTTACGATGATGCCACCGGCGTCCTCACCTGGGAGGTCTCGTGGAAAGACCTGGCTGGAAACCCAACGCTGATGAATCTCCGCGGCCCGGCCGATCGAGGTGCGAGCGCCGGGGTGCAAGTGGACCTCGGCGTGGCGGACAACCCGGCGGGCGGTGCGGCCACGATCACACCGGCACAGGCGGCGGACCTCCTCGAGGGGCTTTGGTATGTGAACTTGCAGACCAGCGCCTTTGTGGACGGCGAGATCCGGGGCCAGGTCGAGCGCGCTCTGATGAACTACTGGCCGTTGGTGGAGGGCAGCGACTGGCTTGCGGCCAACACCGTTCCCGGAGGATACGATGGCGTTCTCAACGGCGGCGTTTCGTGGGTTGACGATCCGCAGCAAGGCACGGTGCTCGCCTTCGACGGCGCGGCACTGACGTACGTCGATGCCGGTTTCATTGGCCCCATCGCTCCCGAAGCCGAGTTCACCTGGTCCTTCTGGTCCCACACCGACGCCGCGCAACCGGTGAACAACGACATTATTCTGGGCAACCGCCAGCCGGACTCGGGGTGGTGCAAGTTCACCCCCACGCAGTTCGAGTTCCGGGATCTGGCGCCGACGTTCAACACGCCGATGGACTATCCGAACTTCCTCGCGGGCGCGTGGGTTCACAGCGCCGTTGTCAAACGGGGGGCGTTGATGACCTACTACCGCAATGGCATCGCGCAGCTGAATGCGGTTGCCGGCGGGACGCTGCCGGAGTGGACGCCGCTGTACTTCGGCGGCGATCCGGCGGCCAGCGGCGAAGGCTGGCAGGGCATGATTGACGACGTCGCCACCTGGCGGGCGGCGTTGCCGACGGTCTCGGTCCAGGGCTTGGCGGACAACACGCTGCGTCCGGACACCGCGCCGTTGCTATGGGACGCCGTGCCGTTGATCGAGGTGTTCGCGGACCGTTTCGACGGGGATCTGTCCGCCTGGACTCCGACTTCGCGAGGTCTCGAGAACAACACTCCGGCCGGGTACGACGCGCCCGCGATCGCCGGGGGCGGGGCGGTTCTGGGCGGCGCCACGTCATCCCAGTACTGGTACGGCAGCAGCCTCGAGTCCGCACGGACCTTCGACTCCCGTCTCCAGACCGAAGTCTCAGTCAAGCGGGTGTCGCTCGCCGGTTCCGGAACGGCCTACCGCGCCAGCGTGTGGATTCTGGGCGACGACGGTCATTATCTGCATTTCGCGCAGAACATTGGAGAGAACGGCTGGCAATACAACGCGCGCGATGACGGCGGCACCGGTACGCTGAATGAGATCGGCGGCGGCAACAACCTCGCGCTGCTCGACCCCCTGGACGCCGACACGGGCACTCATGAGATCCGGTTGCGGTTGCTGCCCACCTCGACCGAAGGGAAGCTCAACATCGAGATGCGGCTCGATGGACTGCTAGTGGGCGTGCACGGTTTCGACAACTTCCCCAACGCATTCCGCGTGGTCCTGAGCGGCCAGGCACGCGCCGCGAACGACTCGGTGAGCGCCGTGTTCGACGACGTCGTCGTGAAGCGCATCGATGTCCCCAACCTCCCTCCGGTCTTCACCGCCGATTCCTTTGTTCTCCCGTCGGCGCAGGCGGGATTGCCCTACCGGCAGAGCGTTGCAGCCAAAGCCGGCGATCCCGAGAGCGGGCCGTTGACGTTCTCGAAGGTCGATGGCGCGGCCTGGATCAACGTCGCCCCGGACGGCACTCTTTCGGGCGCGCCCGGGACGGGCGATGTCGGCCCGGCGACTGTCGCGCTGCGGGTGACGGACAGCGGCGGAAAGACGGCGGACGCCACGGTGCGGTTGCGCGTCCAGGGCGAAGCGGCCGCACCCCTCCTGTACGGTTGGTGGCCGCTGAATGACGGCGCGGGCAGTGTCGTCCGGAACGTCTCGGGAACCGCCCCGGACGGCAGCCTCGTGAACGAGTCGACCGGAGGTCTCGGGGCTGCCGGCGAGGCGTGGGTGGTCGATGCCGAAGGCGGCATGGTTCTCAGTTTCAACGGCGAGGAGACTGGATCTTATGTGAGCGTGGGCGCCATCGCCGCCACGGGCCTTGACGGCGACTTCACCCTCGCCTGCCGAGTCAAGTCCGATCAGGCCCCCAACAACGACATCGTGGTGGGCAACCGCTACAGTCCGACCGGCGCCGAATACACACCGCGCCAGTTCGTCAAGCTCACGACACGCGCTTTCGAGTGGCACTGGAATGGCGCGGGCGAGAACGTCGACATCGAAGACATGCCGCGGGATGTCTGGGTGCACCACGCCGTCGTCAAGGAAGGCCCCGCCCTGTTCTACTACCGCGATGGCGTTCTGGCGGACATGCGGACGATCACGGGAGCCCCCAATGTCGAGCTGCCACTCTTCTTCGGAGGACAGGGGGTCGAGAACTGGCGTGGCTACCTCTCCGACGTGCGGCTCTTCACCACGGCGCTTTCCGATTCGCAGGCCTTGGCCGTCTTCGAGGACAAGAAGCTCCCGGGACTTGATGTCGCCTTCACGAGCGTGAGCGTGAGTCCGGCCAAGGCTGTGACGCTCGCGTGGACCCCACTGCCGGCACACACGTACGGGGTTTGGGTGTCGAAGAGTTTCTCGGGCTGGGTGAAAGTGGAAGACGGCCTCAGTACGGACACCTACACGGTGATGCCCGGCGGCACGCCGGACACGGCCACCGAGCCGCACCTGTTCTTCCAGGTCCGGGCCACGCCGTCACCTTGATCATCCGGCGAAGTTCGCCGCTTGGGTCTGTTCCGGAGGCGGTTCGTGGACCCCGTCGGGATCCCACGGTCGCAATCCTCCCCCTGTCAGCCGCCGCTCCCCAAACCGCTCCCGGAATTCCCTCGAGCACCCCGTTCCCGTGGTTCCGCGACCCCAACACCACTCCGTCGCTGAAGTACCGCACCCGCAGCCGCAGCGCCTGCCCCAGGCTCAACGCCCGCTGTTGTCGCCGAATCAGCTTGCCCTGGACGCGAACGCATGCGAATAAGGCAGCCGATGGCTGGAGAGATGGCAGAGTGGTTTAATGCGCACGCCTGGAGAGCGTGAGTGGGCTTATACCCCACCGGGAGTTCGAATCTCCCTCTCTCCGCCACCTTCCTGTTGGGGCGGCTGCCGGCGGGTGCCCTTGACTGGGGCGGGAGCGCTGGCAGTTCTGAATCACGGCCCATGATCACGGCGTTCGCCGATTGGTTGCAGGGGTCGGCGCCGATCCTGGCGCTGGCGCCGATGCAGGACGTCACCGACCTCGAGTTCTGGCGCCTGATCCATCGTTATGGCGGGCCCGATGTCTACTTCACCGAGTACTTCCGCGTCCATGGCACGTCGACCCTCGAGTCGTGGATCCTCGAGTCGATTGTCGAGAACCCCACGGGCCGGCCGGTGGTGGCCCAAGTGATCGGCGGCGACCTCGACGCCATGGTCCGGTCGGTCCGGCAATTGCAGGAGTACCCCGTGGCCGGCATCGACCTGAACCTGGGTTGTCCCGCGCCGGTCGTCTGCCGGAAGTCCGCCGGGGGCGGTCTCCTGCGTGATCCGGGACGGATCGACGTCCTGCTGGCGGCGTTGCGGGAGGCGGTGGCGGTGCCGCTCAGCGTCAAGACGCGGATCGGTTACGATTCGGCGGCCGACTTCGACCGGTTGCTCGGCGTGCTGGCGCGGCATCGGCTTGATTGCGTGACGGTTCACGCGCGGACGGTCGTCGAGAGGTACCGCAGCGAGGTGCGCTACGAGTTCGTGAAGCGGGCGGTCGGGGCCCTGCCGTGTCCGGTGCTGGTGAACGGCAACGTGTTTTCCGCGGCGCGCGCCGAGGCGGTGCTCGAGGCCACGGGCGCGCGCGGCTGGATGATCGGCCGCGGCGCGATTCGGAATCCCTGGATCTTCGAGCAGATCCGCTGCCGTCGGGCAGGTCGGGCGGTCCCGGTCCCGGACGGGCGGGCGGTGCTCGAGTATGTCGAGGGTTTGCTGGCGGCGACGTCGGCGCCGGCCCTGAGGGAGGCATCCCACATTCAACGGGTTAAGAAACACATGAACTACATCGCGCTGGGGGTCGAACCGACGGGACGGTTTCTGCACGCGATCCGGCGGGTGACGACCATCGCCGAGTTTCTTCGCCTCTGCCGGGAGCATCTGGACCACGACCGTCCGCTCTTGCTCGAGCCGTTCGCGGTGCCTTTGGGGCCAAGAGACATCCTGGCCGGCGAGGCTGGATGTTGATGCGGAATTCGCGAGCATCGCTTCCCTCTCCCTGTCTCGCTGGCCATGCGTGCCCGTAGCCAATCGTTGATCGAGCTGAACGTTGCGGTCCTGCTGTGGGCGGGGACGGCGCTCTTCGCCAAGTGGATTCCACTGCCGGCGTTCGAGATCACCGGATTGCGGTCGGTGGTGGCGACGCTGGTGCTGCTCGTGGCGCTGAAGGCCGGTCGTCAGGACCTCGGAATCTCCGAGCGCCGGGACCTAGGGATTCTCGTTCTCTCGGGGCTGGCCATGGCGGCGCATTGGATCACCTATTTCGAGTCGATCCAGGTCTCGACGGTGGCGATTGGGATTCTGGCCTTGCACACGTACCCGGTGATGACAGCGATTCTCGAGCCACTTTGGTTCGGGGAGCGGCTTCGCGCCATGGACTTGGGGATGGCGGGCCTGGTGCTGGTAGGCGTGGCGGTGCTGGTGCCGGAGTTCTCGCTACGGAGCCGGGTGTTGCAGGGGATTCTGTGGGGGGTGGTTTCCGCGGCCCTGTTCACGGCGCGGAACCTGTTGACCCGCCGGTTGGGCCAGCGGTACCGGGGGAGCAAGATCACCTTCTACCAGCTGTTGGCAGCCGCGGTGGCGCTGACACCCGTGGTCCTGGCCGCGGGCCGGCCGGTGAGTTCGACCGCAACGTTCCAGGTGATCCTGCTCGGGGCGGTGTTCACGGCGCTTCCCCACACGCTCTACACGAATGCGCTCCAGCACCTGAGCGCCCGCACGGTCGCGGTCATCGCCACCCTGTTGCCGGTCTACGGGGCGCTGTCCGCGGCGTTGTTCCTGGGTGAGATCCCCTCCGGCCGGACGATCCTCGGGGGCCTCATCATTCTTGGAACGGTGACGGCGGAGACGTGGCGGGCCCTGCAACGCCGGTAAGGGTCTATCTTAGACTTTGTTCCGATTGCGATGCCGGGGTGGTCTGTTATTCTGGCCGGCATGAGGACGGGGAAGTGCGGATGGGATGCGGGGGTCTGGTGGCTGAAGGGAGGCATGGCCCTGGTTCTCTGCGGGGCGTTGGGGGTGATGCCGGGTGAGGCGGATGAGGCTCCGGTCGGGCGGCATCCCTACACCATCGACAACTGGCAGGTTGAAGCGGGATTGCCGCAAATCACCATCAACTCGATCGCGCAGACACCGGACGGGTACTTGTGGCTGGGGACGTTCAACGGGTTGGCGCGGTTTGACGGGGTGCGATTCGTCGTGTTTGACGAAGGCAACACCCCGGCCTTGGGCAGCAGCCGGATCGTGCGATTGGAGGTGGATCGGGAGGGCGGCCTGTGGATCATGACCGTGAACGGCGGGCTGGCACGATTGGGGGACGGGCATTTCAAGGCGTACGGCCCCGGGAGCGGCTTTCCCGCAGCGGGAGCAGCGGCGTTTGTGCGGGATCCGGAGGGGCGCCTCCTGGTGGTTGACAAGGAAGGAGGGCTGATACGGGTTGAGGGAGGCAATCTCGTGGCGTGGGCCGGGGAGCCCGGCATGGGCACGGACGCACCCCGGCTGCTGGTGAGCGGGAAGGAATGGTGCTGGATCAAGGGGGAGGGGCCGGCGGTTTCTTGCTCGGCGGCGCCGTTTTCCGTGTCGTCCGGGTCGGACTCGAATCCGTCGTCGATCGACCTGAACGTGTCGTGCGCGGTGCGGAGCGCCAGCGGGCAAGCGTGGCTGGCAGGCATCTGGGGATTGGCACGGGTCCTTGGAGACCGGCTGCAGGGGACCGTCGAGCTCGCACCTTTCAAGGGTCTCCAGCCGGTTTGCATGGCTGAGGATCTGGAGGGCAACCTCTGGATCGGCACCTGGGCGGGGGGGCTTCATCGGCGGGATCGAGAGGGGCGGTGGCAGGAGTACCGCGTGGGATCGGGCCTGGCGGACGACGCGGTTACGGCGGTTTTCGTGGATCGCGAGGGCACGGTGTGGGTGGGGACCGGGGGCGGCGGCTTGCACCGGTTCAAACCGGCCTTGTTCCGTTGCTACGATACGCGGGACGGCCTGGCCCGCAACACGGTGATGTCCGTGGCTGAGGACCGGCAGGGGAGCGTCTGGATCGGTGTCAACGGAGGCGGCTTGTACTGCTGGGAAGAGGGTCGCATCACGGCGATGACCGAGCCCGCGCGGCTGGCCCAGCACCCGCTGGTGTACTCGGTCTTGCCCGACCGCGATCATGGGGTATGGCTGGGGTTGTATGGTCGGGGGGCGCTCCGGTTGCATGGGGGCGCGGTGACCGGGTTCACCTTCGAGGAGGGTTACTTAAGGACCACGCCTTGGGCCCTCTTCGAGGATCACGCGGGTTCAATCTGGTTGGGCGGGGATCATGGGCTGCAGCGGTATCAGGCTGGTCGGATGACGCTTTTCACACGCCGGGACGGCCTGTCGTGCGACGCGGTGCATGCCCTGGCCGAAGACCGGGACGGCACTTTGTACATCGGGACGAGCGGTGGCGGGCTGAACTGCTATCGGGACGGAAGATTCACAGCTTACACGGAACATGAGGGTCTGGCAGACAACGACATCACCTCCTTGTGCGTGGATCGCGAGGGCACACTTTGGATCGCCACCCTCAACGCCGGAGTCAGCCGATTCCAGAAAGGCCGCTTCGCGACGGTCAGTGCCAGCGACGGTCTGCCCTCGAACACGATCGGCACGCTTCTCGAAGACGACGATGGCAAGCTCTGGCTCGGATCGAACCGCGGCATTGTCCGGGTAGACCGGGAGGAATTGAACGGGTACCTGGACCGTCGGCGGGTCTCGTTTTCGTGCCGGGTGTTCGATTGTTCGGACGGGTTGAACACGGTGGATTGCACCGGGGGCGGCGAACCCTCGTGCTGGAAGGCGCGCGACGGCCGGCTCTGGTTCGCGACGGTGAAGGGTGCGGCGGTCGTCGACCCGAGGCGCCTGCCGCACAATTCCCTGCCGCCGCCGGTCGTCGTCGAGGAGGCATTCCTGCGGGGGCGTCCGATCTGGCTTGCGCTCTCTTCAAACGAGCGGGGATCTGTGACTCCCGGAGCACTCGATGCCCGCCTGCGGGCGTCTGGCGCGAGGGGATCGAACCCGGGCACGCCGCGGGTCACTGTCCCGGCCGGGGGACGGCGGCTCGAGTTTCGCTTCACCGGGCTGAGCCTGGTGGCGCCGGAGCGGGTTCGGTTCCGCTATCGGCTGACAGGTCTCGAGGAGGCTTGGAATGAAGCGGGATCACGCCGGATGGCGATCTACCCTTATGTCCCACCGGGGGCGTATCGGTTTGAGGTCACGGCGTGCAACAACGACGGCGTGTGGAGCGCGGCACCGGCGGTACTGGCGGTGACGGTTCTGCCGCACTATTGGCAGACGGCATGGTTTACCACCCTGGTCCTGCTGGCTCTCGGGGGCCTGTTGGCCTGGGCCGTCCGGCGCGTCTCCGTCGCCAGACTCCAGCAACGGGTCGCCCACCTCGAACAACAGCACGCCCTGGAACGTGAGCGCGCCCGGATTGCCCAGGACATCCATGACGATCTCGGCGCGCGTCTGACCCAGATCGGGCTGCTGAGCGAATTGGCCCGCCGGAGCGCCACAAAGCCGGAGCAGGTCATGACGCGTGTGCAGGAGATCGCGGATCGCACGCGGGACACGGTGCAGGCCATGGACGAGATCGTCTGGGCCGTAGATCCCGCCAAGGACACGATCGAGGGTCTGATGGACTACCTGGTTCCGATGGGCGAGGGACTCTTCCGCGACACCCCAATCCGATGCCGGATTGATATCCCGGTGGACCTGCCGTCACGGCTCGTCCCTGCCAGGGCGCGCCACGGGCTCCTCATGGCCGCTAAGGAGGCGCTGCATAACACCTTGAAACACTCGAGGGCGGCGGAAGTCTGGATCCGCGCCCGGTTGCAGGGCTCGGTGTTGCGGATCGAGATCGAGGATAACGGCTGCGGCTTCGAGGAAGGTGCTCGCGAGATCCTCCGGGGGGGTGGCCATGGCCTGTCCAACATGCGTCGGCGGATCGAGGACCTCGGCGGCAGGTTCCGCATCTCGAGCCGGCCCGGTCGGGGAACGACAGTCCTCCTCGAAGTCGACCTCGCGCACGAGGGTTGAAGGCATACCTTGGTATTACCCGATTGGGTTATTGCGGGGGGCATCGGACGGTGATGAGATCGCCAGCAGGCGCGTCTCAGACTGATGAAGCACGCAGCCGAGGCTGCCGTGGCACAGTGATTTTATGGTGATCAGCGTTGCCATTGTTGAAGATGACGCCTCGGTTCGGGTGCACCTTGCGCGCTTGATCGAGGAGGCTCCCGGTTTCCGCTGCGCGGGGGTGTATCCCAGTGCCGAGGACGCTCTGCACCAGATTCCCCAGAATCCACCCGATGTGGTTCTAATGGACTTGAACCTGCCCGGAGTGTCCGGAATCGAGTGCGTGCGAAGGCTCAAGCGGGATGTCCCGCGGGTGTTGATCCTGGTGCTGACGGTGTACGAGGACAGTGACAAGGTGTTCGCGGCGCTGCGGGCGGGAGCGGGGGGGTACCTGCTGAAGCGGACGCCTTCCGATCAGTTGCTGGCAGCGATCCAGGACCTCCACCAGGGTGGCGCGCCCATGTCGAGCCTCATCGCCCGCGAAGTCGTCCGATCCTTCCACCACCTCGAACCCCATACGCCGGACGTGGACCGGCTCTCCCCGCGCGAGGAGGAGATCCTGCACCTGGTGGCCCGGGGTTACCACAACAAGGAAGTGGCCAGTCAACTGGGAATCAGTCCCGAGACCGTGCGGGTTCACCTGCGCAATATCTACGAGAAGCTCCACGTGAACTCGCGGTCTCAAGCGGTCGTCAAGCTGCTGAGCAAGGAGTGAGACGGGCGAGGTGCTTTTCAGCACGATTACTCCAAACGGGGTATGGTGTTTTGCCCCGGACTGCGCGAGTCTCCGCAGCTGTATTGTGATCCTGGGTTGGCTTGGTGGGGTGGGTGGCTTTTGGCCGCCCACCCCGGCTTCTTTTGGCGGTCTGCGAAGCCGGCAACGGATGGTCGAGTCCATCGGCGATCCGCCCCGAATCGGTGCAATGATCATCCCTAGCAAGGCGCCGCCTCAGACCCGGTCGAGTCCTCAGGTTCATGACGGCCCTGCTGTCGCTCCCCACCCTTCGTCCCGCGCCTCGCTGATGTAGAGTCCTCGACGGAAGGTCGGGAGGTCTGGAACGACTGGGACCCAGACTTGACCTCATCGCATCGACTTTCACAAGTCGAGGACTCTAGCGACCGCCCGACTGGATCTGATCGGCGGCGGGTGCGCCGGTCGAGAAGACGACGGATTCGCCCTCGGCCCCGAGGTAACCGCCCCAGCCGATCCGGATTTCGCGGATCTTGCGCAAGTCAAGGACGCCGTCGGCATCGTGCGACCACCCGGCGAGCTGGAAGCGGCTCCAGGGCAGGTAGAGGCGATGGGCACCCGGCGTGGAGAGGGACTGCGGGCTCGAGGCGAGGAAATCGCCGCCGTCAGCCTCCTGAACGATGACGAGAAGCAGGGTGGGGGTGCGCTGGCCGGAAGGGACTTCGACGTCGAAAGTCACGACGTCGGTCTGGCTGAGGTCGACCGGTGGCTCGAACGGGAATCGGACAAAGAGGAAAGTATCGACGCCGCTCTTGCGGAGGGTGGCGTTGGCTTGCCAGCGGGGCCGAGGGCGGGTGGGTTCGCTGGGGAGCGCCACCAGTTCGCCGCGGACGAACTCGCCGGCGGCGATCTGGGGATCGGAGGGGTGAAGCGGCGTCGAGACGATTTCGGGGAGACTCGCGCGGTCGAGTGCTGGGCGCGGGGATCGGGTGTCTGTGGGGAGGCGATGGAAGATCGCGCCGTAGGGGTTGAGTGTGATCGGGTTGGGTGGGTCGGCGGAGAGAGGTCGGGTGGTGCCGGTGGCGGGATCCCAAAGCTCGCCATCGTGCGGTGGGTTGGAGGGGCGACTGGGATGCCACGTCAGCGTGCCGGTCCAGGGGTCAGGGCTCTCGTTGGCGATGAAGGCGAATGTGCCGGCGTCGGTGATCCGACGGCCGATGCGAATGCGTGCGTCCGGGCTGGAGACGGCGGCTGTCGGTTGCAGAACGCGATCGAGGAGGGCTGGCAGGAGGACTTCGGTGCCGGCGGGCAGGCTGATGCCGCCGCCGCCGCTGCGGTGGGGATGGATGTGCGGAGCCGGAGAGGGCGGACCGAAGACGGTTTGGCCGAGGCGGAGGACGCGCGGGGCGGGGAACTCGGATTCGCTGTTGGCGGGGCGGGCGTCGAGGGCGATCACGACACCGCCGCTCTGAGCAAGACGTTCGAGCTTTTTCCAGGCGGCCCAGGGGAGTGTGTCGACGCCGGGGAGGATGACGACGGGCCATCGGTGGCGGCCATGGACGAGGGCGCCCTGGTCGACCGTGGCTTCGACCAGGGTGCGGCTGTCAATGATGAGGACTTCGCGGCGGGCGGCGCAGAGGGTTTCAAGAGTGGCCCGGTAGAGGTGATCGATGCGGTTGGCGGCGGGGGAACGGCCGGCCCAGTGTTCGGCGGGGAGGAAGCGGGTCCAGAGGCTTTCGATGGGGTAGACGACGGCGACATCGGCGGCGGATCGTCCCTGACGGAGGAGGGTGGTGCAACGGCCGGCCCAGTCGTTGAGACGGCGGAGCGTGGCATCGTCGCAATCGGTCCAGGAGTAGTAGCTGGTGAACACGTTGACGCCGCCGAGGAGCAGGCGGTTGAGAGTGCCGCGGATTTCGGACTCGGTGACCGTGCGTTTGGGGCGGGAATCGCCGGGCGCGCGCCAGACCTGGCCGTGGTCGGAGGTTTCGCTCATGACGAGCGATTCGTTGTCGAGTGCGGCGGCGCTGGCGGCGAGTCGGGCGATGTGCCAGGGGACCTCCTGGGGGAGGCTGGTGAGGCAATCGATCCCCGGGGCATCGAGCTGGCGGAGGCAGCGGAAGAAATCCCCGTAGAGCGCCACATGGGCCGTGAGGCCTTCCTCGGCGAGGAGGTGGCCGCCGGAGAGCAACTGGTGGCGGGCGCACCAGGACTGGATCTGGCCGAAGAAATTCTCGGAGACCAGCTCCGCGATGGTTTGCCAGAAGTCGTGGCGGTGTCGGGCGGCGTTGGGGGTGGCCTCGAAGAAGAGGTCGGGGAGGATGGGTTCGATCGGGTAGCCGCGACGTTGCCGGAACACGGCCGGGAGCTGGGCCGACCACGGCAGGGGTTGCCAGGGCATGCGGCGGAAGAAGAGCGACATGAGGGACGGTTCATCGGTGAACGTGGCGGTGAAGGAGCGGGCCAGGTTCGGGCCGAGCTCCCGGGCGTAGCGGTCGTGGGTGAGCTCGATGAAACGGCGGGTGGGTGCGGCCTCGAGGAGATTGACCGACGGGAGTTTCTCCCAGAGGTTGAGTTCGGCGTGGGTGCCTTCGTAGAGGCGGGACTGGGTGATGGCGACGAGGCGCCATCCGGCGGCGGGTGGAGTCCAGCGGATTCTGTTGTCGCGGACGAAGGGGGTGAGGTCGGTGGGGGGCGGATGGCGGCCGGGGTTGGACGACGGGGGGTAGGCGGCGGCGTGGAGGAGACGGCCCGGGGGGAGAGCCAGGTCGATGGGGCCGGGGCCGCCTTCGGTCTGGGCGGCGAGGAGCCCCTGGGCTTCCCAGTCGGGGTGTCCGGCGAGCACCTGGCCGCCGGCGTTGCCGGAGGGGTAACCGCGCTCATCATAGAGCCAGAGGGTGAAGCCGGAGGCTCGGGCCTGATCGACGCCGCGGCGGAAGGCGGCCCATTGCTCCTGGCTTTCGAGGTAGTGATCGAAGGCGACATTGCAGACGACGCCGCCGAAGCCCTGGTGGCGCAGGCGGGCGATGAGGGCGTCCTGCTGGGCGGGTTTGTCGGGCCATCCGTGGATGATCTTCAGGATTCGGCTGTTGGCAGGAGGCTGGCGGAAGTCGGACTCGAGACGATCGGGCGCAGTCGATTCCGATGCGGCAATGGCGCTGGTGAGGGCAAGGGCGAGGATGGCGCCCGGGAGTGGGATCGGGGCGCGGGACGCGTGTCGGGTGGTGCCCATAGGGGTTGTCAGTGAACGGGTTGTCCGTTGACGATGACCTTCAAGCCCTCGAGCGATGGGTTTCTCGAGAAGACGGCCTTGACGCCGGAGGGAACCGAGTAGGCGAGGGTGATCGTGTTCCCGGTGCGTTTCCAGGAGACCTCGACGGGGCCTTGGGCGGAGACGACAGTGCCGCGGGCCCAGGTGAGGCCGCTGAGTCGGGGGCTGATGGTGACGCTTGTGCCGCCGGAGGCCGCGGTTCCGAGGGGGCAAAGGAGAATGCCAGCGAACACCCAGAGGCGCAGCGTGTGTCGAATCATGCCGGGCACGATTTCCGGAGCGAACCACGGTTGTGTCAAGCCCCGGTTCGCGGCGGCGCGGACAGTGCCGGGCGCGCGATGAGTCGCGCGTCAATGGAACATGAGCTGCGGCCAGGATGGTCATCCATGCCATGGCCGTGGCAGGCTGCCGTCAAAGCCCCGCACGGTTCGAGGAAGAAGAGAGCGTTATCACCCCTAGCAAGGCGCGCCTCAGACCAATGAAACATGCAGTCCCAAGGAACCGTGGGGGGCAGCGGGGCTCCCTGCCTCCGCGCCTCGCTAATGTAGAGTCCTCGACGGTAGGAGGGAAGGCCTGGAACCGCAGGGGCCAAACTCGACCTGTTGACCACACATTCCACAAGTCGAGGACTCCACGCCTTTTCCCAGACTGCGCTGGGAACATGGGGTCCGCCTGCGGCGAACAGCAGTTCGCGAACGCCGACTCCTGCATCGAGTCCGCGCGCCGGTTCTTCCCTCCCCCTGCGACCCCGGAGCGGGGGGAGTGCCGCAAACAAGGTGACAGACTCATTGTCCCCAGTTCACCGTTGACGCGGTGCGCCCGCTCGGGCTCTACTGGCGCCCGTTAAGGAGGCAGACAGCAGACAGGAGGTTTCCCATGCGCATGGCTCGTATCAAGATCAACGGGCGGGGAGCAGTCTATCACTGCATCTCGCGGATCGTCGGCGAGGAACGGCTGCTCGGTGAGCTCGAA